>LSQX01070410.1_pt1 | contig 25148 bp, 14 predicted proteins | sample 654561 | NCBI WGS metagenome assembly LSQX01 (sample SAMN04489861, study PRJNA283612) | anaerobic digester metagenome | isolation source: 4 biogas reactors fed with cattle manure at either 37C or 55C with and... | place: Denmark: Kongens Lyngby | collected 2014 | reverse complement strand
GTAGAGACGTGGCGCTAGAGCCTGCTACTCAAACAAATCCAATAATAAGCAATATCAGGGGATATGTAGCTGAAGTTCATACCGAAGGTGGTATTATGTCTTCCGAATTCCTGAGAGTGGTACGTAAAAATGCAGATGGTGCACATCCATACGTGCTTAACGAACTATGGATAGGTGACTATTTAGACTTGAGCGTAGAAACAACAGATAGGCGAGTGACAAGCACCTCAGTATCTACGGAAGTAGAGGGGCAAAAAGATGGTGTCACGGTACTATACCAAAAAGCTCACGAAGAGTGGTATATTGACCCATATAATATTAAATTCCCGCTGGTTGTAGATGTTACTTTTAAAGGGCAGGCCCAAACTGAAAGATATGGCAGCGAGGCATCTCCTATCAATTGGGAATATGATACTAATTATTTAAATAGATCAGATGTAATTTCTGGGCGTATAGGACCTAATTTTATGGTGTTAACAGCATCGTTTAGAGCATATGGTGCAAAAGTTTCCATCCAGTTTAGTATCAGGGCAAGAGACATTGAAACCAGCATTACTCTTCCTAACGGTCAGCAAACTACACAGCCTTTAAATGGCGGTACTATATATGTGCTAAAAGGTAAAGAACTAAGGGATCAATTACCTAAGAAACTGTATTATAGATTTGAATATATGGGGAATAGCGAGATTGCATCAGCTCCGCTTACGTTCTCCACAAATGCTCTTGCTGGTATAAGCATGAACATAGCAATTTCAGATCCGGAAATTGGAGGAATGTACACGAATGTACCAGGAACACTAGGTACTATTGATGACGAAAACATACTATTTAACATAGTTGTCATCGATCCGAAGCTTTACTCCATAATTCTTGCTAACTCTACAATTGAAACTCCATCTGGGCCTACTACGGTTACAACATACAAGCGTGGTAACTTTATACTAGATAAAATAGCTGTTAGCGTAAGTAGATCAAATGTTTATGCTCTAGGTCCTGAAGCCACATTGATTCCAAAGCGCGTAATTATTACAGAAGATGGCGATTATATTGATGTGGAAAAAGTCAGATACGACATTCTGGCGATGAAGGCTTTCGTCGAGTGCTCCTACTCGTTCCTATCGTTTACCGATAACCCAAGATTATTTGGTAGTGATACAGCGGTAGAAGAGGATTCTAAGAAACTAACAATAGTGTTTGAAGTAGACTTATCAAAATACGTATATACATCGATAGAAGTTAGTGCTGCTGAATTTAATGTTCCATCATACACGGTGCCACTTGGGAAAGTAATAAGAGCAAGCGAACTTCCAAAGCTTAGAAATGGCGTGACTCCATTATGGGTACTAGACGAGGTCAATACAAATAAAGCAGGGACATATTTTGCTAAATGCTACTTCAAAAATGCTTATGGCGCAATTATAGAAGGGAGTTTACCAATTATTGTACAGAAAAAGCAGATAGTTGCTGCTGATATAAGCATAAATAGACAATTTTTAGATAGAGTTTATACGGGTAAGGTTCTGGACTTTACTGAGTATGTTACATTTGCTAGCTTTTTAAGAGAAGATGGAACATACGGTGCGCTAGAAGGTTATACATTACAGTACAGCATAGACGATGGCGCAACCTGGATGCGCACACAACCAATTAATGTGCCTGAAGGAAATCTTGGCTATAGGTTTAAAGTTTTAGTTGCTAACAATGATGATTACAACATTTATGGCGAAGTGGTATTTAGGATGAACATAACAAAGGCTCAAGTCAGAAGAGATGAGATTTATTTCCACAAGGGCAATAATGAGCCTATTCCAGCAGATGGGTTTGCAGAGTTTGAATATAATGGTAACGAGCAAATTCCTCTTGTACACGGCATCCCAGACGGAGTGTTATATCAGTTATCGTTTGCAAGATATATTCCTAATACGGCCCCAGACTATACCACAAACATAAGGCCTATAGACGCTGGTGAATATATTATGACTATAAGGTTTAACAATGACCAAAGAAATTACGACATAGAAGAAGGTACTACATATTCGGTTATTATCAAGATAACGCGCAAAAATGTTTCGTATGCGATTGATACGGAATTCCAGTACACAGGTCAAGGGTTTGATGTGCCGATAATAGGACTGCCTTATTCTTCAACAGGTACACTTCCGGGTGATATTATAGTTACATACAGATATTATGACGAAGCTACCGAGACTTATCTGCCTGCTGGAGCAAAATTACGTAATGCGGGTCAGTATAGGGTTTCAGTATATATTGATGGTGGTATAAACTATCCAAGTGTCAATATAGACTCAGAAGATAGTGTAACAAATAACTACTTAATAGATCGTACTATAACTATATTTAGGAAAGAGATTATGTTCCGTATAGGAGAACTATCCAGCGACTACCTAGAAGAGTTAAAAGACTTAAGGTCGGCATTAACGGTTGTAGATGCAAATAATAACTCTCTTCCTGGTCTGCAGGGGACAGATGATATCGGGTTGTTTGGAAATATTATAGTATCGTGGACCGGTGGGACACTTACTAGAAAACATATGGTTGATACCTATCCATTACGAATAGAAAACTTAGCTTCGATATCTCATGGGAACTATATAATTGTTGGAGAAATTGAAGGCATATATAGAATAACTGCTACACTGCCTAACACAAGGGTAATAGAAGATAAAGCAGAATTAGATGATGCGCTTTCACTTGTTAGGGATGGAGATACGGTTAGGTTCTATTTAAGGGCAGGGCACTACGGTGAAATAACTCTTACAAAGAATGCAGCAGTGTCTATAGTTGGTTCATACAATGTAAGTGAAGAAGAAGATGAGATAGTAGTTACCTTTGATAAGATTACGGTAGAGCGTGGCGCACTGCTTGTTGATATAGTAAAGATGAGTGCTATAGCGAGCGTAGGGCTGATAAACGTGAAAGAGAATGTTTCTAGTATAACTATCAGAAGAAGTGAGTTTGTAGATAGTGCCTTGATACAACAAGAGGGAAGTACGACAACTCAAAACTCTAGCGTAGTAAGGACTGCACCAGGATTTAAGGGTATAGTTTATGTTGATGAAACTAGCATACTTGGCTTCAGCGTAGGACTACAATTAACTGGTGGGTCTGTTGATATAATGAATAGTAAAATACATCGTTCAATCATAGGCATAAGCGTAATGGCCGGAAATGTTATGGTTAGTAATACCGAGTTTAGACACTGTAAGAGCATAGCATTGAAATTATCTAACAAAAAAGGAACGGCTAGCATATTTGATAATATATTCTGGGCAAACTATACCGCAATCCAGACAGTTATTTCACTTCGTAATGACATTACTATACAAAACACGTTTGGCGAAAATGCGAAAAATATTGAATATTTACAATAATAAAGTTTGTTGTCCCGTAGAGCTATAAAGTAATCAAAGATGTAAATATAAGGCTGCAAATAAGTTGAGTAGGAAGTTGTAAGTTCAAATATAAGTACGATGTATAAATAATCGTAAACACAAACGGGAGGCTGTAAAAAGGTTAGGCCTGGGAGATGCAAGCTAAAAAGAATTACGGTTCATAAATCGAGCGAAGGTATAAATGGAAGGGTGTGAATGGGGAAGAATTTAGTTTCACCTATTGTGGAAGGGGAAAATATAAAGACATATTTTGTAAAACACATAGAGGGAAAAACATACATCTTACTATATTTACCTTATAGTCCATATGTAAATCCTGGGAAGGGATATGCATATATAAATGCGTTTTATCCTACATCAAACAAATTGTTTTTTATAGCTAAACGTATAAAAGAACAACTAGCGGAATATAACGCAAATATATATAAAGGGAATCTAAAAAAACTATTTGTGGATGCCGAATGTGCGGTCTATCTTAAGAATTCACTTGTTTTAATCGAGCCTTATGGCACTAGAATAGCGTTAAGCGCGATAGAATGCGACCTTATGAATACGCCCGAAATACTGCCAGCGGAAGGTGAAAGTAGAAGCCTGTGTGATAAATGTGACGCGTGCGAAAAAGCTTGTCCAACAGGTGCTATTCATGGGTTTTACATAAGCGAAGAACAATGCTTAAGATATGCGTGTGACCATCCTGATGAGACCGAAATAGATTTAACACTTATGGGTAAAAGCGTACTTGGATGTGATGTGTGCCAGGCAGTGTGCCCGCATAATGCAAAAATTACAAGGGAGTCTATGCCTACAAGGCTACGAGAGCTTCTGCATATAGAAACTCTTATCAAAAACGCAGAAGGTGGCAGAAAGGAGTTAAAGGAGTTAGCTGAGTATATAGGCGATAATTATAACCGTCCGGGAAGGATATTAAGACTTGCACGTCTGGCAAAAGAGCATGACAAGGATTAGCGTTAAAAAGAAACGGTAGTTATATCGTGAAAAACTAGTAGGTTATACTTATTAATTTACAATAAAAGTGTAAAATGATATGGTATATTCAAAAATATAAAAAGCGTGTTAGAGTAATATAAATTAATGAGGAGAAACCAATGAAGCTTAAAATTGATGCAGAATTGTTTTTATTTGACTTAGATGGAACCGTGTACCTGGGAGATACTGTAATTGAGGGAGCAATAGAGACCTTGAAAAAACTGACTGCAATGGGGAAAAAGGTTTGTTTTTTAACAAATAATAGCAGTAAGGACAAAAGGGAGTATGTCAAAAAAATTACAGATATGGGGTATCCTGTGGATCTTTGGCAGATTATTACATCTACAATGGCCACGATTAGGTATTTACATACAAGAAGACCGGGTAAGTCTGTTTATCCAGTAGGTACGCCTGCGTTCATAGAAGAACTTAAAAAAGCTTCTATACCACTAGCGAAAGAAGATGCGGATATTTTCTTACTTGGGTTTGATACAACTTTAACGTACGAAAAAATTTGGAATGGAAATATATTACTAGAAAAAGGTAGGGAGTTTTTTGCTACTCACCCTGACTTTGTATGTCCGTCTGAAAGGGGCGACATGCCAGACGTAGGTGCTATGATGGCGATGTTTGAAAGTGCCAGCGGAAGGACTGCTAGTGTTATTTGTGGCAAGCCTCACGAGCCAATGGCGGAAATTGTAGAAAGTCTCTTTGACATACCAAAAGAAAAAACAGTTATGATAGGGGACAGGCTCTATACGGACATATTATTTGGTATAAATCATGGTTTCCAGACCATACTAGTATTATCAGGTGAAACTACACATGAAATGTTACTTGATTCAGGCATTCACCCAACTATGGTATTACCATCAATAGCACATTTAATCGAAGAAGAATAAGACAGTATCGCTGATTAAGGAAATACATATATAACTATTGGCGATTCTAAAGATAAAAGACAAAATCGTTGCAATAAAAACGCTCGCGCGTATATAATATGAGTTGTCTATAAATAATCAGGAGTAGGTATGAAAAAAAGATTAGTAGTAACTATTATCAGTGTTGTACTTTGTGTGCTCGTTGCGCTGACACTTGTAGGTTGTAAGGAAAATTATAAACAAAAGGCTTTAGCTATGGATTGGAATAACATAGCGGTTAGTTCCAATAATGGACTAGCAGTTCGTGTAGGAACTTATTTATATTTCATAAATGGATATGCTGATAAAACTGGTGACAATGCTTTCGGCGAAACCGTCAAAGGCGCAATAATGAGGGTCAAGTTAGAAAACAACCTTCCCGTTAAAGATACTCTCGAAACCGTAGTTCCTAAAAACGTATACAACTCCAATGCTAAGTTAGGTATAGTAGTCAAAGGTGAGTATATTTACTACTCCACACCATCTGTGAAAAAGGACGGGAAAGGGAAGCCAATGACTGATAAAATGGACTTAATGCGTACCAAACTAGACGGAACGGGAACCCAGGTCCTGGTTTCGTTTGATGATTTTAATACAGTGTATCAAGTTATGGATAGGCATATTTTGTATACAAGAGAAAATAAATTATTTGAGTTAGACCTAGCTTCAAAAAGCTTTAAAACTAAGGAGATTGCAGACGAGATAAGCCAAGCTAAGTTTCTTAGTTATGATTTGAGATCCGATATTTTTTCTAACACCGTATTATACGAAAAAAATGATGAAGGAGCAGGTGTGTATAAAAACTTGGTCTATGCATACATGGCAGGGTCGGAAGGGCCGAAAGTTATAATAGACGGATTGGATTCTTACAAAGGTAAGGTACTAGAGCATGAGAAGGGATACAGAGTAACAGTCACTGCTTTAGACTTAGTAGGTGAAAATTTAAGAGTATATTATACAAAGACAGATAGCACTCCAAACAGTATATCTAAAGGAAATTATTCCTACGATTTTGGAAGAGATTTTAGTTTCGATTATAAAAAAGAGGTAAGATACACCACAGGAAATACTTATACAAGATTCGATAGACTAAATGACACTAACTTTATGGTACTTGACGATAAAGGGTATCATCATGGGGTTTATAACCAAGAGTCAAAGACTTGGAGCTTTACTCCTGTTATAGAAGTTGCATCTATTCAAATTCTTGCTTATGAAGAAGTAGAAGGTGATATAATCGTGACCTATGTGACGTCTAATAAATTACACAAAATTAAAGTCTTAGAAAAGGTAGCGGATACATATAATAAGGTTGTTGTTGGAGTGGAAACGCTGTATTCAGGACCATATTTTAGCACATGGTTAACATACGATAAGGTGTTTAATACAGTTTATTTCTTTAATTCGGATGTTAAGAATTATACATATTACCTAGACCTATCTGCTGTTGTCAGTGGGGAGAGCAAAACTATGGCTGGTACAAGACTCGGCGCGTTTTCGCACGCAGATGAGATAGACATGTTAGAAGAGCCTCCAACTGAAACGACAGATAAAAAATAGTGTAATTCTTTAATTAATCAGATATAGAAAAAGATCGCTTTGGACCTGCGGTCTTTTTTTATGTTTATGTAAAGAATAGGTTTCTACCTTTACAATAATATTCGCCTATTAATACATTATTTATTTTTTGGACAAAGAAACTTTAAAAAACTAAAAGTTTTGCAAAAAAACTATTTACAACAGCAATACTCCTCATTATAATATACGCAACATAGCCATGCCTGAAGTTATTTTGCGAGTAAAGGTATGGGATAACACAAATCAACAGATGTTTTAAAGGAGATTGATATGGCTAAGTATAGAAAATGTCCAAGATGTGAAGTCAATTATATTTTAGAAGAAGAGGAAATGTGCTCTGTTTGCATAGCCGAATTAGAAGGAATAATAGATAAAGACCTAGAAGAAGAATTATGTCCTCGATGCGAGAAAAACTATGTAGTACCTGGAGAGAAGTATTGTGAGTTCTGTCTTTTTGAACTTGCGGCAAAAAGCAAAAAGAAAGCGAAAAAGTCCTCATATGAAGATGACGAAGAAGATGATTTTATGTTAGAAGACGATGAGGATTTAGAAGACGATGAGGATTTAGAAGATGATGAGGATTTAGAAGATGATGAGGATATGGACGATACTGATTCTTTGGAAGGTCTCGACGATGATTTAGATGAAGATATTGACGATTATAGAGATCTAGATGATTTAGATGATGTACCGTTTGATGATGAAGACGAAGACTTTAGTGAAGAAGAAGCGTTGTTTGATGCAGAAGAAGATTTCTTTTTTGACGAAGAAGAGGAGGATGAATTCTCGGACGAGTCTAATGATGAAGAAGAGGAAGATGATGATTTCATACTAGACGACGATGAAGATTTAGATGATGAAGATGAAGAAGACGACCATGATGATTATTAATAAATAATTGGTGCAATCTTAAATAATTAGTAAAAACCAACCTCGAGGGGTTGGTTTTTTGTAAACTAAAAGGTTTTAAGGGGGGATATTAATTGTTGTATAACAAAGTTTTCACTCAATAAAAGTTTAGTGAAATTTTGGTGTATATGGCTTAAAAATAGCGGAGGGCTAAGCATAAAAATTAAAATTCTAGGTATTTAAAGTGAACGTATGCATGTGCGCGCTTGCAAGCAGTTTATTTAAGTGTTATTATTGTATTAAATCATTAATTACGTGCGTAAAGTTTTAAAGTATATACTAAAGTAAGATACTAAAGTAAGACGGCCAATGGTACTACGAAACGATAGCACTAAACTTGAAGGTTAAGCATAGATGATAAAAGCAAGGACTGGTAAATTTTTATTATTAGCAGCTGCTATGTTGGTGCTGCTGATTTTTTGTGTTATTAGTTTTGCTGTGCCAAAAACATCTGCTGAAGCTTTAACTCAAGAAGAGCTAAAAACCAAATACGACTTTACTGTTGATAAGGGCACATATTTAAACTATGGTGTTATGACAGATATTGACAATATCCCCGTGTTCACCATAAAACTAAATAGACAAGCGATGGGTGCGTATAGCGGAGAAAATAAAGATATTAGATTTTATTATGCTTTTTCAAGCACGGTAGTTGATCCTTTGACTGCGTCGCTGGTTTGGACAAAGTTGCAGTCCGAAGGTGACTTAGGGGAAGGTGGTGGAATTTCACAATATGATGAAACTACTGGTATTGCAACTTTAGACTTTTCTTTAGATCAAGTTTTCAGTGGGCATTTAGATGGTTTTTTATTTAATAAGTTTGTATATTTCAAGGTAGAAAATTCTCGTGACAACGAAACATATATTTCTACTGTAGACGTGCAGCCCGAAAATCCTTTACATAAGCAAGTAGTTATCGATTTTACTCCAGACACAATCAAGCAAAAATATTCATTTACTTTGGATACGGGCGAATATATGTCAGGTGTAACTTTTTACGGTGCTACAGATTTTCCGGAATTTACTGCGACGCTTAATGATCCTACAATTATTCACTATGCCAACCTAAAATATGCACTAAGCGATACCTTCGTAACAGATCCTTTGACTGCATCCTTTGACTGGACGGAAACGGGTATTACTAAGTATTCTGGCCAAGATATAGGTGAGTGGAATATTTCTCTACTCTCTGCAATTTCTTCTACGCCGGAGGACTTCATGCATAAATTTATGTACTTTAAAGTTGAAAGTGAAGGTCTTGAACAGACTGAAATATACATACCTAACACGTGGATAGAAATTATTATCGACAAAACAACCTCTGCGGTTGGCTATGACATAGTATCTGTTAAAGCAACATATAATGATGGTGTAGTAGTTGATAAAGATTATCCTATAGCGAACCAGGTTGGCCAAAAGTGGGTTTCTTCAGGTGTCACTTTGGAAGTTAAAACCAGATCGCAAAATCCTGCAACTAGGGTGTATTATATGCTTTATAGTGAAGTTGAAGGTGCGATGCAAGAAGGCAGTGAGATGCCGTTTGATTATAATGCAGAAACGCAAAGTTATGTAGCTACTATCCTTAGCGATGAAAGTCCTGTTAATAGTTATGGCGGTAAGATTGGTCTAAGATCAAGGTCGGGATCAGATAATTTACATAGGAACTACCAAGGAGACCTTAAGGTCTTCATTGACAAAGTAGAGCCTGTATTCAGCGTCAGCGCGATAAAAGACACAACCGGTAGCCCTGATTATATAGCGGGAACATGGTCTTCTGTAGATGTTAAATATATTGTCACTCCTTCAACAACAGTAGAAATTCCTTCAGGCGCAAGATATCAATATCTCAGTGAAACTGGTTGGGCAGATATGAATGTAGATGGAGCAGGTTTTTCATTCCGTGCAAATGAAAGTATGTCTCTTTCATTCCGTTCTGTTAGTGGTTCAGGGATAGAGTATTTTGGCGGTGATTTTGTAGCCTTGATAGATAAAGTTAAACCTATACTTAATATGACCGCGAAAGACGGCAATGGAACTACCATAGTATCAATGGGCATAGCTCCAGGGCCGGGCGCACGTTCGGGGTATGCTCAAAACAGTATAAGATTTACATTGAAAAACGATGCTATTCAAGGTGACGTTAGAAACAATGTCTTCTTTGAATATAGGACTAGCCCAACTGGACAGTGGGTTAATATCCCAGCGACAAGTGGTAATTTTATACTTGAAGAGATAGCTACTCTTACATCGCCGATAGTTAGACGTACTTATGAAATAAGGGTGAGAACAAGTGCTGGCACGACAGATCAAAAAGTATTTACAGTTAGTGTTCTAAGAGAAAAGTTCCAAGTGAATATGCAAGTGAGAGATTATCATCCAACAGCTAGTATAGTGCCAGGGGACATAAGAAGCTGGGCAAATCAAAATGTCTCTGTTGATTTTACTTTGCCGGTACACCTTAACATTGACGAGGAGTATGAAATATACGGATACATTACTGGCAATATTGGCGATGCAGTTAAACTGCCGTATACAAGATCGGCTATAAACGCAGAGGGTAAGGCTGTATTTACGGTTGAAATTAGTAAAGAGTTGGATGGTCAGTCATATTCTTTCTACATATTTGATAAGGCTAGGAATAGAGTAGAAAAAGATATTGCTAACACAAGTCTTACAACAACTCTTTTGAATCTAGATCCTAAAACTCCGGACGCACAAGTATCATCGGTTTTGACGGGCAGGCCAAGTTTTGAACTGGGGCCAAATGACTGGGCAGCTGGTGAGGTTACAATAATTATTACTCCAGAAGAAAACATATCTGGTACAGTATTGTATCGTATGGTAACGGATGAGCAGGAAAGCACTACTCCCGAAACAATGATATCGGGCGGTAAGTTTGAAATATTGATTTCTGCAGAAGGAGCGAGAGTATACAAATATAAACTAAAAAGTGGTGCGGGGCTATATAAAATAATCGAAGTTCCTGTAAATATAGACACTAGTGCAATCAACTTTACAGGTATAGAGGCAGATCTAATTGGTCTAAACGGAGAAGTTATAGAGCAAAACATTCCGATAGATGGAAGTAGATCTTATGCACAAAATATTAAGGTTAGATTTAATACCAACCATGCTGGTCACTTTAGGTATTTTGTTGCGCCATACACATCGGTAGAAAATCCGTATGCGCCACCCGAAGCATATACGCAGGGTGTAGGCGAAACTATGTCGATAGCGATGCCATTAGAAGGCGGCAAAGGCGAGTTTAAATATATTTTCTATCTTGAATCGAGAACTGAGAGTCAAACTGGAGAAATCCAAAGAACCGGTACTCATTACGTACATCTAAAATATGATGTGAGAAATTACAACATAAGCATAAGCGGGCCTGGTTCGGAGTGGACAGATGAGGCTGTTGCATTTAGCTTAACAAATGAATCTAAATCAGATTATGAAACCGATCCAATAGTGATAACAAAATATCAATATCAACTGACTGTAGGACTAAATGCAGGTCAGTGGATGGATGTAGATGAATTAGTAGATTCTGAAGGTGACTCAACATTTTTATTTAATGGAATAAAGTGGTATTTTAATACTGCAGAAAGTGTAGATGATGAGTCTGAAAACGAGTTAGATCCAAGTTCTGTGAGGAAATATAGAAGTTATAACGGTACAATTATTTTCCGCGCTATTAATGCTGCAGGACATCCTAGTGCTACTGTGGAAACAACGGTTAAGATGGACACCTCAACTCCTAATGTAATATATGCAATATCTGCAAAAGGAGGAGAGATTGTAAAGGAGGCCGGCAACGAATATCGCGTCTATAACTACAATCCTACTGGCGATCAGGCTAGAGTTCCTTCTCTCATTAGTACAGAAATTGATGCGATGAATAATCCTTCAAGTATTTTTAAGCAAAAGGCACCAATTAGATTTTATTATAGATTATCTTCTCAATCTGAAACGGTAGCGCCTTCTGTAACAGGACCGGGATGGACATTGCTTACACAAACATACAATCTAACGGGTCAATATTATTGGATGTATGCAACAAATGGATTAAGCTTAGATACTCCCATAGCATATAGAGTGCGCGTATACGTAGAAACAACCGAATTAAAAGCTACAATAGGCTCTGTATCTGGTGGAACGATGGGAATATTGACGGGTGATAACTATGGGTTTAATTGGACAGATAGAGCTACTGTCAGTATTAAACCTACCTCTGAAACGGCTGTCTACTACTGGTATAAAATAAATAATGGTGAATGGGTAAAATATAATTCTGTACCAAAACCAAGCACAAGTATAGGCCTACTTCATTTTTGTGGAGCGGCAGATCCAAGCTATCCTGATGCGGTTATTATAAACTTTAAAGGAACTGTTCAATTTAAGATCACTAATCAATCTGGTGCAGAAAAGATATTAGATAGGGCTGCGTTTTTAAAGATAGACATTAATAGGCCTAGGCTGGAAATAGAAAACATAAGGCTTAGTACGACAGAGGTATCTAACATAAGTATTGAAGATGCTAAAACCAGATGGTATTCTAGTGCGATATTAGTTGAGGTGGTAGGCAATGATGATATCCCAAGTGGCGTGATTTACCAATACAGAATTAAGAATACAGAAGATTATCAACATATGAAGTCTAACAGAATTACTACGGACGACATTATCCCACCAGTTCAAACAAATGAATTCAAAGAAGGTAACGGAACAATAACTATAGAATTAAGGGCAAAGTCCTATGCAAACGAGTCATTTTCTATGATCGAGCTCACGTTTAATGTAGACAAGATAATGCCCGAATTTAAGCTTGTAGGTCAGGAAATGACTGAAGGGATACAAGGGAAGAGGTTAGAGTCTGGACAATGGACAAAAGCCCCCGAGGTAGTAATAAGCAGGGAAGTAATCAATGAAGCAGCGTCGATTGTAACATACACGTATCATGATTATGAAACTCCTGAAAACAAATCACCTTGGGAAGCAGGATCTACCCTCAGTTTCAATCTAATATCTAGGGTTGTAGTTGAAGCCATTAACCAAGCTGGGCTTAAGGTCACCAAAGAGTTTTTAGTAAACATCGACTCGGTGCCACCAGTTATACATTCTGGAATTATTGTAAACTCTGCTGGCCCTGAACCAAACGTCTATTACATTGACCAAGCAATTACATATACCGAAGACAATCTAGATTATGCAAGATATAATAACTTCCCACTATCAAATGGAATGATAATCGCTACTAATACCGTTGATAATAGCAATAATGGTCTTGTGCATATTGTAGTAGCTGATAAGGCTGGGAATAAAGCTGAATTGAAATTCTATATGACCGTATTCCCTCTGACAGTGAGTGGTGAACATACGAGCATTGAGCTAAAAGACGAGCATCTTGAGATGTTAAATATTTTTGAGCAACAATATAATAGCGCAGTGCTATTAAATGCTCTAATCGAGTCCCGAAGTGAGTACTTTAGGGTAACTATTTCGAGACTTAAAGACAGAGTATATACTCTCGAAAAGCAAGTTGAAGATTATAGAAATTACTTAGAGGGTATAAACGCGAGGACAAGTTTTGAGCTTGCTTCCGACTATCCTGAAATGAAAAAGTATATTGATTACTTTACTTCTCCTGATCCGCTGGTTGTTTATCCAGAGTGGCAACAGCTAAAGATAAGAGAAGGCACACATAACACATATTATGAAAAACTGCTAAGTGAATATCAAAGATTAAATTCATTGATGCAACAGGTACGTAATGTGGAAAAACAGACCATATCATTACCTGCAACCAACATCGTAACAAGATCAGATTATGAAGCAGTACGTGGGGTATATGCAGCATATCTAGGGTTATCTGTAGATCAAAAGGGAGTATTCACTCCAAACTTAGTAAACAAATTAACAGAATTAAAAAGAATCTGTGAGGTTTTAAAATTACAAGACGAAAAGACAGGCGTAAAGATATATGGTGACAAACTTGTTGCAGAAGGAGACGTTGAGGTAGCAGTATTTGCGTTTGAGGAAAGTACAGAAAGGTATCAAATTGTGCAGAAAACTTTAATGGATGTACTTCCTGTGAATGAATCTCGTGCGCTCATGAGCCTATATCAAGTCGGACTAGAAGGTGTCAGTTCACAATATGATACTGGAAACATTACCGTGACACTTCCTATCCCAGAAGATTATAGGGAATACAAAGTATTTGCAGTGTACAGGGTGCATCCAGACGGGACAATATCTCCAGTAGAAGGTGTAATGATTGATAAGACCGGCACATCTGTTTCTTTTGCTGCTAATAGACTAGATACTTATGCCCTTGCAACAACTGCTAATATTGTGGCAAGACCCGAAGACGAAAAAGTATATGGGTCCATTGCTGGCATTGAACTCGATTATAATATGTTAACTTACTTAGCTTATGGTGGAGCAGCATTACTTGGGGTGATGTTTGTAGTAATACTAGTTATGATTATTCGTAAGAGAAGGTTCTTGAGGATATACAATAGAAGCCATAAACATAACATTGTCAAGAAGGGCATTCATGGAATACCTGCTGGCAATGCCCCACCACCTTCTAACCCAGCAAGACCTGAGGAAAGAGTGGCCCCACCGCGCACTATACAAAGGTATGGGAAATAATCAAAAACTTACTGGAATCAGAAGAGAGGTCGAGTGCCTCTCTTGTTTTTTAACTAACTTTTTATAAAATTAGACATAAAACCATAGATAATCATGAAATAGGATATACAAGCATACACTTGTTAGTTTTTATGTTAACTGCAAAAGTTTAAGCTGGCTATGGATTTTGGTATAAAGATGTGTTTAAACGTGTAAAATAATTGCATGTTGAAATCACACCTTTAAAGTAGTATCATTAATATTAGAAGACTATGCTTTTTAATAATTGTCTTTTATGAAAGAGGGAAGAAAATATACCCAAAATAAGGAGGTTAAGAAATGTCAGCAAGAACAAAAGCTTTTGTAAACTTGTATGCTGCTATCGGAACTTTGGAAAAATATGTAGAATTGGTTCCTGAGGCTAAAGAAGTTGCCAAGCAGCAAAATGTTGTAGTTAGGTTTAAGGTCAATGATGGACCTGATGGACTCATTGAATTTAAAGATGGTAAGGTAAGGGTATTTCCACGCGAGAACAATGAGCGCGCAGATATAGTGCTACCTTGCAAGAGTCCAGAATTTTTTAATGATGTTGTAGATGGTAAAGCAATGCCAATTCCAACGCTACCTGGCATATTTAAGGCACTGAAGTTTATGGGTAAGCCAACAAGTCCATTCAACGTCTTAACAGCGGGCATGACCGATGTTTTAAGAAGAACAGAATTTGCAAATGACAAGGAAAAAAGAGTTACAACAGTTTTATCGTTTTATGCCATGGTTAATGGTATAGCGCAGGTTGGGAATAATGATAGAATTGCAAGGTTTGCAATGAAAAGATTAGAGGACGGGGAAATTTCTGTAGCAATTAGAGATGAAGCATATGCCACCTTAACGAAAAAAGATGGACGTCTTACTGCGACTCTTGAAAAATCAACAAAGCCTAGAGCATTCATGACATTTGGAGATATTGATACTGCATGGGGACTAATAAGTGGCCAAGTAGATGCTATGTCATGTATAAGTGCAGGCACTTTAGAAACATCGGGACAGATGCTTCTACTAGACAATGTTAACAAGATACTTAATATCGTTCCTAAGTACTTACAATAAGAAGAAAGAGGAGGAAAATTGAAATGACATATGTTTATAATAAAAATGTAGAGACAATGATAAGAGCGGGTAAGGTCATTCCAAGCGGTGTATATGGCCACTTAGGACCTGCAGAAGGATGTATGATACCTTCATCTGCTTTCCCCTTCTTTGCTTCAAAAGGAAAGGGAGCAGAGTTTTGGGATGTTGACGGAAATCGTTTTATAGACTATATGTGTGCATATGGTCCAAACGTGCTAGGATATAATGATCCAGATGTAGATGCTGCAGCACAAGCGCAAGCGAAACTTGGAAACTGCATGACGCTTCCAGCGCCAGTAACTGTAGAGTTTGCAGAATATCTAACCCAGTTAGTAAAAAAAGATTGGGCGTTTTTCTGTAAAAATGGTGGTGACGTTACTTCATTTGCAATAATGATTTCTCGTTACTATACGGGTAGAAAAAAGATAATCTTTTTACATGGATACTATCATGGTGTAGCACCGTGGACACAACATCCAGACACTCCCGGAACCATAGAAGAAGATTGTAAAAACGGACTATATATTCCATTTAACGATATTGAAGCACTAAAAGAAGTTATTGCAAAGAATAAAGATAAGATAGCTTGCTTGATTGCCACGCCATATATGCACGGAAACTTTATAGATAACGAACTACCTAAAGAAGGATATTGGCAAGAAGTCAGAAAAATCTGTACAGAAAATGGCATTATCCTAATTTTTGATGATATTCGTTGTGGATTTAGACTTAGTTTACATGGTTCGGATACATACTTCGGAATTGAGGCAGATCTAATTACATTCTGTAAAGCATTAGCTAACGGATATAATGTTTCAGCACTTTGTGGAAAGAACTTCTTAAAAGGTGCAGCTAGTACAGTCCCATACACTGGATCGTATTGGCTAAGTGCAGTACCATTTGCGGCAGGTCTTGCAACCTTAAAGAAACTAGAAAAAGTAAACGCTACAGACCATTTCGAAAAAATGGGAATAAGACTGATAACTGGCTTAGAGAAAGCCGCAAAAGCAAGAAATATTCCACTAATTGCTTCGGGACATCCATCAATGTTCTATTTAAGAATTGATGATGAGCTTAAAAATTTCCGTCTACATCAAGAGTGGATAGCTGAATGCGTAAAGAGAGGCGTGTTCTTAACTAACCACCACAACCACTTTATTTGTTACGCAATGACGCCTGAGTTAATTGACGAAACAATTGGAATTTGTACTGAGGCTATGGATGTATTAGTAAGGAACAATCCAGACAAGTTTAAATAAGCTTTATAAGTAAAAAACTTTTAAGGACCTAGGTTAATACCTAGGTTCTTTTTTACGCAAGCATTCATTAAAACCGAATGACAACAAACTTGAAAAACCTATAAATTGTAAAAAGGCTTAAAAAGCGATGCTAATGGATAGGTCGTTTTTATGTATTATTAATTAGTTTATAAAAAGCGTCAATATGTCTCCCAATCGGTGTCAGTTGTCATAGTGGTAGATAAACCCTCGATTATCGCAGGCATGTCCCAAAACTGTCGCAGTGCGGTTTTGCAGTATTGAAAACTATGTGCTTTTAAGTTATTATAGATTATAGTTAAAAAAAGAAGGAGGACATATGGATCCAACAATAGCAATTATTTCGTTAATTATATCAATTCTTGCTCTAGGTACAATTATTTATGTAGTTTTTATGCTTAAGAAAGGACAGCCGTCTAGTAGTGACTCTGCGTGGGTTGAGGATATTAAAAGGGCATTAGAATCTGAAAGCCGTTCAATCAAAGATACTTATAGCGCAGGTTCTAAATCTTCTACAGAGACCCTAGCTACGTGGTTAGAAAAAACCAACAAGGACCTATCAATGTCACTAGCAGCTTTACATGACAGTAACACTAAAAACATAAAGGTTATACAGGTGGAGTTAGATGAAAAACTAAAAGAAATAAGGGACGGGAATCAAAAACAATTAGACAATATGCGAGAGATTATTGACACTAAGCTCACAGAAACGGTCAATAAGAAATTTGATGAATCCTTTGCGACTGTAGAGAAACATATTAGGAATCTTCTTGTTTCAATAGGAGAAATGAACCAATTGACGGAAGGAATAACGGACTTGAATAAACTTCTTGTCGGAACAAAGACTAAAGGTAATTGGGGCGAAGAGTCTTTAGATTTAATCCTTGAGGATATTTTAAGTCCGGATCAATATGAAAGACAAAGTAAATGTGGCGATGTCTTAAAGTCAGGGGCAGTGGATTTTGCGATACGTTTTCCTGGCAAAAACGATGGAGAAGAGGTCTATTTACCTATAGATGCTAAATTCCCTACTGTATCGTATGGGAACTTAATTGAGGCACAGGCATCATATGAAAAGGAAGAGATTGAAAAACATAAGGATGCTTTGGCTAAAGATGTAAAGAATATGGCTAAAGACATACAGAAGAAATACATAAGCCCACCAAACACCACAACTTTTGCAATTATGTTTTTACCTAGTGAGGGTTTATATGGTGAGGTTATCAGTATTCCAAACCTAGTACAAGACATTCAAAGGGACTACTCTGTAGTTGTTGCGGGACCATCAAGTATATCTGTAATGCTTCATAGCTTTAAGATGGGATTTAATACAATTCAAGTACAAAAGTATAGTGTTAGGATTTTAGATGCCCTGCAGGCTTTTCGTACCGCATTTAAATTGTTTGCCGAAGATACGGAAAAGAGCAAAAAACAGCTCAATACACTTTCTGGCACAATTGATTCTACGTTTAAGCGCACTCAAAGAATTAAACGCCAACTTAGCAATTTAAGTTCGCTTACGGGTGAAGCTGAGGATATAACCGCGGACAATGATGACGATGATAACTAATTTTTCAGACTATATCAAATATTTACTTGAAGTAGAATGCTTAATTAAGTAAACCAATAAAATAACATGAGGAAGAAATGGCAATAAAAATTATCAGAAGTGACATTACAAAGATTAAAGTTGATGCAATAGTAAATGCTGCTAATGAGAGTTTGCTTGGCGGCAGGGGTGTAAATGGTGCAATACATCGTGCTGCAGGATCTCAGTTATTAGAAGAATGTAAAATGCTTGGTGGGTGTAAAGTAGGAGAGGCGAAAATCACAAATGCTTATGAATTACCTGCGAAGTTTGTTATTCATACTGTTGGACCCGTTTGGCAGGGCGGAAGTAAAGGAGAGGAGCAATTACTGACCAATTGTTACACTAATTCATTAGATCTTGCCATAAAAAAAGGGATAAAAACCATCGCTTTCCCTCTTATATCAAGTGGTGTAAACGGTTATCCAAAGGATAAAGTCCTAAGAGTTGCAATGAATGTATTCAAAGCGTATTTATGGAATGACATCGATATTTTTCTTGTTCTTTATGGTAAAGTGGCTGTCGAGTTACCGGAGAGTTTATCTTCTGAAATTGATAAATTTATAGCCCAAAAATATGTTGAAAAACCTAAAAGATATTCGAAAAATTATGAAGACGATCTGCGGCCCGATATTTGTGCTTGTACCCCTCTCGCAAGCGAAGAGGATATAAAAATATTTTTCCCGGAAGACGAAAGTATAGAAGACGATGAAAGTCATCTTTATGTGCGAAAAGCCGAAAAAGCCTCGCGAAAGGAAAGTTGCAATATGGAAAGACAGCCCATACCCATATGTGAAAACATGATGAGGCCTCGGTCGGCTTTTAGGCGCAAAGAGTCTAAGACGCTAGGTGATATTATAGATGCTAGAAGGGAAACTTTTTCGGAAATGCTTTTAAAACTAATAGATCAAAAAGGAATGACAGAGGTTGAAGTTTATAAACGTGCAAATATAGATAGAAGACTGTTTTCAAAAATTCGCACAGATAATTATTATACACCATCAAAAAAGACAGCAATTGCTCTTGCTATAGCGCTATCTCTCAATCTTGACGAAACAATAGATTTTATTGGTAGAGCTGGATACACTCTTTCAAGTGTTTTAAAATTTGATATAATAATACGGTTTTTTATAGAGAAGGCTAATTATGACATTTTCGAAATTAATGAGGTTTTGTTCGCATATAATTTGCCTTTATTAGGCTGTTAGCCAACACACTCTCCCTTTATATATCATCATCATATTTTGTTGCGTACAAACTACCTTTATTAGGCTGTTAATCAAGTCTCTCTTTACTATATCAGCAGCATATTTTGGTGCATACAAATTACCTTTATTAAGCTGTTAACTAATACTCACTCCTTTTACTCCATTAACATGTTTTATTGCGTATAACTTACATTTATTGGGTAATTAGCTAACAAGATCCTCCTTTACTCTATCGGTATGTTTTATTCGTATATAAATCGCCTTTTACTAGGTTATTAATTTGTCGCTTTTAATGCGACCAAAAGCTATTCCAAAGGTATTATAATCTAGTTATAAAATATATTTAGAGGTGGATAATATGAAAAACAATATTACAGAGTTGGTATTTATACTTGATCGCAGTGGCTCTATGAGCGGGTTAGAAAACGATACTATTGGTGGGTACAATAGTTTTATTGAAAAACAAAAAAATGAGGAAGGCGAGGTTTTCTTGTCAACAATTCTTTTCAATGCTCAATATGAAATTATTCACAATAGGTCTGACATTAAAAAAGTGCAACCATTAACAGAAAATGAATATTACGCAAGCGGAGCAACTGCACTGCTTGATGCCATTGGTAAAGCCATAGAAGATACGGAAAGCCAAATTATAAAACTGCCTGAAACAGATCGTCCAGAAAAGGTTTTATTTGCGATTACGACCGATGGTATGGAGAATGCAAGCAAGGAATATACTTTTAAGCATATCAAAGATAAAATAAAGCATTGTACTGAGCATCACGGTTGGGAGTTTTTGTTTTTTGGTGCAAATATTGATGCTATTGGAGTAGCAAGTGATATAGGAATTAGAGAAAACCGCGCAGTGCGTTATGCTCATGATTCAAAGGGCGTTATGTTAAGTTATCGTGCAATGAGCGACGCTGCTTCACGCTATAGGTGTTGTTCGAAGATTGATGACAGTTGGAAGGATGAAATTGAAATAGACTATATGGAGCGGAAAAAGGAAAAGAAAAAACGAAAAAACGATTAAGATGAGCTAACCCCCGTAAAGACCTAAAATCTTGTGTAAAATAGATGCTTTATGGGGGGATGTAGGATGTTGATTTGCACGGCAACCGAAGTGAGTCTATGCGTAAAACTCAAAAATATAAAAAGTTTTACGCATAGAAATCTTATACATTTTCAATAGAATCATCATTTTCTAAAAAGTCCAAAACTGTCAACAGCCGATAACCTCTTTCAAGATTTGAAAATGGTGTTCTATCCATTGTTATGAGTATCTTTTTATATCCGTCATCTAGACCACAAGGGAAATTCATCGTCAACTATGAGTAGTTCCAATAGCGGGGGTCTTGAAATACCAGGTGGTGGCTTGGGACCAGGAGCGACATATATAACAAATGCAGAATATTTTTTAACAGGACCATATCACGGATAAAACAGATCTGGTACTTGTGGTGCGGTAGCCGCTCAGCTCTTGTTGAGCTACAATAATTATTATAACGATAGAAGAATTATTCAAGGCAAATATTTGTTTGATGGAGAAGACGGACCAAACACGTGTGCAGATCCTATGCGAATAACTAGCAAAACTCTTGGGACTAGAGGGCTAAAAGAAGACGGAAGTGATGACACAAACAGTTATTTTTGCAAGATAGTTAAATTCTCCACGTTCTAGTTTTAAATTCAGAAGAGAATAAAAGTTGTCTTTGAGTGGATAGCCTATTCCTTCATAATAAATTTTTAGTTGCACAGAAGTTAGTTTTTGAAGTGGTGAAATCATATTGATTAGAGAAGTTCTTGTTCGTTTTGAGTAAAAATTAAATATTGTTTTTCGTTCAGTTGAACAGAAGCACTGCCAACTCGTGTATATGAGGCTTTTGGAGTCATCCCAAATTTTTTTAAATAGTATGGTTTTTCATTACCAGATGCGATTATTACATGTATAATTTGCTTATTATCCCTTTCTTCTACTAGTATTTCAAAAAAGCCAATTGGAGAAGGCGATATTTTATCTTTTAATCTATCTTTTATTTCAAGTTGTATTTCATCAATATCATCTATTCCGTAAGTTGTGCCATCATCGCTAAATTCAAGATAAATGTGACCTCCTTTGGAATTCAAAAAAGCGACAACATCTAATTCAAATTTGTCATTTAATTCTCGCTTAAATTCGATTTGCTCATTTTCATATATCATATAATACCTCCACGTGGATAGATTTTGGCGATGTTGCAATATCAATTGCAACATTAAAAATTATTAAAAAATGTTGTATAGAAATATTTTTGTTTTCAACTTTGATGTTATTGTTCATATCATTTCAAATAAAGTAAAATCTGCTTTTGCTGACAAGTACAGCTAAAAACTAGCGTGTCTATGAAATAAAAATGAAAATTGACAAAAAAAGTTAAATATGTCTAATTTTAAAAATGAAATTTCTCTAAAAACATTATTTTTGTTTATTTGCAAAAATGGATTTAATAAAAATACTTTTCGCCTCTACTTTACTTGACTGCTCCAAATACTGGAATGAAAAGTCATCAAATGCTGGAACGGTATAGCTCCGAGAGAGGTCTAGGCTTTGGGATTTAATATAAAGTGGATTATTCTAAATAGTTGCAGGAAATAAATGTTTAAAATGTTAAAAATAAGTAGCTATGGCTACCAAATAATACAATATATAATAAAAGGCTCCTTGTTTAATAGGAGCCTTTTTTGTTAGTTAATATGTAGGTTTTACCATTTATTATGTACTTTTTCAGCAAATCCCATAACATCTTTAAATTCAATCTTTGTACCATCATCTAGAATGGCAGTGCCTGAAAACTTACCAAATACTTGGTGAGGCATCATTGCAAGAGGGCCAACTCTTATGACTGAGTTTCTATCGAATACTGGTTCAAAGTCCATTTCTAATCTTCCATCAGAAGATGTAAATGTCCAGGGCTTCATATAATCGTCTTTGCCTTCATCTTCTCCAGGGATATTAAATTTAACATGATCTAGTTTATGGATTTTACCATCGTGAAAAAGCATATTCTCGGTAGCTGCGGATGTATCTCCGAACCCGTATCCAATATTGAATCCAAAAGGTTTGCCATCAGGTAGCCATGTTTGCATGCTTCCCCAGTACCATGTATTATCATATGTCCATACACCTCTCCCCCAGTCTAAAACTGCAGGGGCTTTTTCGAATGGATAGAACTTTTCTCCCCAGGTAAATCCGCCGTTTGCTCTTAGGCAGTTAACTTTTGCGTTGTAATAAAAGTGTTTAGGTTTATTAAATGGAGTAGCAATAAACATATATTCTTCGGGAGCTTGGTCTAAAGTGATGTCAATTTTAACATCCTCCTTTTGTTTTCCTACTTTTGGGAAAAATCCTGTTATGCGCCTAACTTTACCATCATTTTCAAATGACATTTCTACCTTTCCAGCTTTTCTAGATACACTGCCTATTTCGGGTGAGCTAGGCATGTTGAACTTGCCCATGGGGAATAAGACTGCGCCGTTACTTGAGGTTTCAGTTGCTTTTTCAAGGTCAATTATTGATAAAGTTACAACTCCAAGTATACCAACGTCTGAAATAGTCAGGGCTACACCATAAGAGTCATTTCCGATATAGTAATAATCCCATTCTTTAATTCTCCATTTAGGGGCTTTAATATCATTTCTATCATACTCTAATACATAGTTAGTGGCATATCCTCTTTGTGCAAGATCGCCTTCACTGTTTAAAAGTTTTCCTTTTTCAATAATTCTGTTTTGTTTCATATAACACCTCACATATTTTGTTGTTTTAACTAGGTATTGCATAAAATGCAGGTTTTACCATAAGTTATTAATTTTCATCTGCGTTATCATCATATATCGTTTTAAGATCCTCGGTTTTAGTTGTGTCTAATGCACCGATATTGATTCCTTCTTTAGCATATAGTACCGCTTTATCAATTTGTAGTTGTTTCATGCGGTTTTTACTTATTGGATACCAAAATAATAGAATGAGTCCTACTGACAAATAAAAGATTGCCGGTATTAAAGTTGCCCATAAATATAGCTGGCTTTGTGTATATGCCGATTGTCCAACGACGCTCTCACCATCGTATAATGCCCAGCCAAGTGCTTGTGTTGATAGAACTCCTGCAAGAGTTTGACCCATCTTTCTGGTAAAAGAGAATACAGAATAAGTAGCTGTTTCTTCCCGCTTATTAGTTTTAACATATTGATAGTCAATTGCATCATTAACAAAAGACCATATTTGAAGTATGAACATACTAGAGCCAGTACCAGCAATTATACTAAACGCTAAGAAAACCCACACACTCTTAGTTTTTATGAAAAATAGAACTAAATATGCAAGTCCAGCAATGGCCATTCCCAGTCCACAAGACTCTTTTTTTCCAACTTTTTCTACAATTTTATTAGAGAAAAATATTATCACTAACATGGGAAGATATTGTGTGATTGTAACTACGATATTCATCTCAGGTTGCAAAAAGTAGTCAGCCATTAGGTAAAGCCCATAAGATTGTACAAACATTTGTCCGGAAATTAAAAACATGGAGGCTAAACATAGTGAGACAAATGGACGGCTTTTAATAAGGTCTATTATTACCTTGGTAAATTCACCTTTAGGGCGTTTTTCAGACTTTATCTTAGGTGCAGGCACACGTTCTTTGGTCAGGTAAAAACAACCAAACAAACATATAATGCATAAAAAACATAAGATAGCAACGCCTATAATCAGCTTTTTCCAGTCCATAAGCGGGACTAGCACGCCTTCTTCATTAAGAACATCAGTGAAACAAAGTCCAGATAAGATAATAGCTCCTACACCTCCGATACCAGAGCCTATAGAACGTAGAATAGATAGGGTTGATCTAGCTTTTGCGTCTGTTGTTATAACGGACGCAAGGGAGCCATAAGGAATATTAATTGTGGTGTAAATCATGTCCCACATAATATACGTCACATACGCATACGCGAGCTTTCCGCCAAGAGACATCCCGGGATATCGCATAAACATCAGTAGTGTTATTAACCCCATAGGGATAGCCATAGTCCTGATCCAAGGCCTATACCTTCCATGTTTGCCAGGGGGAACCATATCAACGATTTTACCCCAAAGAGGATCATTTATGCCGTCCCAAATTCTAGCCACTAAAAAAAGTATGGTTATCTGGGTTATAGGCAGATGTAAAATATCTGTATAAAATTTTTGCAGTAGTGATCCTGCTAATCCAAAAACCAAAACACAACCTAAATCGCCTAAAGTATAGCCAAATTGATCTTTTAAAGTGAGCTTTTTAGTATTTTCTTTCTTCGGTTCAATGTTCTCAACAATGACATTTTCAGCGGTATCCATAAAACAAGATCCTTCCTTCGCTGTAGTTTTTTATAGGCGTATTTATAAGAAAATATTTATCTGATATAGAAACTATGCATATTATTCATCTGTCAATGCTAGACAAAATATACAAAATTTGTGAAAATATATTCTCTCTATA
>LSQX01073462.1_pt1 | contig 25156 bp, 24 predicted proteins | sample 654561 | NCBI WGS metagenome assembly LSQX01 (sample SAMN04489861, study PRJNA283612) | anaerobic digester metagenome | isolation source: 4 biogas reactors fed with cattle manure at either 37C or 55C with and... | place: Denmark: Kongens Lyngby | collected 2014 | reverse complement strand
CAGCCTTCTCATTCCATCTCTGATCGCCAAGAAACGATGAGAAATCACGGGGTTGGCGCGACGCACAAATGGCACGCCCAAATGACTCGGAGTCGTTGGGGAAGCGTTGGGGAAGGGCGTTGGGCGTCCGGATAAAAACACTACGAGTGAATGTCGGCGTGAATGTCGGCGGCGTTAGTTCCGATCAACGATGCTGCCGCAACGGATGCATTTCCACACTTTTGTTCTCTTGCCCCCCATGAACAGCGCCCCGATGCAGATCAGCGGACCGATGAACCAGCCGAACACAGGCAAACCAATGGTAACGGCCACCCCAATGGAAAAGACGATCAGCGCCAGAACGATCCCTAAGCAGTTGCCGCTGCTGATGACCTCTTTGCGCATCGGCGCGCGGCATTGCTGGCAAACGGGCATGTCCAGTACCCGCCTATTGTTGGCCGTCTCAGATGATGGCGCATTTGGTTTTCGACCATCGAGGAACTCGCCACAATACCGGCACTTGATCGCCGTTGCCAAAATGGATTCGCCACAAAATGGGCAGGCCCTTGTATCTCTCTGGGAAGGCGCGGTTTGCGGCGTCTCGGTTTGCGGCGTCTCGGTTTGCGGCGTCTCGGGTAACGCAATGGTCTCCTGGCACGAGGGACACTGAATTTCCTGGCCGAGCAATTCTGCCGGCGCATCCAACATTTGATGGCAATGTGGGCAGACAAATCTAAATTCCGTCATATCCCTCCTCCTTCCCAAAAGGTCGAAGTCGCCCTTGGTGAGAATCGTTGCGAGAACCCGTTGTGAAGCCCGTTGTGAAGCCCGTTGTCAAAAGCCGTTGTGCAAATCGTTGCGAGAACACGCCTGTTCGTCTCACAGCGCTGCCGCGTACCAAGATGCCATCATAGCCCACGCCATGGACAGAAAATGTCCCAAGGGAACACTTTTTTGCCCGCGCCCTTTGAACGGCTTTCTGGAAATTTCTGCAAATGACTCAGAGCGATTTTGGAAACAGTTGCCCCTGAGGTGCCTTCTCATGGAAGTGCTTTTGGGAACTTGGTTTTGGCGGAGGTTATTGCCAGAGGTTGCCGGATTGTTCGCCCCAGCACACGACGATGCCATCTTCGGTGCGGATGCCGCAGGTATAATAAAAGCTCGCGCTGATGGCGCTGAACGTCACGCCTTCGGGCGGTGTGGCTTGGCCGATTTCCTTGCCCTAAATAATCACTCTGAACGCCAAAAAATGTCCCATGGCAACGCCGTAAGGCTCTTCAATAATGATCTTCAATAATGACTCTGATCACCAAAAAGTGCGCCAAAAAGTGATGTGAAATCAGGGGGTTGTGGAGTCGGCGGGTTGTCGTCGAAAGATTTACAGGCCCTGCAGACGGGCGAGGCGGCGGATGCCCAGCTCGGTTTTCATGTCGTCGATTTCGCCGCGGTCGCACATCTCCAACGCTGCCCCCAAGGGTATCCACTGGGTTTGGGCGTGGGCCTCGAGCAAACTGCCGTCTCCGGGAGGCTCCTGGACATCCGCGGGATTGGCCACGTGGGCCCGGACGTACCAAATGCGCTCGGGCAACACCCCCGGGGTAACCCAGGGCGCGCCGTTGAGCAGCGAGAATGCCGTCAGGGGCAAGTCGTATCCCGCCTCTTCGAGGGTCTCGGCGCGGGCGCGGTGCAAGATGCCTTCGGGGCCCTCGTCGCCGGGCTCGAGCAGACCAGCGGGCAGCTCGCGAACCAGGGCGCTAGGCGCCGCATCCTCGGTGGGAATGTAGGCCATGTGGCGCAGGAGCAAGGGCGGCCGCAGGCACGTGCGCAGCAGGATTTGCACCTCGCCGTCCATCTCCGCAGTGAGGATGACGACCACCGCATCGAGCCACTTCCGCAGCACCGCATCGTACGGATAGGACGCGCTGCAGGAGCCGTCGTTGTAGTGGGTGCGAAGGCGCAGGCGGTATAGGCTCAGGTAGGGGCGGTCGGCGGCCTCGCCCACTTTGTCGGCCTGTTGCAATTCGACGGAAACGGGCTTCTTAACAGACATATTACTCCTTTAACAGACAGCGGCTTACGCGCGCCAAATGACTCCGAGTCGTTACGTTACGTTACGTGAATCGAATGACTCAGAGTCGTTAGGCGTAGCGCTCAAAATTGATACACCACCTCGTCGGGGGCGATCATGCCCAGCTCGTTGCGGGCGATGTTTTCGATAAAATCGGGGTCGGCGTGAATGGCGCGGATCTGGTTGCGCAACACCTCGTTTTCGCGGCGGATCTCGCGGTTCTCCATGCGGAGAGACTGCAGGTCGCGTTGGATCTCGCGCACCCGGGTGTAGCCCTTGTCGTCGGTGAGTTTGAGGGGCACGTAAATCGCCGTGGTTACCAGCAAGACAATGGGAAAGAGACGCCACATGAAATGGGAGAACGCGTGCATGGCACTGGTATACCCGATGTGGGCCGCAGCGCCAAAAAAACGCCGCGCAAAACGCCGTGCGAGCTGTCGCGCAAAACGCCGCTAGGGTTGTGGCAGGTCGGGCAACATGGACTGCATGAGGGCGGCGGCACCCAGCACCGCCACGTTGCGGTCTTGCAACTGGGAGACCTCGAGGCGCACCTTGCCGCGAAAAATCGGCAGCAGGTTGGCCTCCATGGCGCGTCGCGTCGGGGCGAGCAGCAATTCGCCGGCGCGGGCCAGGCCGCCAAAGAAGAAGAAGGCCTCCGGCGACAGAATCATCACCGCATCGGCGAGCTTTATCCCCAGCACTTCACCGGTGATCGCAAAGACCTCCAGGGCCAACGGGTCGCCCTTTTCGGCGGCGAGGAAGACGTCCTTGGAGGAGATGTCTTCGGGGGGCACCAGGCGCAGTTGGCTGTCTTCGGTGCGCTCGGCCAGCAGTTTGCGGGCGGTGCGCGCCACGCCGGTGGCCGACGCCCAGGTCTCGAGGCAGCCGTACTTGCCGCAGCCGCAGCGACGGTCGCTCTTGGGGTCGACGGTTAGGTGCCCCATCTCGCCGGCGAATCCGTCGTGACCAAACACCACGTTGCCGTCCACCACCAGGCCGCTGCCCAGACCGGTGCCCAGCGTGATTTGCACAAAGTGCTTCATGCCCTTGGCGCCGCCGTAGCGCATCTCGCCCAAGGCCGCCGCGTTGGCGTCGTTGGTGATGAGCACGGGCAAATCGAAGTGCCGCCGCATCAGTGACACCACGTCGACCACCTCCCAATCGAAGTTGGGCGGGTGCTCCACGGTGCCGTTGTGAAAGTTGGCGTTGGGCGCGCCGATGCCGATGCCCACCAAGCGGCAGTTGTCGTCCTCCAGGGACATGAAGGCCTTTTTAATCGCGTCGGCCAAGCGGCGGATCAACTGCTCCGGCGGGTCGTCGGAGTAGGTGGCAAACTGCCCGCCCCCCAGCTCGCGGCCCGTCGCGTCGATGAAGCCGAACATCGTATTGGTGCCCCCGATATCCACGCCCACGGTTACATCTGTCTGTGTCATTGGACTCCTTTATGGCAGCAATGCCAACGCGTCGTTCAACCACCGCGCGGCAACCAGCCAGGTGGCGTTTTCGGCGGACTTCCAGACGCGCACATGGGCGGGGTCTGGCTGGCCGCTGGGCAAAACGTGCGGGCCGAAATGCAGGGCAATCGGCGCGGCCGTTTCGGGTTCGAAGAATTCAATGGTCAGGCTGGGCTTGTCAACGGCATTGCCCCAGGCAACGGTTTCTTTGGCGCGCAGGGCCCCCCAGTCCACGAGCAACCGCGCCAAGCCGGGCCCATCGATTTCGGTGCCGGATTCGGGCTGCCAGTCCGCGCCTGCCGCCTCGCGCTGCACTGCGTAGGTGCGACTGCCGTGTGAAAAGGCGATGCGCCGGGTTTGGTCGGTGTTGACGGCGAGACGGTCTAGCGACAAGGCGGGGCGATCTGCGGACGCCAGGGACGCGGCATCCAACACAAACACCGTCTCGGGGGTGTCGGCGAAGCGCGCGTAGCGACCGCCGTCCGGAGCGGGGGCGCCGATCTCCAGCACCACGTCGGCACCGGTGTCTCGCTGGCCCTTGAGGGTGAGCCAGGGGGCACCGGCAAAGCTTTGGGGCGGCACTTGGGCGGGTTCGACGAAATCGGACACCGCGGTCTCGCACAGCAGCGACGCGAGTTGATGCACCGCGTGGGCGTGTACGGGCAGGGCGGCGGGCGCGGCGATTTCCCAGTCGTCACCGGGGCGGACGAGGCGTTCGGCCAGGGCGCCTTGGCGGGATACCTCGCGCAGATCGCTTGGGTCGCAGTGGCGCAGCTCGCGCACCGCAAAGGCCAGGGGCCAAGGCCGGATGGCGTCGCCCACCGCGGGGAGCACCTGCAGCAGCACGGGTTCGTCGCCGCGGCGCAGGCGCAACAAGGTAGCGGCGGTGTCGTCGTCGGTGTGGGGCGCGTTGACCTCCGGGGGATAGAGGCGCAGCACCACCTCGCCCTGTCCGCTGTCGCCGGCAAAGGTCACCTGGGCCAGGGGCGTCGTGCGCTGCAGGGCGTCGGTGTCGATGTCGCGCAGCAGGCCCGCGGCACGGGTGTCGGCGAAATGGTCGATGAGCTCGGCCACGCGCAACTGGTCGGTCTCCTTGGGGGTGCGCCCGGCGACCTGCCACAGGGCCTCGGGGGTGCGCTCCAACACCAGCGTGCGGCCGTCCTTTTCGAGGGTGATGCGCTCCACCGAGTCGGCGGACAACGGCAGGGGCGTGCGCGCCACATACCGCACCCAGGGGCGCAACAACCAGGTTTCAACGTCGGCGCTGACGCAGGCCACTTCGCTGTCGCCCTTCGCCCAAAACCGGCGGAGACCGTCGTCGCACGCGTCGCCCAAGAACAGGGCGTAGGTCGCGTCCCCCAGGACAACCGCGGCGGTGGGGGCGGCCTCGTTGGCAGGTGGGGGCTCGTTGAGAAAGCGCGCGGCCTTGAGGCGGGTCAGCCCGTCGAGGAGCTCGTTGACCTGGCCCGTGTCCGCGGCCATCCACGCGTCGCCTTGCCCCACTTCCCAGCGCCCAGAGACCGGCACGCGGCGCAGCGAGAAGTCGCCCAGGGTTACGGCGGTGGCCTCGGAGAGGGGGCGGTCCAGCAGGTGGCGGTCCCGCACGTCGTCGACCCGACGCGCCAGCGAGGTGAGAAACTCCTGGTGCACCGCGTAAAATTCGTCGTCCTTGCCCGCGACGCGCACGTAGACGAAATCGCTAGAGGGGTCGTCGCCGCCAATGGCAAAGGACACCGCCTCCGCACCCATGTGGAAGGCGCCGGTCACCCGGGGCGCGCCAAAGCCGTACTGCGCTTTTTCCGCGTCGTCTCGCACGCGACGTTCAATGGTGAGGAAGTCGAAGGCCGAGAGAATTTCGCTCATGACCGAGGCGTCGGCGCGGTACTTCCCCGGCGCGGCAATCGCCCACCGCTCACCGCCCTGCGCCACCGTGGACACCCGCTCCAACACCAGCGAGGGCTCGCCGGGCACGTCGAGGGTCACGCGGTCGATGGCGGTTTTGCGACAGGTTTGAAACACGTGGTTGCGCCGCGATTTCTTTTCGTCGGTGGAGGGGGCCTTTTTTTCGACGAGGTAGATGAACGCCGCCATGGCCATGGCGATGACGAGCAACAGGGTGACGGTGCGGTTTCGCATGCTACTTCCTCCGCCCAAAGACGATGAAGGCCCCCAGGGCGGCGATGAGCAAAATTTGCAGCCCCAGGCTCGTCAGGAGGTTGCGCGAGTCGCGCTGCGACAAGGTGAGGTGCACCTGCTCGGGGTTTTTGGGAGCGATGGCCATTAAGGTGCGCGCGTCCCCCAGCCAGCCCACCAGGGCGTTCCAGAAGTCCTGGTTGAACAGGGCGCCGTTGCGCATCAGGGGCTCGGACAAGAAGTCGGAGTCGCCCACCACGATGAGGCGGCCGGCCTGCTCCGGGGTGTCGCTGTGGCGCGTCGAGACCACCGCCAGGTGCAGGGGACCGTCGTGGTCTGCGGCGTCTTGTACCGGGGCTTCGTCGGCGTCCTGCAGCGAGGCGATGTCGGTCTCCCCCCAGGACATGGGCGAGGTTTGCACCAGGGGCTCGGCCACCGCGTGGGCGCTCTCAACCACTTGCAGCGAGCGCGCCGACGAGAACACCACCGGTGGCGGCACCGCACCGGCCAAGGGACGCACCGCCGCGTGGCGAAAGAAGGTGCTGGCCGTAAAGGTCACCGGAGACTGCGACACCAGGCGCCGCGGGTCGGTCTCCAAGACGATGTCGGACGACAGGGAGATGCCCGCGTCAAAGGCGAGCTTTTCGAGGCCCGTCACCTCGATGTCGCTCTGGCGCGGCACCGGGTCGAGCAAGAGCAGCAGGCTGCGGCCGCGGTGAAACCAGTCCGTGAGGATGCTGGCTTCCTCGGGGAGAAAGGGCCGCGAGGGACCCGCCACCACCACCAGGGAGCACGTGTCGGGGATGCGCGCCGCCGCGTCGATGTCGATGGCAATCACCGAGAAGCCGTCCAGTTGCAGGCTGCGCTTCAGGTGCGACAGGTTTTGAGACGCCGACGGCTCCAGGCCCCACTCGCCGTGCCCCTGGGTGAAGCACACGAGGCGCTCTTTGTCGTCGAGGAGTCCGGCGATGGCCGAGGTGAGCTCGGTCTCGGCCTTGAACGCCGACGGGGGTGGGTCGCCGCCGTGCGGGTCGGCAAACATTAAGCCTGAGAAGTCTTCGAAGTCCGACGAGGCGATGAAGCGCGCGTTGTCGCCGTACACGAGGATGAGGCCCGTCTCGAGCCCGGAGCGCCCCTCGGCGTCGGTGCGGACGCGGCCGTACTTTTGGCTGACAATGGCGAACTGGTCGGGGTTGATGTCCGGGTCTAGGGTTTCGACCGAGAGGTGCCCCGACAGGCTTTGGTAGCGCTTGAGCACCTCGATGACGTGGGGATAGAGGGGGTCGGTGCGCGACCAGAGCACGTAGATTTTCAGCGGCGCGTCGAGGGTGTCTACCACGGCTTCGGTCTTGGGCGAGAGCGTGTACATGCCCGAGGCGGTCCAGTCGAAGCGCGCGTAGTGCCGCGACGCCAGGTAGTTCACCATGAAGGCGATGGCCAGCACCGTGACCACCGAGATGAGGACATTGGTTCGTTGCTGTGTCCGGTTCATCCGCGCCACCTCCGGGATTGGAGCACCTGCACCGCCAGGAAGAGGCACAGGGCGCTCACCGACGCGTAGTACACGAGGTAGCGCGTGTCGACGACGCCCTTGGCGAAGTCCTCCATGTGGCCCAGCAGGTTGATGTGGCTGAGCAGGCCGCCAAAGGAGACCTCCGGGGTGAAGCTGAACAGCCCCGCCAAGAAGAGCAGCATGACCGCGCCAAAGCCGAGCAGGGCCGCGACGATTTGGTTGCGGGTCAACACCGAGCATAGGATGCCCACCGCCATGAACATGATGCCGATGCCAAAGGTGCCCAGGTAGCCCGCGAAGACCGGCCCCATGTCGATGGGCGTGTGGCGCGACAGCAAGAACGGGTAGAGGAAGGTCGGCGACCACAGCACGATGTAAAAGGCGGCGCAGGCGACGAACTTGGCCAGCACCACGGCGGTGTCGCTGATGGGCGCGGTGAGCAGGGTCTCCAGGGTGCCGGCGTGTTTCTCCTCGGCAAAGGAGCGCATCGTAATGAGGGGGCTCACCACCAGGGCGATGATCCAATAGAGGATCCACGAGAACATCATCTGCATGGGGGCGCCGGGTACGGGGTTGGGGCCCGAGAGGAATTCGAGCAGCAACACGAACATCGCGGCGTTGAGAATGGCCGACGCGGCGATGAGCACCCAGCCCACCGGCGAGAAGAAGAAGGCGAGGAATTCGCGGCGCACCTGCGCGACCACGGCGGTCATGGGGTCACCTCCTCGTCATCTCCGGGGGAAGCACTGTCGTCTCCGGGGGCGGCATTGGTATCTCCGGGGGAAGCACTGTCATCTCCGGGGGCGGCCTCCTCGCTGGTGGTGATGTGTACGAAGACGTCTTCGAGGGACTGCTGCTGCCCCACCATCTCCAGCAGGACAAGTTCCGCCGCCACCGCCGCGCCAAAGATGCCCGCGCGCAACTCGGTGCTCTCTGTTCCCGCGCCGTACACGAGGTAGGTGGACGCATCCTGTTGCGCCTCGTCGCTTCGCCGCACCTCGCGCACCCCGGGGAGCGCCTGCAGCGCCGCCAGCGCCGCACGGTTGTCGCCGCGCAATGTCACCCGCACCGCCGCGTCTTCCCCCAAGCCCGCGCGCAGCTCGTCGGGGCGTCCCTGGCCCACGATTTTGCCCTTGTTAATAATGATGACCCGCGAGCACACGGCCTCTACTTCGGGCAGGATGTGGCTCGACAAAATCACCGTGCGCTCTTGGCCCAAGGCGCGAATGAGGTCGCGGATGTCGCGGATTTGGTTGGGGTCGAGGCCCACCGTGGGCTCGTCGAGGATGAGAATGGGCGGGTCGGCGAGCAGGGCGTCGGCCAGTCCCACGCGCTGGCGAAAGCCCTTGGAGAGCTGTCCGACGATGCGGTTTTGCACCTCGGTGATGCGGCAGCGCTCCATGGCACTGTCGATGGCGGCGCGGCGCTGTTTGCGCGGCACGGCCTTGAGGGCGGCGCGGTAACCCAGGTACTCGCTCACGCGCATCTCCGGGTAGAGCGGCACATTTTCGGGCAGGTAGCCGATGCGGCGCTTCACCGCTTCGGGGGCTTCGTCAACATTAATGCCGTCGATGTGCACCTCGCCGGATGTGGCGCTGTGAAAGCCGGTGAGCACCTTGAGAGTCGTGGACTTCCCCGCGCCGTTGGGCCCCAGAAAGCCGACGATCTCGTGGCGGTCCACCGCAAAGGAGATGTCGTCCACGGCCCGGGACGCGGCGTAAATTTTGGAGAGATGTTGAACGCGGATCAAGGGCACCTCCGGTTATTTGCGTCTCTTGCGGCGTTGTTTGCGGTCGGCCACCACCCCGCGGGCCGCCACCTGTTTGTTGAGCACCGTCATCAGCGACATCTTCAGCACGGGCTGGCCGTTCACCAGGCGCATCCGGCCGCGCACCCGCACTTGGGCGCCCGGGGCGATGATTTTTTCGACGCCGTGAAAGTTGGCGCCGTTGTACTGGCGGGCTAGGGACTGGTGGTCCTCGCGGGTAAAGCGACCGGGACGGCGCGGCACCACGGACAGCGCGCCCCCGTCCATCTCCAGCGTGAACGGCCCGTACACCTCGGCTTGGCGCAACCGGTGGATCATCGGTTGGGGGCTGCGGCCGCCGCTCGACACCAGGTAGGACTCGTAGAAATAGGCGACGCAGTTTTCGCCGCGCACCGGCGAGCGCAAAGGCTCGTCAACGGTGATGACGCCCTCGACCACGTTGAGGCCGGGCACCACCTCCGCCAGGGAGGACACCGGCGGTGGGTCGGTAAAAAATGTGCGGATGCTTCGAATGATGCTGCTGAATGACATGTTGTTTTTCTCCGGTTGGGTGCGGCGTATCACAGCGCGCCGCGCGCCTCAACGCGCATACTTCTCGCGCAGGGCCCGGGCCACCAACTCCGGCACAAAGCAATCGATCTCGCCGCCGAAACGCGCGATCTCCTTCACGCCCGACGAGCTGACAAAGAAGGACTTTTCGGAGGTCATCATGAACAGGGTTTCGAGTTCGATGTGGAGCTTGCGGTTCATGTTGGCCATGAGCATTTCGTTTTCGAAGTCGGACACCGCCCGCAGGCCGCGCAAAATGGCCCGCGCCCCGCGCTGCATGGCGTAGTCCACGGTGAGGCCCTCGATGATGTCCACCTCCACCCGGGGCTCGTCGGCGAAAATTTCCGCGATCATCGCCTGGCGTTCCTCCACGCTGAACAGGCTGTCCTTGCGGGTGTTGCGGGCGATGCCCACGATGAGGTGGTCGAAGATCGACAGACCGCGCCACGCGATGTCCAGGTGGCCGTTGGTGATGGGGTCAAACGACCCGGGGTAGATAGCGATGCGTTGGGATGAACTGTGTTGTGGTGCCGTCATGGCTCACGCCTCCTCGTGCGCGGCGCCCTGCAGCGCCAATGTCGACAGGGCCGTATTACCATAGGTGCGCGTGCGGGTGAAATGTAATGCAGTGGGCAGCGCGGGCAAGTGTCCAGCGTCGTGCTCCGCGACGATGATGCCGCCGGCGGACAACCAGCGACCTGCGGCGATGCGGGCCAGGGCAGACTCCAGCGGCGAAGCCCCGTAGGGCGGGTCCAAAAAAATGAGATCGAAACAGTGCCCCTTGGGGTTGTGCGCCAAAAACGCCAGGACGTCCCCGGACACCACGTCGCTTAGCGCGGCAAATCCGCAGCGTTCGATGTTGCGCCGCAGCACCGCCAGATGCCCCCGGTGTTTCTCGACAAATACCGCCCGTTGTGCGCCGCGGCTCAGGGCCTCCAGTCCCAGGGCGCCACTGCCGGCAAAGGCGTCCAGCACCACCGCCTGCTGCACCACGGGCCCCAGCGACGAGAACAGCGCCTCCCGAATGCTACCGGCCGTGGGACGCACCCCAACCCCTTTGGGAACCTCCAACCGCCTGCCGCGGGCACTGCCAGCCACGATGCGCATGTTGTTTTCTCGATTCGACTTTCTGCCAGTCTTTTCGCCAGCGACCCTCGACCGGCGTTTTGTGTCGGCGCCTTTTTTGCCAGCGTCCGCGCCGCGAACATTGACAACGGCGCTCTTTCCGCCCGACTATTACAGCGAAGTTGCAACCGTGTCATCCACAGATGCGCGCGCCATTGGGCCGCATCTACACCGCCCGCAAACAGGAGTCCCCATGCCCCAAACCCTCATGGATTTAAAACGCGAAGCCGAACAGCGCCTGGCCACTGGTAACGCCCTGGGCGCCCTCAAAATCTACCGCCTGCTCCTCGAAGCCCTGCCCCTCGACTTCGACCTGCGCTTCGAGATCGCCGACATCTTTTTGCAAGCGCGCGACCCCAAGGCCGGCGCCATCTTACAGGCCGTGGCCACCCACTGCACCAAGGCCGGCGAGCCCCTCAAGGCCCTGGTGGCCCTCAAGCTCATGGAAAGTCTGGGCATCGCCACCGCCCCGCTCCAGGACGCCCTGGTGCGCCACTACAGCGCCGGTGCCCCCACCTTGGGACGCAGCGTCCGGCCGGCCCCGCCCGATTACACGCTGCCCCTGCGCGACGGCATCGACCTCGACTACGACATGCCGCCACAAGAGGTGTCCCACGGGCTCGCCCAAATGGCCGCCTACACCGACAACATCGAAAACTACCCGCCCCAGGTGCCGCCCCTGGCCATATTTTCGGCGCTACAACCCCAGCACTTCAGCCGCCTGGTCTCCCTGCTCGCGCTGCGACGCCACCGCCACGGCGAGGCCATTGTCCGCGAAGCCGAGCCCGGCGAAGCCCTGTTCTTTATCGCCTGCGGCGAGGTGCGCATCACCCGAAACACCGGCACAGGCGCAGCGGCCCGCGAGGTGGACATCGCCCGGCTGGGCCCCGGTTCGCTCTTCGGCGAGATGGCGCTGCTCAGCAACGAGCCCCGCACGGCGTCGGTGTACGCCGAAGGCCCGGTCGATGTATTGGAGCTGCGCCGCGAGATGGTCCACGCCCTGGCCGCCGAAATCCCCGACATCCGCGGGGCCATGATGCGCTTCATGCAGGACCGCCTCATCGCCAACCTGCTGGCCCACAACCCTATCTTCGCGCCCTTCGACGCGGCCTCGCGCAAACAACTGCTGGCGCGCTTCGTCGGCCACGAGGTCCCGGCGGGCACCATCTTCATCGAGCAGGGCAAGGCCGGCGCCGGGCTCTTCGTCATCCTGCAGGGACGCGCCGAGGTGCTCACCTGGAGCGGTCAGAGCTTCGTGCCGGTGGCCACCCTGGGACCCGGCGATGTGGCCGGCGAAATCTCGCTGCTCCACGACGCCCCGGCCACGGCCACCGTACGCACCTTGGGGTCCGCCACGCTGCTCTTCTTGGCGCGCGAGCTGTTCCACCCCCTGGTCGAAGCCGTGCCCGCGCTGCGCGATCACCTGCGGCAATTGGCCGACGCCCGCCTCACCGACACCCGCGACAAGATCGCCGACGCCCGCCTCACCGACGACGACCTCCTCGAAGACGTCGACGGCGATTTCATCCTGGTTTGAACCGCTGGTTGTCGGGCTGCCCCTTGTGAATTCCCAGCCAAAAATGACTCTGATCGCCTCTATTTCACGCCGTCCAAAACGGGACAATATCTGTCTCGCAACGGGACAATATTTGGCCGAATTTCAAAAATGTAAAATAAAGTGTAATAATTTCAGTGGGTTAACCTGCGCACAATTGTGCGCACCTGTTTTCTCCTTCGCATTCCCGTTTGTTTGCTTGGGTGGTTACGGGACGCGGGCGTTTTCGTAGCGCGCCTTTTCGGCCTGCGCGCGGGCCTTCATCTCTTCGGGAATCGATTTTTCCAAATGAACTTTCCACCCGCCTTGGTCTTTGCGCAGGTGGATGACGGATTGCCCAGCGGTGAGGGTGGCGTCTTCGCGGGAGGCGGAGGCGAACAGGCGGTCCTGGTGGCGCGCCAAGGCGCCGACGATGACACCGACGTACAGGTCGCCGATGAAGGGGTCGAATTCGTCGAGGTCGAGGAAGAGCGGTTGCAGCTTCTCTCGCGGCACCAGGCGGTCGACGACGTCGCGCGGGCGGTCTTCGGGCAGGCGCCCCTTGAGGCCGTGCAGCTCGAGCAAGGCCCAGGCCACGTCGGTGGGCGTGGATGCCAGTCCCGGCGCATCGGAGGGCGCGCTGCGGCAAGCGCTCAGAGTGATTAGGAAGAGGCAAGCGCTCAGAGTGATTAGAGAGGTGCTCAGAGTGATTAGGGATGACAGGGCGCTGGTGCTGCTGGTCCGGGGGATGCGGCGCATATCAGGGCTCCGAAATGAACGTGCGGTGCCCCATGACCCGCACGCGGCCCTCGGCGATCCAGCGGATGGCCCGCGGATAGATGCGCCGTTCGGCGTCTTGCACGCGCGCAGCCAGGGTCTCCGGGGTGTCGTCGTCCAGCACAGGCACGGCTTCTTGGCAGAGGATGGGCCCCTTGTCGTATTCGGGGTCGGCGTAATGCACGGTGGCGCCGGTAATCTTCACCCCCGCCGACAACACCGCTTCGTGAACGTATTGCCCGTAAAATCCCTCGCCGCCGAACATGGGCAGCAGGGCCGGGTGCACATTGACCGTGGTGAAGCGGCGCAAAAACACCGGGGAGAGGCGCGTCATGAAACCGGCCATCACCACGAGGTGCGGGTCGTATGGGGCCACGATGTCAACCAGCGCCGCACCGTAGGCATCGGCGTCGAAGCCCGCATCACCGCTGAAGGCGCGACGGCCCAAGAAATGTGTGGGGATGTCCAATGCGCTGGCGCGCGCCAACCCCAGGGCGTTTTTTCGGCTCGACACCGCCACCGCGATGCGTCCGGGCACTTCGCCCGCAGCGATTTTTTCGTGCAGGTTCACCATGGTGGAGCCCGCGCCGGACAGGAGCACGGCCATGCGAAAATCAGCGACAGTCATCGGGGCCTCCCATTGTGGGCAAGGGGGTGGAATGCACGGCGATTATTCGAAAATCAGGCGGGCATCGTAGCGCTGTCCCGGCAGCACCAAGAAGGGCGACTCGGTTTTTACGGTGCCGATCACGTCGCCGTTGGCGTTTTTGGCGTTGAGGGTGACGCTGTAGTCATTGGCGATGATGTTGGAGATGAGGTAGTGGCCGTCGGTGCAGGGGACCTCGTCGGATTCGGCGCTGAAAATCTCAATGGTGGCGACCTCGTTGGGTTTGTTGAAGCCGCAGGTCAGCGTGCTGGCAAAGCCCCAGATGATGTCGATTTCGCCCTCGGATTGGGTCAGCGAGACGCGTTCGTGCAGGTTGTTCGCCGAGATGCGCACCTCGCTCAGGTCGTCGCAAAGCGGGAGCTCTTGGTCGTCGATGGTGCCGATTCCCTGGGTGAGCATCCAGTATTTGCGGCCTTCCAGTCGGCGCAGGGTGGTTTCTTTTTGCTCGCAGGGCACCACGACGTCGTCGGTGGGGTTGCGCTCGGCGAGGGCGTCGTTTTTGGATTTGTACATGCGGATGTGAATGTTTTCGATGTCGATGGTTTCGCCTTGAAACGAAATGCGGCAATCCGAGCTGCCGCCCAAGGTCCAAACGACGTCGAAGTCGTATGTATCGGCGACTTCAGAATCGCAGCTTCCCAAGGCGATGGCGGCGCCCACAAGGGCCCATATCCAAATGCGGTTTTTCATGAAAGCTCCTTATGAAAATCAAACAGTGGACGATTGTGTCGTCACAGCTCGGATTGTACCGACGGGAAGCGGCAAGTAAAATTTTCAGAAGTCTTTTGTGGGCAGAATGGCGAATAATCATTTCGGGGGTCGATTTCAATGTGGTGGGAAAGCATTTTTTTGCGTCGGCAAATTTGATTTCTGCGCCTGGAAACGGTATCCATGAAGCCAGTCACACAGCGATGTTTCGCCTGCGAGTCACCCACATCAAAAGAGGCGTCCATGGGTTCTTTTTCGTTTGCCAAAAACACAGCCATCGTCCGCTCCACCCGCGAGGAAACCCCCGCATCGCGGCGGCGCGAGGCTTGCCGCAACCAAACCGTTCTCTACGTCGATTTCGTGATGCCCCTGGGCTACCGAACTCCGGTCAAAGGCGTGATCCGCTGGATTCACGATCATCCCTCTGCGGCGGCCCTGGCCGCACGTCGTCGCGCTGCTTCCCTGTAAGTTTGCAACCGAACCCCACAACGCGTTGGGCCTGCTGGGCATTGTCGCTGGCCCTTCTGTTCTCCGTTTTTCCCGCCCTGGCCGCGCCCCCGCGCCCACGCCCGTTGTCAGGCATCCCCGACGATCCAGAGAAGGCCGGAGATGCCTTTGTGGCGGCGTGGCTCACCCTCCGCGAAGACTTTAATTCCCTGTCGCACGGCGGGGTGCACGCCCGGCAACTGAACGCCTGGCTCGACGCAGCACCGCGGTTCTTGCTGCGCGATATTTTGCGGCATGCGCGCGAACCCGTTTTGTTGTGGCACGCGGGCCGAGCGCTGGCCAATGGCGCCGACGATCGCGACCGCGCACTGTTGCACGCGCTGTCTCGCCACTATGCCGACGCGCCCCTGGGCTTTGTCTACGAGGCCCTGCGCGTTGCGGCGGGGGATGCCGATGCAACGAAAGATGTTGCCGCGCGCCTCGAAGACGCGGCGGCAGCGGTGCGCTTTGCGGCGGCGTCCACGCTGGGGGCCGCAGGGGATGCGCGGGGCATGCGGGCTTTGGCGCAGCACATTCAACAGTGCGATCCGTGGGCAGCCGGGGCCGCGCAGGTGCTGGGACGCTTTGGCGGGACCGCCGAGCTGGCGCTGCTAACCGCCCCCGAGGCTGTCCAATGCTTGGGCCCGGGAGCCGAGAGCGCCGCCGGGGAGATCCACATGCGCCGCCTCTTTCCCGAGCTGCACATGATGATGGAGCGCCGCGATCCCGTGGGCATGCACTTCGCGACCAACGACGGCATCTACACCACCTGGAGCCGCGTCATCGCCGAGGCCGTCGCGCGAAACGTCACCTCACTCCCCGAACTGGAGCGCTTCGTCAACGCCTACACGCTGGTGCGCGCGCAGTGGCAGCACCAACCCGAGGGCGTGGTAAATCGCCGCATCGCCGAGCTGCGCATCTTCGTCAAAGACGTGCTGCAAACGCATGCCGCGTCGCGCCCGGAGCCCGAGTGGCCCGCCAATTTTGCGCAGGCCTTGCAACGGGTCGAGGCCCCGCACCGCCGCGCGCCCAATGCACGCCTGGCCTTCTCGCAGCGCATCAGCGCCGCCGTCTTGTTGCTGCGCGATCTACACGAACGCCTGCACCACGAGCGCCACGAAGATCCCGGCCTGACCGAGCACGCGCTCTTCGCCGACGCCGAACGCCTGACCGACAACCACCTGGCCACGCATCTGCGCGTCGCCGCGGGGCAATCGCTCACCTTTGCGTTTGCGCAACCCGAGTCCATCGGACGGATTTGGCTGGCCAACACCTGCACCGCCCAAAAAGGCGCCGCCATCGAGTCCATTGAGGTGACGGGGACGACCCGCGAGGGCAAAGAAACCGCGCACACCCTGCTGCTGCTCAGCGCGACGCGGTATTACCAGCCGATATCCGTATCGCTGCCCAAGGTGGTGCGCCTGACCATCACCGTGGGCGACATCGCGCACAACGCGACGGGCCCTGCCTGCATCGCCGAGCTGCGCATCGAGCGTGCCGCGCCATGAAAATCATGATCCTCAGCACGGGCGACGAGCTGCTCAAGGGACAAATCTGCGACACCAACGCCGCCTGGATGGCCGCAGAGCTCGTGCAATTGGGGCAGCAAGTGTCGCGCGTGGTGGTGGTGGGCGATGATTTGCCCGATCTGGTCGCCGGCATTCGCGAAGGGCTCGCGCACTACGACTTCACGCTGGTGGGCGGGGGACTGGGCCCCACGGTCGACGACTTAACCGCCCAGGCCGCGGCCGAGGCATTGCAGGTGCCGCTGGTGCACGACGCGAAAGCCGAAGCCATCGTGCGGGCGCGTTTTGCTGTCAGCGGGCGGCCCATGCCCGAGATCAACCTCAAGCAGGCGCTCCTGCCCCAAGGGGCCCAGGCCATCAAAAATCCCAACGGCACCGCCCCGGGGTTTTGGGTGCAACGCGGCGACCACCGCGCGGTGTTCATGCCCGGCGTACCGCGAGAGCTCAAGTCGATGTTTGGGCGCGTGGTGCCCGGATGGCTGCCCCAGCCGGCGGCACCCCACCAGGCCGTGTTTCAATTCCTGGGCATCGGCGAGTCGGTGGCACAGGAGCAACTGGCGGCGCTGTTGCCACCCGGTGCGCCCATCCGCGTTTCTTTTCGCGCCTCTTCGCCGGAGTTGACGCTGACGCTTTCGTCACCGGATGCGGTGGCCTTGGCAGCGCTGGAGCCACAGGTGGCGGAGATGCTGCGCACGGGGTTGTTTGCCCGGAGCCGCGTGGGATTGCCCGCGGTGGTGGTGGCGCTGTTGCGCGAAAAGGGATTGCGCCTGGCGGTGGCGGAGTCCTGCAGCGGTGGGTTGTTGGGCAGCGTCCTCACCGACATCCCCGGTGCGTCAGAAGTGTTTACCGGCGGCATCATCGCCTACGACAACGAGGTAAAGATGCGCCTGCTCGGGGTGCCGGCATCCGATCTGGAGCGCTTCGGTGCGGTGAGCGAGACCGTGGCCCGGACCATGGCCCAAGGGGTGCGACAGCGCCTGGACAGCGACCTGGGCGTGGGCATCACGGGCATCGCCGGACCCGATGGCGGGACGCCCGAAAAACCCGTGGGCACCGTGCACATCGCCCTGGCGACAAAAGACCATATAATCCATAGACAGTGCGCCTTTCGGGGGTATAACCGGACAGCCGTCAAGCGGGTTGCGGCCTGGACGGCGCTAAAGATGATTTACGACGCCATTGGGAGCCACATGCCATGAAGACCGTCCGCAGTTTTATCGCCCTCAATATCGACGTGGCCACGGTGCGCAGCATCGCAAAGTGGCAGCGGGATTTCCGCGCGCAGACCGACGCCGCGGGGCTGGCGCTGCAGTGGGTTCCCCCGCAAAACATGCACGTGACCCTGCGCTTCTTGGGGCCCATCACCGAGCCGATGATCGCGCTCCTCAAGGACCGCGTCTCCATGCTCACCCGCCGCCTCGCGCCCATCGATTTCTCCGTGCAAAACTTGGGCTTTTTCCCCGACGCCGACCAGCCCCGCGTGTTGTATGCGGGCATCGACGACGCCACAACGGCGCTGCAGTCGCTGTACCGCGACATCTCCGATGTGCTGTCGCAAACCGGCTTTCAAGCCGAGGAGCGCCCCTACGTGCCGCACGTGACCGTGGCGCGCTTGTCGCCAGATGCGGGCGCGGCGCTGCAGCCAATGTGCGACGAACAGGGCGATATCCGCTTCGGCGCTTCAACGGCCAAAGAGGTGCTGTGCTATGCCAGCGACTTGAGCGCCCGTCGCGCCGACTACCGCTTGCTCTGGACCTTGCCCCTGCAGGGAAAACCAACCGCTGTCGCCGCCGACACCGACACCGACGGCAACGCACCGCCAACCGATCCCCCAGTCACCACAAATAACGACAACGCGTCGCCGACGCGCGAGGAGCCATCGCCATGAAAAACGCCCCCGAAAAACCAGGACTCAGCAAAGAAAAAGACAAGGCCTTAAGCCTGGCCATTACCTCCATTGAAAAAAACTACGGCAAGGGCGCCATTATGCGCCTGGGCGACGCCAAGTCCCTCTCTGAGGGCATCGACGCCATCTCCACCGGCGCCATCAACCTCGACATCGCGCTGGGCATTGGCGGATACGCCCGAGGGCGCGTCATCGAAATTTACGGCCCCGAGTCCTCGGGAAAAACCACCCTCACCTTGCACGCTGTGGCCGAGGCCCAACGCGCTGGTGGGGTGTGCGCTTTCATCGACGCCGAGCACGCGCTCGACATCTCCTACGCGCGCAAACTCGGGGTCAACACCGCCGAGCTCCTGGTGTCGCAACCGGATTGCGGCGAGCAGGCCTTGGAGATCGCCGACATGCTCGTGCGCTCTGGTGCCGTCGATTTGATCATCGTCGACTCCGTCGCCGCGCTGACGCCGCGGGCCGAGCTCGAAGGCGACATGGGAGACGCCCACGTGGGATTGCAGGCACGCTTGATGAGCCAGGCGCTGCGCAAGCTCACCGGCGGCCTCAACAAGTCCAACACCGCCATCATCTTCATCAACCAAATCCGCATGAAGATCGGCGTGATGTTCGGCAGCCCCGAAACCACTACGGGGGGCAACGCGCTGAAGTTTTACGCCTCCCAGCGCCTCGACATCCGCCGCATCGGCGCCCTCAAGCAGGGCGACAACATCATCGGCAACCGCACCCGCGTGAAAGTGGTCAAAAACAAATTGGCGCCGCCTTTTCGCGAGGTCGAGTTCGACATTTTGTACGGCGAGGGCATCAGCGCCGAGGGCTGCGTGCTCGACATGGGCGTCGATCAAAACATCGTCGACAAGAGCGGCTCCTGGTATTCGTTTTCCGATACCCGCATCGGCCAGGGACGCGAAAACGCCAAAGACTTCCTCAAACAAAACCCCGAAATCTACACCGAGATCCGCACGCGCCTGCTCGAAAACAGCGGCCTGCTCGCCTCCGAAAACAGCGCCGCCGAAGCCCCCGAAAAGGCCGCCGGAAAGTAGCGCGTTTGTTTTTCAAAGTCCTCGAATGGGGGGTGCGCCTCGTTTATCGCAAGCGATTTCGCGCCGCCGAAACCATTGGCAAGGCCACCCAGTGGCAAGCCGAAGGGCGCGCATCCGAGGCCCTGGCGTTGCTCGAAGAGCTGCGCCCTGCGCTGCACACAACGCTGTTGCCGCTACACCGCTTCGCCCTGGGGCACACCCTCGTGTCGCTGGGGCGTTGGGACGAGGCCGAGGCCGCGTTTGCCGAGGCGGCACAAGGCGACCCCAAAAATCCGCGACCCGATATCGAGGCGGCGTTGCTCTGCGCCCGCCGGGGCGATCACAGCGCGTGTCGCACCTGGCTCGTGCGCGCCATCGAAAAACAAGATGGCGTAGCCGACGAGCGGGCCGCGGGATTTTTACAGCGCCTCGATCAACTGGAGAACGGCGAATTGGGCACCGAACTCACCGAGCGCGGGCGGCAAATGTCGCTGCGGGTGCTCTCCGATTGCGACGCCCCCCTGGGCCTGTCACCCGATCGAGACCGGTTGCGCGCCTGGGCCGAGGCGCATCCCGATGAAGCGCGCGAGCTGTTCGACGAGCTGGCCCTCTGGCTCGCCTGGACCGAAGTACAGCGCGGTGGCCGCTGGGTGTTTCGCTTGTTTTTAGAAGATACCCGCGTGGCGTGTGCCGACGGCCGCACCTGTGATCCCTTTGCCGAAGCGGCGGAGTTGCTCTTGTTCGATACCCCGCAGCGCGACTAGCGCTTGTCCTTGGCCCCTTGCACCGCCTTGGGGCTGTCGGGAGGCCAGGGATACTCTTTGACGTGCAAAGGCTGGATCTCGGGTGATGGCTCCTGCGACTGTCGCAGCGCTTCTTTGAGGCAGGCCATGCAGAGGGGGGCTCCCTCTAAAATGGCCACCGCCAGCGCGTTGCACTCGTCACAAAAGATGGGAACCGAAGCGTTTGTTTTCATCTGCGCAATCCCCCCAGGTGATTTGCGTTGGGCCCACAAAAAGCCCTCTTACTAGCATGAACTTTTTGGGGCGCCTTGCAAGTGCGTTTTATCGTCGGGGTAGGCGGGCAATGCCGGTAGTGCAAAAATGTATCTACTGTGTCGTTATCCGGTACACAGCCGCCCGCACGGCAAAGCGCCGCAGCAAAAAGAAATGCGCTTTCGCTGTTTGCCGGATAGGCAGCGCCCACAATTTCGCTATACTCCCGCGTTATGTGGCGACAATTCTGGCGCAAAGTGCAGCGCATCACCGCGAAAATTCTCACCGAACCCAGCTTGCGTCGTTGGTTGTTCGCCTGCGTGATCGCCGTGGGCATCCTGGCGGGCGTCGGCGGATACACGTTCTTTTACGCCGAGGGCCCTTCCTATCTCAGCGACAATCCCCAGTCCTGCGCCAATTGCCACATCATGAATAGCCAGTACGACTCATGGCAAAAGTCGGGGCACCACGCCGCAGCGGTTTGCGTCGATTGCCACCTGCCGACGAGCTTCATCCCCATGTACGCCGCCAAGGCGATGAACGGCTACCACCACTCCAAGGGCTTCACCCTGCAAGATTTTGCCGAGCCCATTCAAATCAAGCCCATCAACAGCCAAATTTTACAAAACAACTGCCTGCGCTGCCACGGCCCCATGGTCGACACCATGCTGCCCGGCGCCACCACCGACCGAGACGCCATCCGCTGTGTGCACTGCCATCGCTCGGTGGGGCACGGTCCGCCAGCGGGCTTGGGACGCACCGATCAGGGGCTCGCCAAGGAGATGCCGCGCGGCGTTGTGCTGCCAAAATCCTTTCGCCAAAAGGAGCCAAAATGACCCGAGAAACCCCCTCTACATCCCGCATGCGCACCGCCCTCATCGTCGTGTTGGGCATCACCGCTGTGGTGACGGCCGCGGTCACGCTGCTGCTGGTCAACATCTTCGAGCGCAAGTCCGAGGCCTATGCGCCCTGGGTGCGTTTCGAGAAAGTCGACGAGGACACCACCGACCCGGCGATTTGGGGCCGCGACTTCCCGCGTCAGTACGACTCATACCAGCGCACGGCCCTGCCCACCCAAACGCGGTTCGGCGGTCACGGGGGTTCCGAGGCGCTCCCCGAAGAAAAAATCGAGCGCGATCCCTGGCTGAAGCGCATGTTTCAAGGCTACGCCTTTGCCATCGATTACCGGGATCGCCGCGGCCACGCCTACATGCTCACCGACCAAGAGAACACGCTGCGCCTCACCAAGCCCCAGTCGGGGTCGTGCTTGCACTGCCACGCCTCGGTGATGCCGCTCTACCGCAAGCTCGGCGACGGCGACGCCTTTAAGGGCATGGATGCCACCCACAAAATGTCTTATGCCGAAACCCACCAGATGCTCAAAGACATGGGAAATCTGCACCCGGTCTCCTGCGTCGACTGCCACGATCCGGCGTCCATGAGCATCCGCGTGACGCGCCCGGGGTTTTTGCGGGGCATCGCCGAGTTTGCCAATTCGTCCCAAGGCGCGCCCTTTGCCCCCAGCATCGAGCAGTGGCGAAAGGGCAACAAAAAGCGTCCCTACGATCCCAACCGCGACGCGACCCGCCAGGAGATGCGTTCGTTTGTGTGCGCCCAGTGCCACGTCGAATACTACTGCTCCTCCGAAATTCCGCTGACCTTCCCCTGGGGCAAGGGGCTCTCAGTCGAGAGCTCCGAGGCTTATTGGAACGCCCTCAAGTTCCCGAGCGGCGAGCGCTTCTTCGACTACCGCCACGCCGAAACCGGCGCCGAAATCCTCAAGGCCCAGCACCCCGAGTTCGAGCTGTGGAGCCAGGGCATTCACGCGCGTTCCGGTGTGGCCTGCGCCGACTGCCATATGCCCTACATGCGCGACGGCGCCTCCAAGGTCTCCGACCACTGGGTGCGCAGCCCGCTGCTGAACATCCAGCGCGCCTGCCAAACCTGTCATTACTTGCCCGAGAGCGAAATCGCCGCCCGCGTCGATGTCATCCAAGAGCGCAACTACAACTTGCTGCAGCGCTCGGGTGCCGCCATCAACGACATGATCGACGCCATCGTCGCCGCGAAACAACAAGGCGTCGCCGAAGCCGCGCTACAACCCGTCTTGGAGTTGCAGCGGCAGGCCCAGTGGCGCATCGACTACATCGCCGCCGAAAATTCCATGGGCTTTCACGCCCCCCAGGAGGCCGCGCGCATCTTGGGCGATGCCATCGATATGGCGCGCCAGGGCGAAAACATGGCGATGCGTCTCTCGCGGGGATGCCCGACCGCCGCGCCGGTCCCCGCAGAATCTCCCGCCACACCAGAAACCCCCGACGCATCTCCGGCGCCTGCCGATGGCGCAGATACCGAAGTCCCCGCCGAGGCGCCTGCCGTCGATACGGCCACGGTGGCCGGCAACATCTAACGCGTCTTCACGTCTTCACGCCTTCACGTTTTCACGTCTTTACGTCTGCTGTTAATGGGTAAGGGCTGCGCCTGCGGTGCGGGTGGTAAGGGCCGGCTTGGGGCAGGTGGCATCGCCAGCGCGCGTCCAGCGATGCGCCCCACAATGCGCCGTTAGTGAATGATGGGGATGTTGAGTTTGCAGGCGTTGGAGCAGGCGTCGTTGTTGTTGTTGTTGCCGTCGTCGCACTCCTCGTAGGGTTTTTGTACGATGCCGTCTCCGCAGTGGGGACCCAGGACGCATCCCGGGGCGCACTGACCGTAGCCGCCCGCGTTGGTGCCGTCGTCGCATTGCTCGTGCGCGGACTGCACGATGCCATCGCCGCAGTGGGGGCCGTAGATGCATCCCGGGGCGCACCGACCGTAGCCGCCCGCGTTGACGCCGTCGTCGCATTGCTCGCCGAGATGGGACTGCACAATGGCGTCGCCGCATATCCCCACGAGACGGCAGTTCTTGGCGCACTCGTAACCCGGAGGGGTGTCCTTGCCGTCGCACTCCTCGCCCCACTCGGGCTGCCAGATGCCGTCGCCGCAGCGCTCGACCAGCACGCATCCGGGGCCGCACTTTCCGTACATGCCGTCGTTGGCGCCGTCGTCGCACTCCTCGCCGAATTCGATATCCCAATCGCCATCGCCGCAGAAGGGGCCTTCCTGGCAGTCGGTTGAGCAGCCGCCGTAGGAGCCGTCGTTGATGCCGTCGTCGCAGGTTTCGCCGAACGCGTATTGCACGATGCCGTCTCCGCAGTGGGGCACGGCCGTGCAGTTGGGACCGCAGGCATTGGTGCCCGTCGTCCCGTAGGTGTCGATGTTGCGGCCGTTGTCGCATTCTTCGGGGCCGTTGGTGATGCCGTCGCCGCAGTACTCGTCGAGCACGCATCCCGGGCCGCACTTGCCGTAGCCGCCTTTGTTGATCTTGTCATCGCACTGCTCGCCTGCCGTCACCACGCCATCGCCGCATCGGGGCACGCACTCGCTGGGGTGGGTGTTAAAACCCGAGAGCGTCAGGCGGTACGTGGAGCCGTGGGCTTGTCGCTCGGCGTGGAAGACGACAATTTCGTATACCTTGCCGTGTTCCAGTCCCAGGGTTGCGCCTTGTTGGCGGAGGTCGACCCCGCCTTCGGCTGCGGGGTGCAGGCCGCCGAGGTCTACGGCGAGTGTGCCGTTGATGAACACCCACACGTCGTCGTCGCCGACAAAGTTGAGTTTTTGCACCGCGTCTTCATCGTATTGAAACCAAAAGCGCACCTCGCTGGTGAAGTGGAAGTTGTGGAAGTAGCTGTAGCCCGGCGGCGGTGTCAGGCCCGCTCTGCTCAGGGCCTCTGCTTCGCCCAAATTCGCGCCCGCGTACAGCGCGCCCACATCGGCTTTTTGGTAGTGTGCGGTGGGGGTGATGCCCCTGCCATCCAGCGGAAAGAAGAAGGGCTGGCCGTCGATGGGGGTGCCGCTTCTGTCCGCCGCACAGACGATGTAGGTTTTAGTGCCCTCAAGGCCATTGGTCCATTGATTACAATGGGTATTGCAGATCCAAGTCGCGGGATTGTAGCCCGGGAGTGGTTCACAGGCCGAGCAATCGGCGGACGTCGATGAGGAGCAGCCCACCCAATCGCCCCACTGGACATCTTTTACGAGACGCCAGGGTTCGCCGTTGGGTCCCCAGCGGTTGACGAAGTTGTCGTCTTTGTTTTTCCAGAGGGTTAGGGTGTCCACCACCACGGCATCGAGGTCGTTGCTGTGATCGTACCACTGCGCAAAATTGGCCTTGGTGGTCAAGCGCGGGCACCCCGATGTGTTTTCGTAGAGGAGGACGGGCTTGCCCGCGATCTGTGTGCTGGTGGTCTCAGTGGCCAAGTAGCGCTCAACCGCGCCAATGGAGGGGTTGTCGCAACCACCAGAGGGTTGGAAGTCGGGATGCCCGCCGTATGCGCTGCTGGCGTTGAAGTCCTTGTAGACCACCGGGACCACCATGGTGTCGCCCAGGGGCGGCTGTGAGCAGGTGTAGCCATCCTCGACCTTGCAGTCGCTGGAGCATCCGTCGCCGTCGTAGGCGTTGCCGTCGTCGCACTCCTCCGGGGGAATGATGAGGCCGTCTCCGCACACGGATGTGCAGCCCGCGCCCACGGTGCAGGTCGGTTCGATTTGGCAAAGCGGGGTGCATCCGTCGCCGATCTCTTTGTTTTTGTCGTCGCAGGGCTTGGAGCTGAACCAGCCCGACTCAAAGCCATCGCCGCACGCGTCGGGCACGCACTGATACTCCATGGGCGGGCCGTGGCTGACAATGCGACACCGCATGCCGTCCTCCCATTGGCAGTCGCTGGAGCATCCGTCGCCGTCGTCGTTGTTGCCGTCGTCGCATTGCTCGGGACCCGCCACGATGCCGTCGCCGCAGTGAAACAGGCAGGGTGCTCCGGGGAACGGGCAGTGGTAACCCACTTCGAGTTTGCAGTCGCTGGCGCATCCGTCGCCGCTCTTGGTGTTGCCGTCGTCGCACTCCT
>LSQX01267984.1_pt1 | contig 25162 bp, 23 predicted proteins | sample 654561 | NCBI WGS metagenome assembly LSQX01 (sample SAMN04489861, study PRJNA283612) | anaerobic digester metagenome | isolation source: 4 biogas reactors fed with cattle manure at either 37C or 55C with and... | place: Denmark: Kongens Lyngby | collected 2014 | reverse complement strand
CGTAGCGGTGATGGCCGTCGGCGATGTAGAGCGTCGTGCCGGCCAAAGCATTTACTACCCGGCCTACGACCTCGGGCGCATCGACGACCCATACCGAGTGGGATGCGCCGTCGTCGTCGAGAGTATGCACATCGGGCGCCCGGCCCGCCGTCACCTCCGCCAGCGCCTCGTCCGCCCGCCGTGCCGGATCCGAATAAAAGGCGTATACCTGACTGAAGTTGGCTTCGCCGGCTCGCATAAGGCGCAGGCGATCCTCCTTCGGCTTGGCAAACGTATGCTCGTGGGGCAATATGATTCCCTCGTCCCAACGGGCCAGACGCACCGCGGCGATAACGCCCGTCAGCTGCAACGTCTTGTCCGTCCCGGGTACCCGGTACCTTTGGTGGTAGGCATACAGGGCAGGCCGCTCGTCCGCCCTCAGCACGCCCTCGACCAGCCACCCGCGGAACCGGCGGCCGGCCTGCGTGTACACGTCTTCACCGCTCGAGCCTTCCGCGTTGGGCAAGTCGATATGCACCACGTTGTAAGGGCTCCGGCTGCGCAGATCCTGCAGTTCCTCGGGGCTGATCACGTCGTAGGGCGGGGCCACGACGCTGCGAATGTCGGAAATCTTCTCCGGGTTATACCGTACGCCGCGAAATGGTGCAATGAACGCCAATACAGCTCGCCTCCTGCCTGACGCCACCTCGGTGTGCCGGGCCTGCCGCTCGTCACAGAAGCTGCCAACTTCTTCGTCGCCGCGGACGTGCCCTCCTGTTGGATCCGCTCGGTATCCGAGGTTGAATGTGGCAATGTGTTGGATTATATGATACACTACGGGTGACGAATTTTCACCCGCAGGGACAACCAAGGTCCCGCGGCTTTCAGCGACTCGCTTCGCGTGCCCTCTTACCTCGCTTGTTTAGGGAAAGGAGCCGTTGTCATGCTGTGTCCTAAGGTCAAGCGGAACATCGGTCCCAGCCGCTGCCTCACCTGCGAACACTTCGGCGGCTTTCGCAACTCGGGGGTGCTCTGTTACAAGGCGAAGCGGTGGCTGAGATATGAGGTGGCCCGGCGCGACCTGTAGCAGGCCGCCGGCTTAGTACCTCCGAGTGGCGCCGTGCAGCGGGCCGGTGCGGTTGACAGGGCTTCCCCGAACCTATACCATCGTTTAATGAAGATCGACGAGCGGGGGGTCAGCCCGTGGCCATCGGCGCCGCTCAAACCGTCACCTACTCACTCGCTTTCGCGGCAGGCGTCGCTTCCCTTCTTTCCCCTTGTGTCCTAGCACTGCTGCCTGTCTACGTGACGTACCTCTCCGGAGTCTCCGCGGCCGAGCGCGGCAACGGCGGCACACGCGTGCGTCTTGTAGCCAACGCGCTTTTGTTCATCGCGGGTTTCACCCTCGTTTTCGTCGCGCTCTTCGGCCTTACCGCGGCTTTCGTCGGCAAGGTTCTCCTGCGCAATCAGGCAGCCTTGCGGCAGCTTTCCGGTCTTCTCGTCATCGCGTTCGGCCTGCATACGGGCGGTCTCATCCGCATTCCCGGCCTCGAGCGCGAAGTGCGGGCTAAAGTGCAAGTCCCCGCTGCCGGTCCTTGGCGTTCCTTCGTCATCGGCATGGCGTTTGCCGGGGGGTGGACTCCGTGCGTCGGGCCGGTGCTCAGCGCGATACTGGTCCTCTCCGCCAATGCCGACACCGTGTGGCAAGGCGTGACGCAGCTTTTGGCCTACTCCTTGGGAATGGCCGTCCCCTTTCTGCTCATCGCCTTATATCTATCCCGGCTGCGGGGCATCCTCCGTTGGATTCAAGCGCACAGCATGTGGGTGTCGCGCCTGACGGGTCTGCTGCTGGTCGTAGTCGGCGTCATGCTGTACACCAACAGCTTCAGCCGCTTGGCCTCGCTGTTTAACTATTGGAAGCTGCTCCCGTAAGTCAATGCGGATCACCGTCGGCACCGTTTTGACCGCCGGCGCCGTTCGGCATGATCGCTCCGGCCGACATCATCATCTTGAACGCATCCTCGAGCGACAGGTCAAGAGGCCGCACGCTGCTGCGCGGCACCGTGAGGAAAAAGCCCGTCGTCGGATTGGGAACGGTCGGCACGAAGACGGTGACCAAATCCTGCTGCTCGAGGGTCCGTTCCAAGACTCCGGGCGCATCGTGGGTCAAGAAGCCGACTGTCCAAACGTGTTCGGACGGGAAGGGCACGAGAACCGCCTGTTTGAACCCGGGCCGGTCCTGTAAAGTAAAAGCATCGACCAACTGTTTTACGGCGTTGTAAATGTTGCGCACGAGGGGGATGCGCGCGAACAACTGCTCCACGAAGTTCAGCATGCGCCGGCCGATCACGTTGGCTGCCACCATACCCACGCCGAGCACCAAGGCGACGGTGAGTACAAGGCCGGCGCCGGGAATTCTACGGCCCACGATCCACTCGATGAGCCGGCCGAACAAATTGTCCGTCACCGAGTAGAGGAGCCATAGAAGGTAAATCGTGATGACGAGCGGCAACGAGACGAGAAGGCCCGTGATGACGTATTTTCTGAGCCGACGAGACAGGTGTTTCAACTACGCACTTCTCCCTTCGATATAACAGCTGATTCCACGTACTGCTCCGCGCACCTGCCGTGTGCTATACTTCGAAGTACAAGGGCCGGCCGCACGGAAACCGAACGCCCAAGAGGAGATGCGGAATGTCCCACTCCCAAACAAGTGTGCTCCAGTATGTATACCGCGGCCTCATCGCCCTGGCCGCCATCGCCTTCATCATCCGCTTCCGCAGTTACATTTTTACCAGCATTCTGCCCTTTTTCATCGCATTCATCTTGGCCGGCCTCATGGAACCGGGCATCCGCTACCTTCACGAGCGCCTGCGCATGCCCCGTTCGGCCGCAGTAGTTGCCGTCTTCGTACTCGTGATGGCCGCAGGAGGTTACATCACGACGCTGGTGACGGCCAAGATCCTCTCCGAGCTCGTGGACATGTCCGTGCAGGCGAGCAATTACCAGGCCACCATCGTCCAGATCGGAACGGATATCCTCAACCGCATCACCGAGGTGGCCGACGAAGAACTTCTGCCGCCGCAAATTCGCAACGCCATCACGAACGCCATCGAAACCTTCTCCGAACAAGGGGAGCAATTCGCCAAGTCGTCAATCCAGTCCATCCTCGATACCTTCGTCGCCCTGCCGGGAGTCCTCGTCGTCATCGTCATTACCGGTATCGCGACCTACTTCATCGCCAAGGATCGGGAGATCATCTCGAAAAACCTGTTCCGCTTGGCTCCGTCCCGCTGGCGGGGTCCCCTCACCGCGGCCCAGGATCATATCATCTTAGACATGGTCCGTTTTCTGAAGGCCCAGTTCGTGCTTTTTCTCATTACGACTGCGGTCGCAGCCGTAGGCCTGTACCTGCTCGGCATTCGCTATTGGATGACGCTCGCCTTGGTTTCGGGCATCCTCGATCTGATTCCGGTCGTCGGTCCCGGCTTTCTGTTCTTGCCGTGGTCGCTGTTCAGCCTGCTACTCGGCGATGCGGCCTTGGCGTTCTACCTGCTCCTCATCTACCTCGCTATTTTCCTCGTGCGGCAACTGCTGCAGCCGAAGATACTCGGAGATTCCATCGGCGTACATCCCCTGCTGATGCTGGCTACGATCTACGCTGGTATCGTCTGTTTCGGAGTCCGTGGCCTGATAATTGGTCCCCTTATCGTAATTGTCATCCGTGCCCTGCTCACCTCGGGCTTAGTTCCCGTTCCGGCCGACGAGGAGAGTGCCGAGGGCAGCCCGGAACCCGAGGCGACCGATGCCGTGGAGCGGGCCAAAACGAGAGAGGCAACGGGTGAACTGTAACCCGCAGCCCACACCTATGCTTTCGGCCACTCGAGCCCGGTCACGCGCAACGCGCCGCCCGCGTACTCCATGGTGACGTGCAGACCCCTGCGAAGGATGAAGGCCTCCTGAAGGAATAGGTCGAGCTCCGCACGGGGATCGGTGATGCTTCCCTGCACTGCGATGACTCCCGACACCGACCCGTCGATCAGCGCCGCAGGCAGCTCTTCACCCGCGAGCTGGAGCAGACTGCCCAGCTGCTCGCCTTCCACGTCGAGTTGCAGAGCGCTTTGGGGCCCGCCCGTGCCGGCGCTGAAATCGATATGCCCCGAGAGCTCGTAGCGCCCGCCGCCTGCACGTCTTCCTTGCAGCCCACGCAGCTGCAGGCGGCGCTCCTGGTAGGCCAATACGCCCTCCACTTCCCGGAAAAGAGCGGGTCCAACGCGCAAAGCCTCCGCCACGACTTCGGCCGTCAACTCGGGCTCGTGCAGCGTGCCCGCGATCTGTCCGACTGGAATGTCCACAAGGCCTCCCACGAAGTCGCCGAGGGCTGCATCGAAGCGCTGGGTGAAGCCGAGCGGCCAGTCGGTCGCGGCGAAGCCGATCTCGATACTGCCCTCCTTCGTGTCCAGGCGGCCGGCGACCCGGGCCGCACCGGTTCCCAGCGCAGCTTCGACACCGTCCAGCGTTACGGTGCCGTCCGTCCAAGCAAAGGCACCGGTTAACCGGTCGAAGGGCTGCTCCCATAGGACGGCTTCGACGAGTTCCACTTCACCCTCGGCGGCCAAGTCGTTCACGGGACCGGAAAAGCGCACGTCACCGTAAAGCCGCCCCGTCGCCGGCAGGGGCAGGTTGAGCACGGCGAGGAGCTCGGAGAGGCGGCCGGAGCGAGCGTGTAAAGCGAGATCCAAACTGCCGGGCCGGTCGGCTGCCGCGAAGCGCCATTCCCCCTCGAGCACATACTCTCCCCCGTACTGGTACAGGCGGACGTCCGTGAAGGTGAGTCCCTCGGGTGTCCATACCAGATGTCCGGTACCCGTCACGTTCGATCGTCCCCACAGCGTAGCCGGGCCTACGGTGCCGTCTCCCTCCAGACGCCAGTGTCCCGGCCCGCCGGTCAGCGAACCGGTAAATGCCGCGGGACCGGCAAAACCGTACCCGGCCAGGAAGGGCAGGTCGGTTTCCAAGGCGAGGTCCTCTCCCCGCAGGGCAAGATCAAAGGCGCCGTCGGGGTGCACCGTGCCCGCGGCCGTCACCACCGCCTCACCGCGCCGGACGGTGAGCTGCGCGATCTCAAGGCCGTCTTGTCCCGCGGTGAAAGCCACCTCGAAACCGTCCGCACGGAAAACGGAACCGCCCGCAGTCACCTGGGCCGGCCCGCCCTCCAGCACCCCGGCCAGACCATCCTCGTCGACGTCAAAGGTCAGGTAGGCCCGCTCCGCCCGCACAGTTACATGGCCTACGGGCAGTTCGACACCGTACAGTGCCACCCGTCGAAGTCCGGTAAGCCGGGCCGCTTCGACGGAGGGGGCGATGCCGTACGGCTCGGCCAGGCGGGTGACCACGCTGCCCAAAAAACGCGGCCCCGGCCCGAAGTTGAGCGCGAGCGAGCCGCCCACCCCGGCTACGACGAGCAAGACGAAAAGAAAACGCACGAGCTTGACCGCTCGCCCCCAGCGGCGCCGTGCCCGTTCACCGTCTTTCCGCCCTGCAGCCGCCATCGCGTGGTCACCTCCTCCGAGCCATCCTTTTCTTACCTGCCGGCAAGCGACACGGCTCCACCCCATTCCTTAAACGCGGCATGTTCGGCCGCCTGCCGGTAATGTCATCACCCTTTGGTAAGACGTAGGAGGGCGGAAAGACGGGCGCAGGTGAACGGGGCCGCCATCGAGAATCTGTATTCACGCGACCGACAAGCGATGGGGCGTCCGTGCCGCGGCCTCGCCTGCCGGCAGCCGGGCGCCGTGAAAGGGAGTTGTACCTGCGTGAGAAAGCCGCGATTGCCGCTCAGTTTCCTCTTGCTCGTCCTGTGCCTCGCGGTGCCGATCGTGCCCGCTGGAGCGTCTTGGGAGGGCGTGCACAGCTTCTCGGTGGCCGTGCAAGGCTCGGTGAGCACCATGGACCGTCTGGCGTCGACGAGTTACTCCGTGCCCGTCGATTTCCGGGCGACGATCTCGGTCACCGTCGACCGGCCCACCGCCGCGGGCGACTACACGGGCCGCATGCGCATCACGGAAGCGTCCGTGCGCCAAGACGGTGAACCCGTAAACGTTCCCGTCTCGTCCGCCGGTTATCGTATCCTGCTGCGCCCGCAAGGTCCGCACGAGGTGCTGGATGACGTTTCGGACCTCGGCGCTTACGGCATCGACCTAAACGAAATCTTGAACCTGCTGTTTCCCGTCCCCCAAGGTCAGAGGATCGAAGAGGGGGCTTCGTGGAGTGTGGAGTACACGCAAAGCGTGCAGGTCGGCGACATTGCCCTGTCGCTGCCCACACGGCACACCTTCAACGTAAACGAAGTGCGCGACTCGCTCGCGGCCGTTCAAAGCTCGTTGCGCGGTGAGACGTCCGCCGATCTGCAGCCCGGCCGTGTTTCGGTGACGCAGGTGGGCGCCGGGGCGATCCACATAGACCCCGCCACGGGCCACCTGGTCCGCTCCGCATTGACCGTCCGCTCAACGATCGAGCGCTCCGTGCCCTTCGGCGCCCTTGCCCCGCAGGAGCACTCCGTGCTAGCCGCGCTCGTCACCACCTCGGTGGAGCGTTTGGCCGCGGCGCCGGCGCCGATTCCGTGGCTCGGTCCGGCCTACGACGACCCTGCCGGCCGCTTCTCGCTGCGCCTGCCCGAAGGTTGGGACCCTCAGCCTATCGGTCTGGACCATAGCATGACGATATTCAGCAACCAGGAGCAGACCGAACTGCTCTTCGTAGAAATCCAGGAGGCGCCGGCCGCCCAAACGGCCATGGAGCTGGCCGAGGGCATGCTCGCCCGTTACGCCGCGGCCTTGGTCGATTTCACGCTGCTCACACCTCCCGAAGAACGCTCTTGGCACGGCGTCCCGGCCGCGTTCACCGCGTACCGCTACCACGACGGCGTCCCCGTGGAGGAGGCAGCTCTCTATACCCACGTAGACGGGTACAACGTGGCTTTGCAGTACGCCGTGCACGGTGAAGCCGCACGGCAAGACGGGGAACAGCTCCTCGAGCTGCTCGCCGAACACTTTGAGCTGGGGCCCACGCCGGCCGGCCGGGTAGACACAGAGCAGCTGATCCTCTCGCCGACCGTCCTGTACGAAAGCGAAGCCCTCGCTTTAGAGATTGAAATGCCGCTGCTCTGGCCGCTGGTCCGGTCCGACGATACGCTCATCGCCTTTATGGAGCTGGGCGGAGCGGGGCAGCTGACGATCCATCTGGAGAGCGTATCGCCCGAAGAGTCGCCGCTGGCGCTGATGTCCCAGTGGACAAACCGCCTCGTGGCCGACAACCCGAACGCGCGGGTCGTCTCCGCGCCGCGCCAGGATGCCTTGGGGCCCCTTTCAGGCGCTTCGGCCGTGATCGACTGGACTTTGGAGGATCGGGTCGTGCGGCAAAAGGTCGTCGGGGCCAATTTTGACGGCATCTTGTACGTGGCCGTAGTGCAATATGACCAAGAAGGCTACGAGGCGCGCGAAGCCGCCTTCGAGCGCATGCTCTCAAGCTTCAGCCCGCGGCTCGACTACATCGTCGCCCATCTGACGACCTTTAACGCCTACGATCCGCCGCCGCCGCCCGAAGGAGACAAGCCGTATCTTTTGATCGGCCGCCTTCTGCACGAGTACACGGCGGAGGACGGGGTCCGCCAAGCGCCGGCCGCCGAAGTGCGCGTCCAACTTTCCGCCGGCGATATGAGTTACGTGGCGATTACCGACAGCGATGGTTTTTTCTACGCCGCCAACTTGCCTGTCGAAGCGGGTGCAACCATCACGATCGAGGGGATCCGGGGCTGGCTGTTCGACCTGCCCTTCGACGTCCACCTGCCCCTTCGCATCGCGCTGTCGGTTCACGAACAGGTCGGCTTCGTGGGCGAACTGGTCCTGGTCCTCAATCCGGACGGGGAGACGGTTTCCCTGCGGTCGGAGACGGGATACGACGAACAGACCGGAACGAGCCGGGTGCACCAGGCCTTCTTGAGCCGTTACCCCGATAGTCCCTGGTCGGAGCTGGTACGGCAAGACCTCGCCCAACGCCTGTCGGAATGAGGTCGCCGGAATTATTTCTTCCCTAAAGACAGCCGCCCTTTCCTGCACCCCTCGCCTGCGGACCACATACCGTGAGGGGGACGAAATAGGAAAGGGAGGCTGTTTTTATGTCCACGGGATTTACGCTCTGGCTCACGGGCCTCTCCGGTGCGGGCAAGTCCACTTTAGCCCGCCTGCTGGAGGCCGAACTCAAAGCGCGTGGCCTGCGGGTGGAAGTGCTGGACGGCGACGAGGTACGGCAGAACTTGTCCCAAGGCCTGGGTTTTAGTAAGGCGGACCGCGACACCCAGGTGCGGCGGATCGGCTACGTCGCCCGGCTCCTAACGCGCAACGGGGTGGTGACCATCGTGGCCGCCATCTCACCCTACCGCAAGGCGCGGGAAGAAGTACGGGCGCAAATCGGGCGTTTCATCGAGATCTACGTACAATGCCCCCTGCGCACGTGCATCGAACGGGACGTAAAGGGTCTTTACAAGAAGGCTTTGGCCGGCGAAATCCAGCAGTTTACCGGTATCTCCGATCCGTATGAACCACCGGACCGGCCCGAGATCGTAGTGGACACCTCGCGCCAGAGCCCCGATGAGAGCCTGCAGGCGATTTTGGCCGGCCTGGAGGAGACGGGGTATCTGCCGCAGCAGGCCGCGAAGGCGGTGTCCGTGTCGTGACGAGCCGCTGGGCGCCCGGCGCGCAGACCGCCGAGGAGATTTTGGCGGAGACGATCGAACATTTCGGGAACAAGGCGGCGCTCACGTGCAGCTTCGGCGGACCCGGCGGCATGGTGCTGCTCCACATGGCGAGCCGGATCACACCGAAGATCCCGGTCCTCTTTCTCGACACCGGGTTCCTTTTTCCCGAGACGCTGCGCCTGCGCGACGAAGTCGCGGAGCGGTACGGTCTGGAGGTGATCACCTACCGGCCGGCGCTCAGTCCGGCCGAGCAGGCAGAGCGTTACGGCGACCGCCTGTGGGAACGGGACCCGGACGCCTGCTGCCGCCTGCGCAAGGTGGAGGTCATGGCCCGGGCGGCTCGCGAGCTGGAACTGGAGGCGTGGATCAGCGCACTGCGCCGCGACCAAGGGGCAAGCCGCCGCGCGATCGGTACCGCAACCTACCAAGAGATCGCTCCCGGCCATTGGCTCACCAAAGTGTTCCCGTTGGCTGCATGGACGCGCCGGGACGTCTGGTCGTACATCGTCCGGCACCGTATTCCTTACAATCCCTTGCTCGACCGAGGGTATAGCAGCCTGGGGTGCATACAGTGTACCGTACCGCACGCTGGCAGCGACGAGCGCGCCGGACGCTGGCCGGGCCAAAACAAGGTGGAGTGCGGACTCCACTTGTCGTGACGAGCCGTCGCTGCCTGCGTCCTGATCGGAGCAGCAACAGGGGCTGTCTCGAATGCACTGTTCGGACAGCCCCTTTTTTTCTTACGTCACCTGAGCCAGCGCCGCCAACGCCGCCTCGTAATCGGGATCGGTCCCCACTTCGGGCACGATCTGCACGTACCGTACGACGTCATCCTGATCGACGATGACGACGGCGCGTGTCAGCAGCCGAAGCTCCTTGATGAGCAGGCCGTAGGCCAGGCCGAAGGACGCCTCCCGGTGATCGGAGAGGGTCTTGACGCGTTCGACGCCGGCCGCACCGCACCAGCGCGCCTGGGCGAAGGGCAAGTCCATACTGATGGTTAACACTTCCACCTCGGGGAATTTGGTCGCTTCCTCGTTGAACCGCCGGGTCTGCCGGTCGCAAACGCCGGTATCGAGGGAAGGCACCACGCTGATGAGCCGCACCTTACCGGCGCTGTCGGCCAAGGTGACTTCGGAAAGGTCATTCGCCAGCACCCTAAAGTCGGGTGCCTTTTGTCCAGTCTTCAGTTCGGGGCCGAGTAGCGTTACGGGTTGACCGCGAAACGTCACGATGCCCGTGCGTTCTTGTGCCAAGGGAGAACACCTCCGTGTCGTTGCCATGCTCCCTTGTAACTTCGCATTCGGGACAAATATCCCTTTTCCATAACGAGGGCGATCGCAAGGACCTTGCCCTCGACGAACGCACGCCTCTGCAGCGCATGCGACGACCCGCGAAGGCCGTCGCACACCCTTTGAAAGTATGCGTCCGTCTGCCGGCCCGGCCGCCTGGCATCCCGGCAGAAACCCGGTCCGACCTTGCGGCCGAACAAGGTCTCCGCTGGAACCCCATGCGACCTGCGGCTCCAGCCCTTTGGAGCACTTTCAGCAACCGCACCGACTCCCGGAAGGCCGGTGCAGCCACCTTGGGCACCCCAAAAAGCCGTCGCTAGGACCCGGCCGAAGGGACCGGATCGTTCGCTCGACCCGGGCGGTGAAACCACTCGACCCCACAACTGACGCTTGGCCCGGATCTTCGCCTCGGCCCTTGCGATCACGGTCTTAAGTTGGACGGCTGCTCCCCTATGTATGCCTGCCATCGGACTCCGGGCCAACCCCTTTTTTCCTGCGGCGTCGATGCGGCCGCAGAGGGTGCCTGCGCGCACCATAAGACATACTACGCGGTGCTGGCAGAAGACGTACGCGAGGGGGAACGGCATGGATCCGAAGCGGTATCGACAGCTTGTGAGGGAACGCCTTCCGAAGCCCGACCTGGCCCGGGGCGTCACCCGCGCCTTTGTCTTGGGCGGTACGATCGCCCTACTGGGCCAGGTTGTCTACGATATTTTCCGGGCCATGGAGCCCACCCAAGGTGAAGCCGTTGCGGCGACCTTGGCCACCCTCATTTTGATCGGCGGCGTTCTGACCGCCCTTGGCGTTTACGATAACCTGGCCGAGTGGGGCGGGGCGGGCGCGGCGGTACCCATTACGGGATTTGCGAACACCATCGTGTCTGCCGCCATGGACTTTCGCCGCGAAGGGATTGTCCTCGGTCTGGCATCCAAAATGTTCGTCATCGCCGGGCCGGTGATCGTCTTCGCCACGGTAGTCGGCCTGATCGTCGGCCTGGCCAAAGCAATCTATTTGGGGCTGTTCGCATGAGCGCAACGATCACCCCGGCTACTGCCGCAAAGCGCGTCGGAAATTTCACCGTCGCGTTTGATCAGGTGCGCATCGCCGGTCGCGCCGCGGTCGTCGGGCCGCACGAGGGAAAGGGCAACCTTACGGCTTACTTCGACCACATCGCCGCCGATCCCATGTGGGGCGAGAGCTCGGCGGAGCGTGCCGAGCGGCATTACCTGCGCACTGCCTGCCGCCTCGCGCTCGAAGCTGCCGGCGTCAGGCCCGAAGACGTGAACTACTTTCTCGCGGGCGACCTGTTGAACCAGCTCATCACGTCGAACTTCGTAGCGCACAGCCTAGGCATCCCCTTCTACGGGCTATTCAACGCTTGCGCCACGATAGCCGAAGGGCTCGCTTTGGGCGCCGCGCTCGTCGACGGCGGCTTTGCCGACCGGGTTCTGGTAGGAGCCTCCAGTCACTATCAAACGGCCGAGCGCCAGTACCGCTACCCGATCGAGCTCAACGTCCAGCGCAAGCCGACGAACCATTGGACGACGACGGGAGCCGGCGCGGCGCTCTTGGCCCGGGACGGAGCGGGTCCGCGCCTTACGCTCCACACGGCGGGGCGGGTGATCGACTACGGGTTGAAAGACGTCAACGACATGGGCAGCGCGATGGCTCCGGCCGCGGCCGACACCTTGCTGCGCCACTTGGCCGATACGGGCCGCCACGTAGGCGATTACGATTTGATCCTAACCGGCGACTTAGGTCGTCAAGGCAGCAAGATGTTTCGCATGCTGGTCAAGGAAGCCGGCATCACGCTAGGCGGCAAGCACAAAGACGGCGGCGTGATGATGTTCAAGCCGGAGCAGCAAGCCGGCGCCGGTGCGAGCGGTGCCGCCTGCTCGGCCACCGTCATCTTCGGCTACGCCATTAAAGAGATGGAAAGGGGCCGCTACCGGCGCGTCTTGTGCCTGCCTACCGGTTCGCTTCACAGCCCGTTGAGCTACCAGCAGGGCGAATCCATCCCAACCATAAGCCACGCCGTCGTCTTGGAATGGTAGACGGCGACGGTGCGGAAAGGAGGTGCGGCGTTGGTCTACTTTTGGGCGTTCGTCGTCGGCGGAACCGTCTGCGCCCTGGCTCAGCTGCTCTTAATGTACACAAAGCTCACACCGGCGCACGTGCTCGTCCTGTTCGTGTCGCTGGGGGCAATTGCCAACGGCTTGGGCTTGTACGAACCGCTGATCCGCTTCGCCGGTGGCGGTGCGCTGACCCCGGTGAGCGGTTTCGGCAGTGCCGTAGTGAGCGGCATCGTGCAGGAAGTGCGCCGTCTGGGCTGGATCGGGCTTTTCACCGGGGTTTTCGAGCTCACCGGTTTAGGGATCGCAGCCGCGATACTGGTCGGTTTTAGCCTAGCCCTCGTTGCGCGGCCCAAGGGGTAAACCGAGCAATTCGCTGCAGGAGCCTTCGGCCCGAAGAAGAAAAGTGGCGGGCAGGAGTGAAGTGTATGAACGATAGACCCCGCATCGCAGTCGTGGGATACGGCAACATCGGCCGCAGTGCGGTCGATGCCGTGCTCGCAGCCCCTGATCTGCAACTGGCCGGCATCGTACGGCGCGACCCGTCCCGGCGTGACGGCATCGACCCCGCCCTGCCCGTGGCCGGCTCCGTCGACGAGCTCGGCAAGGTCGACGTCGCCCTGCTGTGCCTACCTACACGACTCATTCCCGCCGCCGCACCGGAGTACCTCGAGCGCGGCATCCATACGGTCGATTCCTACGATATCCACGGCAGCTTGGTCGACGTGAAAAAAGCGTTGCAAGAAAGCGCGGAGAAGGGCGGCTCGGTCGCGATCCTTTCCGCCGGTTGGGATCCCGGCACGAACTCGATGGTGCGGGCCCTGTTCGAGCTCATGGCACCCAAGGGGCTTACGTACACGAACTACGGGCCGGGCATGAGCATGGGCCATTCCGTCGCCGTTCGGGCCGTCGAGGGCGTCGCGGACGGTTTTTCGGTGACGGTGCCCCTCGGTCAAGGCTTGCACCGGCGCATGGTCTACGTCGTGTTGGAGGAAGGGGCCGAACTCGACGCGGTAGCCGAGCGCATCAAGGCCGATCCATACTTTTGCAACGACGAAACCCACGTCGTCCAAGTCGGGGACGTCGAACAGCTCGTCGACATGGGTCACGGCGCGGTGATTGAGCGGAAAGGCGTATCGGGCGTCACCCACAACCAGCTTTTCCGTTACGAACTCCGTATCAACAACCCGGCTCTCACGGCGCAGATCATGGTGTCCGCCGCGCGCGCCGCCTTACGCCAAGCGCCGGGCGCTTACACCATGCTGGAGATCCCGCTCATCGACTTCTTGCCGGGTTCCCGCGACGAGCTGCTGCGGCGTCTGGTGTGACGATGAAGGCCCGGGAGCGGGTTCGTCACGTGCTTGTCGACGCCGACGCGTGCCCCCGCACAGTGCTCGACATCTTGCGCCGGCTCAGGGAAGAGTACGGCTACCGGCTCGTTACCGTGGCCTCCTTCAACCACGATATCGACGGCGCCGACCACATCATGGTGGGGGACGGCCCAGACGAAGCGGACCTTGCCCTTCTCAACCGAACCCGAAGGGGCGATATCGTCGTCACGCAAGACTGGGGCCTTGCCGCCTTGGTGCTCTCCCGCGGCGCCTTCGCTCTGTCGCCCCGGGGCCACGAATACAAGGGCGAACGCATCGAGTTTCTGCTCGACGAACGCTACAAGAAGGCAAAAGCGCGCTTGGCCGGCCTGCGCACCCGAGGACCGGCCAGGCGCACGGCGGAAGATGACGTGCGGTTCGAGCGGACGCTGCGCAGGCTGTTCGAGCAGGAGGGTATTAGCGGGCAGAAAACGTGATGTCGCCGTTCGACGTACGCACCACTAGGGTTCCACCGCCCGCGCCGACGGTTCCCCGCAGCGCACTCTTACCCACTTCCGTCACCCGCACTTCGAGGCCGTCGAGCCGCACCGAGCCGTTCGACGTCCTGGCATCGAGGGTCAAGTCGACGGGTGGGATCAGCCTGAGTTCGATAGTGCCGTTTGAGCTGCGGATCGAATAGTCCGCCGTGCCGTGGTATGTTCCCTCGAGCGTGATCCGGCCGTTTGATGTGCGGACTTCGCCGTTTCCCCGGAGCACCGCCTCGCGAATCGTAATCCGGCCGTTGCTCGTCGTGGCCTGCAGTGCGGTATCCACTTGAGTCAAATCGATCCGCCCGTTCGACGTATGCGCCGTGAGCCGCCCCGCATGGTCGTGGACCTCGATGCGCCCGTTGGACGTCCAAAGGTGCACGTCTCCGTTGACTCCCTCGACCACGATGGCGCCGTTGCTCGTTTTCAGACTCACCTGGCCGATCCAATCCCTCGGCACCAAAATGTCGAAAGCGACGGCCTGGCGCACGAAGAGCCGCCTCGGAAACGAAACTTTGATCTGCGCCGTCGCCTCCGTCTGCTCCGTTTCGATCTTGATCTGGCTGGCCACGTTCCGGGCATGCCCGGCGGTGAGGGCCGTCACCGATTTCGTAGCCGTCACGAGAATCTGGTCGCCGGACCAAGCGCGCATCGAGACGCCGCCGTTGCCGGTCTCGATCGTCAAGTGCAGCCCGGGCGAAGGCGAAACCGTGAACTCCACTTCCTCGGAATAGGTTGCGCCCAAGGCAACGCCCGTCAACGCGACGAGCAAAGCTACAAACACTCCCACACGTCGTAGCGTCGGTCCCATGTCGCATACTCCTTTCGCCCGTCCTCTGCTAATCCCGGCGCAATCCCTCGGCCGGACTCAACTTGGCGGCGTGCAGAGCAGGTCCCAGGCCGGCCAGCGAGCCGAGCACCGCAGACATGAGCACGCCCGTAGCCACGACACGCGGCGTCACGAGGAACAGGCCTTTATAACCCAGGATGCCCGATGCGTTCAGCAGGTGCGCCAGCACGCCTCCTCCCGCCACGCCGACAATACCGCCCAGCGTACAAAGGAGTACCGACTCGCCGACCACATCCCGCAATATCCGCCCGGTCGTCGCACCCAAAGCCCGTTTCAGAGCGATCTCGGCCCGGCGCTCGGTGACGGAAACCAGCATCATATTGACCACGGACACGGCTCCCACCGCAAGACCCACGATGGAGCCGGCCAAGACCACCGCACGCAGGAGGCGGAGCCTCTCGCGCACAAGCTCCTCCATCATGTGCGGCGAGAGGGCTGTGAGTTCGGGCACCTCTTGCTGAATACGCCTTGTCAGCTCCTCCGGATCGGCACCTGCAGCCCACGTCACTTCCAGACGCGTGGCGACATCCTCGATGCGGAAAAGCCCGTCATGCTCCGAGACGGCGCCGGCACCGTCCCGTTGACCGATCGCCGTTTGCAATAGGGGCGATGCCGTGACCAGCACTTCCTGCGCGTCGGCCAGCGGCACGTAGAGCCACTCGTCCGCCGGCGTGAGAAGGGGTGCAGCAACGCCGATCAGAACAAAGGTGCGGCCGTACACTTCGACCTCATCGCCGATTCTCCATTTCTCACGCTCGGCCAGGGAGGAGCCGGCTACTGCGACTTCCCTTTCGCCCTCACCGATGCGGCGTCCGGACTGCAGCGGGACGGGCGCCAAGTCGTCGGGCCGAACACCGCTCACCATCGGAGCGAGGCCGGGAATACCGCCCCTTGCGCCGGCAAAGGGAAACTCCAATCGGAGCCGGACTTCGGCCACGCCCGGCACATTGCGCACCCGCTCCACCTGCTGGGGCAAAATGAGCTCCGAAAACGGGCCTGCGCGGCCGGGCAGCACGGCGACGCTCCGCGCCCATACCGCCATGCTGCCCGCCGCGAGTTGCTGCATCCGTTCCGCCATCCCACCCAGGATCGTCAGAGCAAAGATGCCGATGGCCACGCCCGCCACCGTCAGCCCCGTGCGAACCGGGCGGCGGCACAGGCTTCTCCACACCGAAAACACCGCAGTGCGCTCCCCGGCTCACGAACGGAACATGACGCGCTCGCTTAAGAAGAGACGGTACGCCGCGAAAATCGACAAGGCCGCGCAGACGAGGAGCGAAACGAACGTAACGCCCAGATTCACCCAAACGACGTGGCCTTCCAAGAGGTTCTTGAGCATCAGCAGCACGTTGAATATCGGCACCGCATAAACCCATGTCGCCACGTGGATCTCTTCCACAAAAGCGAAGTACATGCCCGGCACCATTACGGCGAAGGTGAGCGCCGTAGTGTAGGACTGACCTTCACGAAAGCTCTTGCCGAACGTGCTCAGGCTAAGGAGCAGCGCCGATACCATCAAGATGAAAACGACCATGAGCACGAGCATCAACACGAAAGACAACGGCTCGATACGGTACGACAAGACCATCTCCTCGACGCCCAAGACACGCGGCAAGAGGAAGAATATAGTTACCACCATGCTCGCGATGACGAGCAAGTTCGCGATGAAGGACACGGTCGCGATGGCGAGGAGCTTGCCCAAAACCAGGGCACTGCGCGAAACGGGCGCCATAACGAGACTCTCCAAGGTGCCCCGCTCCTTCTCGCCCGCCGCGACGTCGATGGCCGTATACATGCCGCCCATCACGGCCCACATGGAGATAAAGAAGGGCAGGATCATCCCCAGGATGCGGCCGCCGAAATCATCGTCTGTCGACAAGTCATGGATCCCGGCAATACGCAAAGGTTCCACGAACTCGGCGGGCAAGCCCCTTTCCGCCAAACGTTCGGCTACGATACGGGCCGCCTCGGCCTCCAGCTGCAACTGAATCCGGCGCAGCGCGTCCATGGAAGCCCGGCGCTGCGTCTGGACGATGACCTCGAGTTCCACGGGGGCGTCGGACGACTCATCGGGCTGGGAGGCAAAAACGACGACCTCGAACGCACCGTCGCGCACGAGCTGCTCCGCCTCCTCCCGTTCCAGTTCCGTCCTATAAATGACATCGACGACGCCCGCCGCAGCGAACCGGTCCGCCAGCTCGGCTGCACGGGTTCCGCCCACGAGCATCACGGGAGGCAGGGATTGTTCGGTCGCTTCCATCTGCCTTTGTAGCAGCAACGGTCCGGCCAAAGTGATAAGCGGCATGAGGATCAACGGGAGAAGGATCATCATCACGAGCGTCCGCCTGTCCCGGACCGAGTCGACGAGTTCCTTGAACCAAACCGTCCTTACCGCACGCCAGCCCACAACGACACCTCCGGCTTCGTTTGCTCCCCGTAGACGAGGGTGAGAAAGGCATCCTCCAGCGTATCGGCTCCGGCCTCGCGGCAGATCTCCTTGGGCGTGCCCGTCGCTCGGATCCGCCCGTCGGCGATGATGGCGATGCGATCACACACCCGCTCCGCCTCGACCAGATAGTGGCTTGAGAACAGGACGGTGCGACCCGCCGCCTTGCTCTCCTGAATGAAATCGATGATCGTGCGCGCCGCCGACACGTCGAGTCCTGCCGTCGGTTCGTCCAGTATCAGGACGGGCGGCTCGTGCAAGATCGAGCGGGCCAGGGCGATCTTCTGGCGCATGCCTTTGGAGAAGCCTTCAGTCCGCCGCTTCCTGTGCTCATCCATGCCCAACCATTTGAGGAGCCGGTCGATCCGCCGCTCCAACTCGGCACCCGAAAGCCCGGCCAGCCTTCCGAAAAAGCGCAGGTTTTCTTCAGCGGTGAGGCGTCCGTACAGACCGGGATCGGTGGGCAGCACGCCTATGGAAGCCCGCACCTCGTCGGGTTCTCGCACCACGTCGTAACCCGCTATCCGAGCCGTGCCGCTGGTAGGTCTGAGCGTGGTGGACAACATGCGCAAGGTGGTCGTCTTCCCGGCTCCGTTTGGACCCAATAGCCCTACGACCTCGCCGGGCCGCACATCGAAGGAGACGTCCTTCACGGCAATGTGCGATCCAAATGACTTTGTGAGCCCCTCTATTTCAATCACGCAACAATCACCCCGTCTCCAAAGAATACCACGAGCCCTTCATCGTGGGAAGACTTTCTCATTTCTTGGCATACGTTAACTGGATTCCGCGACGTCCTCGGCGGCGGGCAACCCCGGCAGCCGAATGTAAAACGTCGTGCCGTTGCTGCTCGTCTCGAACCAGAGACGCCCCTGGTGCTCCTCGATAATCTGGCGCGAGATCACGAGGCCGAGGCCGGTTCCCCGCTCCTTGGTCGTGTAAAAAGGATCAAAGATACGCGATGCGACCTCGGGGGGAATGCCTTCTCCCTGGTCGGTCACGGAAACGAGGATCGATCTTCCCTCTTGACTCGCTCGCAAGGTCAGGACCCCGCCGCTGTTCATCGCGTCAATGCCGTTTTGTACCAAGTTGATCAGCACTTGCCTGAGCGCGTACGGGTCACAGGCGACGTGAAGATCTTCTACCTCGTCGATGATCCGGATGCTGACGCCGTTACGCTGCGCAACGGGAGTCATCAGCGCCGATACCTCGCGCAGCAGAATCCCCGCTTCCATTTGGGTAGGCGGCTCGACCGGAATCCGGCCGAGGTCCATCAGGCGGTCGAGAAAACTGTGCAACTCGTCGATTATCGCGGTGATGCGCAGGGCATGGTCGCGGACCGTCGGCGCACGCTTATCGAGGCTGATCAGCTGCGCAGTGGCCCGCACGGCGGCCAGCGGATTGCGCACTTCGTGGATGGCGGTCGCCGTAAGGGTGCCGATCAGCCGCAGCCGTTCCTGCTCTTGGAGTCGCCGGTGCATTTCCCTCTCTCGCGTTACGTCGATGAGGGTCGCGACGTTCGCTGTTGCACCCGAGGTGAGCGTAAGTTCTAGCCGGCGGCAAAGGTACGTGCGCGCCCAGCCGTCTTCAAACTGCACCGCGACTTCAGCCAGCCCGTCCGTGGCGCCGGTATCCGGCCGCGGCGTCGCTTCTTGCACCGCTTGCCACAACCTCAAGACGCGAGCATGGGCCTGCGGCGTACGCGCCCTGTCCCGCCCTTCCGGCACGGGAAGACCGAGAGACCGCAGTGTGTAGGCGTTCGCGTAAAGCCCGTCCTCGTCTTCCAAGATCACGCCGCAGGGAAAACGGTGCAGAAATGTGTTCAAATCGTCGAGGCTGACCTCCAGGCGGTCGGCCCGGCGGACAAGGTAAGCGACGAGCCCCATGATGAGCAAGTTGAACGCCACGAACGAGACGTAGCCCCAGTCGAGGCGGGAGCCTCCGGAAACCGCGTGCAAGCCTACGGCCAGAGCGAGCAAGAGGAGGGCCCCAAGGGGCAGCGCTTGGCGCACCGGCAGGCGCATAGCGACCGTGGCTACGGTAAGGCAGAACAGCGGCGTGAACGGGTTCAGGACGCTATCGACCATGAGCAAGGCCGTGACGGTGAAGGCACCGTCGCCAATGGGAAACAACTGCAGCGCCTGCTCCTTATGCCGGCCGTAGGCGAGGTACCATTGCCCGAGGAGGGTGTAGACGATCCAAGCCAAGACGAGCAGGAGAAACGGGATCTGTCGACTGGTACGGACGATGAGGAGTGTGGCTAGGCTGATAACCGCTACGGCCCAGCGAAAAGTGAAGAGCGTCCGTTCAAGGTCGATTGCGGAGGAACGGCCGCTATACTCGCTTGGGTGTTCTTCTCGGCGACAACGGATACGAAATACCTCCCAGCGCAAGAGAGACTTTCGATGTACGAGGAAACTCCTTGGGGCTGCGTGAGGGAGTGCGGCGTCGCCTGTGGTTTACTAGCTAGTTGAGCTTACGTCGCGTATTGGGTAATTCCTCCCTGCATGTACCGGTCCGCCCGCGGGACCGGATAGCAAAAAACGTCCCCACGACTAGGTGAGGACGTTGGCTCCCCGGGCTGGATTCGAACCAGCAACCGCCCGGTTAACAGCCGGGTGCTCTACCGTTGAGCTACCGAGGAACACGACATTCTTATTATATATCAAGGGCTGCAGCAGGTCAAATGCTTTTGCGTGTTCGCACAGGCCCCTACGCCTTGACCAGCAACGCACAGCACTCGATATGCGCTGTATGCGGAAACATGTCCACGGGCTGCACTTCGACCGTGCGGTAACCGAGAGCGTGCAAACGTTCCAGATCGCGCGCGAGGCTCGCTGGATTGCAGGAGACGTACACGATCCGGTGCGGTCCAGCCGCGGCCGCCGCTTCCAATACCGGTTCGTCGCACCCTTTTCGGGGCGGATCGAGCACCACCACGTCGGCCCGCACCCCGTCGCGGACCAACTTCGGCATCTCGCGGGACGCATCGCCGGCAATGAAGCGCACGTTGGTTATACCGTTGTGCTCGGCGTTTGCCCTGGCGTCCCGGACGGCTTCCTCTATCCATTCGATGCCGATCGCTTCCCGCGCCTGCCGGGCCAGGAACAGCGTGATCGTGCCGATGCCGCAGTAAAGGTCGATGACGGTCTCGCGGCCCGTCAGCGCCGCGTATTCCAGAACCTTGGCATAGAGCACCTCGGTCTGCGCTGGGTTGACCTGGAAGAACGAGACGGGCGAAATTTTGAACTCCAAATCGCCGATGGTGTCGGTAATGTACGGCCTGCCCGCCAGCAGCCGGGATGCGTCGCCCAAGATGACGTTCGTCCGGTAGGGATTGATGTTCTGGACGACGCTCACGACCTCGGGCACCCGCTCCATAATCCCTGCCGCCAGCTCGCGGGCGTGGGGCAAATCGGGTCCGTTCGTGACTAAGACGGCCATCGCCTCGCGCCCCCCGCGGCCTATGCGGGTAAGGACATGACGCAATACTCCCGTGTGCGAGCGCTCGTCGTAGATGGGCACGGCGAGCACGTCGGCTAGCTCCTTGACCGCACGCATGATGGCGTCCCCGACGGGATGCTGGATGTCGCACACGTCGATGTCGATCAGGTCATGGGAACCGGGCGCAAAAAAGCCTGCTATCACCCGGCCCGACTGAACTCCGAAGGGGTACTGGGCTTTGTTGCGGTAGTTCCACGGTTCGGCCATGCCCAGCGTAGGATGGACGACGACGTCCTTCAGCCGCCCGATCCGAGTGATGTTGGCCGCCACGACGTTCCGCTTCAGTTCCAGCTGCTTCCGGTACGCGATGTGCTGCAGCTGGCATCCCCCGCAGCGGTCGGTGACGGGGCAGCGGGGCCGGACGCGGTCAGGCGAAGGCTCGATCACTTGCACGAGCTCGGCCCGGGCGTACCGCTTTTTCACCTCGGTAATGCGTACAAGCAGGCGATCGCCCGGTACGCCCTTGGGCACGAACACGGCCAGTCCTTGGTAGCGACCGACACCTTCCCCTTTGTGGCCTATATCGTGTACGGCCAGTTCGATGCGGCTGCCCACGTCGATCGGCGCCGTCTGCGTCCGGCCCTTCGTCACCGTCCGCTCACCTTTCGGCCGTATGCTCGTTCAGCGCCTCGATGACCAGCTTCAAGGCCACCTGCGGATTGGCCCGGCCCCGGGTCTCCTTCATGACCTGGCCCATAAACCATTGGGCCACCGTCTCCTTGCCGTCGATCCACTGCTGGACGGGTCCGGGATTTTCCGCCACAAGCCTGCGGGCAATCTCGCGCAGGCTGTCCTCGTCGGAGACCTGGGTCAGCCCTTCCCGCTTCACGATCGTGGCGGCGTCCAGGTCGCTGTCCACCATTTTTTCGAAGACGTCCTTAGCGATCTTGCCCGTGATGGTGCCGTCCTGGATCAGCTTCAGCAGGCCCGCCAGCTGATTCGGCGTGACGGGAATCTGCTCCGGTCCGAAGCCCCTCTCGTTCATGATGCGGAACAGTTCGTTCAGCTGCCAGTTGGCGACGGCCTTAGCCTGCTCAGCGCCAGCCAGCTCGACGGCCTCATCGAACCAGGTGACGTACTCGCGCTCCGTGGCGATGAGGGAAGCGTCGTACCGTGACAGGCCATAGTCGCCCATCAAGCGCTCGATGACGGCGTCGGGCAGCTCCGGCAAAGACGCCCTCACTTTCCCTACGAGTTCCTCGGCCACGGCTACGGGAGGCAGGTCGGGCTCGGGGAAGTAGCGGTAGTCTTCGGCGTCTTCCTTCGTGCGCAGCAAGACCGACACCCCGCGGTCGTTGCGCCAGGATCTGGTCTCCTGCTCCACGACGCCTCCCGCGGTGATGATGTCGATCTGACGCGCCGCCTCGTATTCGATAGCCCGCATCATATGGGCGACGGAGTTCACGTTCTTTAGCTCACAGCGCGTTCCGTACTCCGCGGCTCCCTCGGGACGCACCGAGATGTTGATGTCGCAGCGGAGTGACCCTTCCTCCATCTTGACGTCGCTGACACCGGTGTACTTCAGGATGGAGCGCAGTTTGTTCAAGAAGAGACCCGCTTCCTCGGCCGAACGGATGTCGGGCTTCGTGACAATCTCGATGAGCGGCACACCGGCCCGGTTGAAGTCGACCAAGGAACTATGGGCCGCTGCCACGTCGTCTCCCGCGTGCAACAGCTTCCCGGCGTCGTTTTCCAAATGGATGCGTTCGATCCGGATGCGCTTGGACGTCCCGTCGGCCTTCGTGATCTCTACATAACCGTCGTAGCACAGGGGCAGATCGAACTGGGTAATCTGATAGCCCGTAGGCAGGTCCGGATAAAAGTAGTTCTTGCGATGGAAGCTCGCCACCCGCTCGATCTGGCAGTTGAGGGCGAGACCTGCCTTGATGATTAACTCCAAAGCCCGTTCGTTAAGCACCGGCAAAGCTCCCGGAAGCGCCAGGCAGACCGGGCAGACGTTCGTGTTCGGCTCGGCACCAAATTCATTCTTGCAGCCGCACCACACTTTGGTCTCCGTTGCCAGTTCAACGTGGACTTCCAGGCCGACGACAGTTTCCCACCCGTTTGTCATGCTACCTGCCTCCTTCCGTGTTCAATGGGGGTTGCGCTCTGTGGAACTCCGTCACCTGCTGATAGGCCCACGCGAACTGCAACAAGCGACTGTCCTCAAAGCGCTTGCCGACGAGCTGCAGTCCGACGGGCAGGCCGTGGGCGAAACCACACGGAACGGAAACGGCAGGCAGGCCGGCCAAGTTGACCGGTATGGTGCAAACGTCCGCTGCATACGTGCGGATCGGGTCGTCGTGCCTTTCCCCCAGAGGCCAGGCTACCTCCGGCGAAGTGGGCGTGATGAGGGCGTCGAACTCCTCGAAGACGCGATCGAAGTCCCGTGCCACCAGCGTCCGGATCTGCTGCGCCTTTTTGTAGTACTTGTCGTAGACGTCGGATGAGAGCACGTACGTTCCGATCATGATACGGCGCTTCACTTCGTGCCCGAAACCTTCGGTGCGCGTCTTCACGTACATCTCGGCGACGTCGGCGACGTCCTTCGCCCTATGGCCGTAGCGGACTCCGTCGAAGCGGGCCAAGTTGGCGGACGCCTCGGCCGGCAGGATGACGTAGTACGCCTGCAGACCGTACTTAGAATGGGGTAGCGAGCACTCTTCAACCTCGGCACCCAAGTCCTGCAAAGTGGCCACAGCCTCGTCCAGGCGCGCCTTTACTTCTGCGTCGATGCCTTCGCCGAAGTACTCACGGGGTATTCCGAAACGCACCCCCTTCAGATCCGGCTCCGACGGGAATTCAGGCTGCGGGGCCGGGACGTCCGCGCTCGTCGAATCGAGGGGATCGTACCCGGCGATAATCGAAAAGAGACGGGCCGCGTCATGCACGTCGCGGGCGAATGGTCCGATCTGGTCCAAGGAAGACGCCAGCGCGGCCAGACCGTACCGGCTGACATATCCGTAGGTAGGTTTGAAGCCGACAATCCCGGTAAGGGCAGCCGGCTGGCGAATTGAGCCTCCTGTATCGGAACCGATAGCCAGAGGCACCACGCGGGCAGCTACGGACGCAGCGGACCCGGACGACGAGCCACCGGGAACCCGTGCCGTATCCCATGGATTGCGGGTGGTGCCGAAGGCCGAGTTCTCCCCAGAGGACCCCATGGCGAACTCGTCCATGTTGGTCTTGCCTACGATAATCGCTCCGGCGTCCTTCAACCGGCGCACCACCGTCGCGTCGTAAGGAATGACGTACTCCGCGAGCATCTTGGATCCGCACGTCATGCGCACCCCGTCGACAGCCACATTATCCTTGACGGCGACGGGCACTCCGGCCAGCGGCCCCAGGGGCTCTCCAGCCGCACGCTTTGCATCCAGCTCACGTGCCGTCTCCACGGCGCTGTCTGCCGTAACGGTGAGAAAGGCGTGAAGCCGAGGTTCGACGGCCTCGATCCGTGCGAGGAAGGCCTCGGCAATTTCTACGGCTGATACCTGTCCGCGGACAAACAGACGGTTCAGCTCAGTTGCTGAAAGGTTGTACAGAGCATCGTGCATGGTCAGCCCTCCGTGATCTTGGGTACGCGGAAGCAGCCGGCCTCGACGTCAGGCGCCTGATCCAGCGCCTTCTCCTGCGGCATGGAGGCCCGGGGCTTGTCCTCACGAATGTGTTGGGTCGCGAGCGGATGGTACATGGGGGGAACGCCTTCGGTATCCACCTGGCCCATTTCCTCAACCTGTTCGATCAGTTGGTTTAGCTGGTCGGTAAAAAGCCGCTCTTCCTCGGCTGACAGCTCCAGCCGAGCCAGCCGCGCGATCTGCCGGATGTCGTCGACGGTCAGTGCCATATGTATCACCACCTGCAAGGTCTGGGGCTCGGATCGCCCCGTGGGCACAAGGCTTCCTTCTTTGCCGGTGCCCGGGTTGTGTCCTCATTCTGTAGGAATGCCCAGCCATTCTTAGGAATGCCCAGCCGTTGCGTATGAATCCGTGGCGTGTGGCCCCACGGGGGACGAGAAGTCACCATTTTCCATTGTACTACGCTTCGCGAGCGGAGACAAATGCTGCCGGCGGCGCCTTCGGGCTGAAAGGCTGAAGGGGCAGGAAAGCCGAAAGACCGGTGAGCCGGACGGCCACAGACCTACGAAGCGATGCGCCCAGGGCGGCGAAGGACGGCTACCGTGGCGAGCCTCACAGGGAGGCGCTGCCTAGTATGGCAAGGGCCCGCGTTTTTGCGGTGGTCGCCGTGGAGGCGGTGCGTTCGGGGTGCGCCCCGAGCTGCGCAGCGCCGGCGCAGCACAGGGCGGCACAGCGCCGAGGCGGCTAAAGGGACGCAATTTCGGGCGGGTGGGCCGCGGCGCGGAGAAGGTTACCTGCGGCGCAGCGGATTCACCCGCTGCTAGCGGCGGT
>LSQX01298611.1_pt2 | contig 25182 bp, 20 predicted proteins | sample 654561 | NCBI WGS metagenome assembly LSQX01 (sample SAMN04489861, study PRJNA283612) | anaerobic digester metagenome | isolation source: 4 biogas reactors fed with cattle manure at either 37C or 55C with and... | place: Denmark: Kongens Lyngby | collected 2014 | reverse complement strand
GATGTCCTAAAATATAATGAATTTAACTTTGATTAAGCGAGTAAAATCGCTTTTTCTATTTTAGAAACGCTATTTATTTGATAGAATAGAGCATAGATTAGGGAGTGATTAGAATGAAACAAGTCTTGATTACTGGAGCAACCTCTGGATTCGGATTAGAATTTACTCATTATTACGCAAGCCGAGGCTATCATGTCCATCTACTAGGAAGAAACAACAATAAACTTTTAGAACTTAGAGATAAGTATGAACCACTCACTACAGTTAATTTGTACTGTATTGATTTAGGCATTGATGATCAGTTAAATCACTGGCTCAACGAAATTAAAGATGTTGAATTTGATATTGTCATTAACAATGCCGGCTTTGGTGATTATGGTGAATTTGTTGATTCAGATATTTCACATCAAGAATACATGATTAAAACAAATTGTATCGCATTAACCAAAATCGCCCATGCCACATTACAGAGTATGAAAAGAAGAAACTATGGGTATTTACTGAATGTTGGATCACTTGCAGGTTTTATGGCAGGACCAATGATGTCAGTCTATTATGCTACAAAAAATTATGTCACAACCTTCACTGAAGGCTTGGCTCAAGAATTAAAAGGCAGTGGTGTCCATGTCAGTTTATTAGCACCAGGACCTACTCGTACCTCATTTAATAAGAATGCTAATACCAATGAATCAAGTTTAATTTCAGTTCATAAGAAAGGCTTCCAACCACTTCATTCAGGAGATCCTAAAGAAGTTGTATTACAGGGAATTAAGGGACTCAATCGAAATCAAAGAATTATCATCCCATACTTCCAAAACAAGCTGCTGGCCACGCTCGTAAAATTTGTTCCGCGAAGACTCGTTACTGAAGCTCAAATGAAAATTATGGAAATTAGACATGGAAAGAGAGAAAAAGCACATGAGTAATATTCACGACACAAATTTAGACGTTATCTATGTCACAGGACATCGAAATCCAGACACAGATTCAATTGTTTCAGCGATTGCCTATGCGAATTTAAAACAGAAGATGAACATTAATGCCTATCCATGTCGACTTGGACCAATTAATCCTGAGACTCAATATGTCTTAGACCGTTGGAATGTTAAATGTCCAATGTTACTCCAAGATGCAAGAAGCCAACTTGATGAAATTGAGATGGACAAACCAATAACCCTCTCACCAGAAACAACAATGTTTGAATGTCTACAAATCATGAAAGACAATAAGAAGACAACACTGTCAGTTGTTAACCATTTAAATCAGTTACAAGGACTTGTTACATCAACTAATTTATCAGATGTCTTAATGGGAGATACGGCCAAATCAATTGAGCTTTTATCTAAAACACCCATTGAATATATTGCCAAAGTAATCGATGGACGCCTTATTTATCATCCAGAAGAACCACATATTAGTGGAAAAACAAGCATTCCAGCGATTTCAGCACAAGGCTTAAATAACTATGATTTAGAAGACCGTATTGTTATTGTTGGCAATGACACTCAAGCCCAACTTGATTGTATTGCGATGAATGCCGGATTAATCATTGTTGTCTGGGCTAGTAGTGTTGCGCCAATGGTGATTCAAGCGGCTCAAGAAAAGAATTGTGGCGTTATAATCTCAGGCCATGGAACAATGAATACATCTCGTTACTTATTCTATGCATCACCTGTAAAGGATGTTATGACTACGGATTTAATTGTTTTTAATAAAAATGAATTTGTTGAGGATGCTCAAGCAAAAATGATTCGAACTCGATATCGATCCTACCCAGTTGTTGACAATAAGAACCATATTTATGGCTTTGTTTCTCGTTATCACTTATTGAATGCTAAGAAGAAGAAAATTATTTTAGTTGATCACAATGAAATGAGACAATCAGTTAATGGAATAGAATCTGCTGAAATTATTGAAATCATTGACCATCATAGAATTGGTGATATCTCAACCTCAAGACCTATCTCTTTTAGAAATGAAATTGTTGGCTCAACCGCAACCATCATTACTAAGATGTATTATGAGACTGACATTCCAATTGAACCACACATTGCTGGTTTACTATTGGCGGCTATGATTTCTGACACCCTCAACTTCAAGAGTCCAACAACAACAAATACAGATGTCGCATTAGCTCAAAAACTAGCATTAATTGCTGAGGTTGATATTGATGAATATGCGAAAGATATCTTTAATGTTTCCAATACCTTGAAGAATGAAAAAATGTCAGACATTCTACAATATGATCAGAAAGAATTTGATATTGCGAATAAGAAAGTCATCATTTCTCAAATGATTATGTATCACCTAAATGAGTTAGCATCAGTTGAAACAGAACTAGAAACAGCAATGGAAGAATTAGGTCATAATCGACGAGCCGATTTAGTGGTCATGATCTTTACGTCCATTCATGAAAATGGCTCAGTTATCTATGCCAGTGGAAGCTTAAAAGATCAAGTAGAACTCGCATTCCCTAATGATCCAGGCGAAATGAATTCATTTCAAGATGGTGTCGTTTCAAGAAAGAACCAAATAGTTCCAAAACTGACACTCACCTTAAATCAAATGGTTCAATAAAATTAATGAGACAGCCCAGCTACTTCCAAAAGGAAACTGGGCTTTTTTTGTAATCATCATTAAGACTAATGTCATGCTTGAGGCGATTAAAACTAAACAATTTACATGAGTGATGCTTAAATGGAGTGTTGATGAAACCATTAATTTAACATCACCCATTCCAAAATATCCTTTTTTAACAAAAATAAGAAGAACAAGTGAGACTAAGAGCATGATGAATAGTGTCATTTTGTTTATGGCATGAATATTTAAGAGGATAAGAAAAAAATGAAACCGATCAGGAATTAATTGATGCAACCAATCAGTAAAAAACAACGTGAATAAAATAGAAACATATAGATGAGCCTTAATTGTATGAGGAAATAGTGTAAAAACAAGTCCAATTAACAAACCTAATAGTTCAGCAATAAAGTGAAGAGAACTTATCTTAGTGTGACAATTACGACATCTTCCTCTTAGGACGATATAGGATAACAAAGGTATTTTATCCAATAGATGCAGTTTTCTTTTACATGAATCACACTGTGACATTAGAGGTTTATCCGACTGAGGATATCTAAGTGCACGACAGAATAGAAATGAGCTAAGCATAAGCCAAATTATGATAATCATAAATTATATTACTATTTTACAGACAAAGTTCCTAACAATGGTATAATGATAACGGTGATAAAATGATAGAAACAACTCGACTTATATCCATGATTGTGGTCATGGTTTCAGCAATATTGATTATGTTTAGCCCTTTTATAATCTATCGAAATGATTTAAAAGGTGTTTTAAAGACCTATTTTACAGGAGCAATGGTTTTCTTTATTGGAGATTCAATGATTCGATACTCAGTCATTAATATGATTCAACTGGATAGTGTAGTCTTATCTATTATTGTTCGTTCAATTCTTTCCGTCATTATTGCTATTTTATTTAGAGTCTTTGTACTAAAAGGTGTCTTAGATAAAGAGCGAAAAGAAGTTTCACAAAAAACAGCCATCGTTCTTGGTCTTGGTCATGCGGCCATGGAATCATTTATTGTTGCGTATCAATACTTAAGTCATTTTACAATCGCTCGCGCAATTAATGATGGCACTATATATGATTTTGTGAGTGAAACATTAACAAGGGCTCAGATTGATGATGCTATAAATATATTGACACAAATAACTAACTTAGATATTTTGGGCAGTTTAATTATTCTCTTATTTTATGTCGTCATAAATATTGGATTCTATATGATGTTAATCAAGGCCCTAAGAACGAATAGTGAAAAAGATTTTGCGTTAATTAGTGTATTGTATTTAACAATCATTTTATCTGAAACAATTTTAGTGAATACAAATCAACCGATGATTATTCGATTAGTCGTATTGTTTGTCTTTAGCGTCTTAATTATGGGAACATATATTTATAAACAATTTAAACAGGAGGATCATCATGTCAAAGTTTAAACTATTTTATTTACAATTCTGTCCTTATTGCCAGGAAGTCTTTCGTTGGATTGAAGAATTAAAAGAGCAGTATCCAGAACTTAATTCTATCGATTTAGAATTAATCAATGAAAGAGAACATGAAGAATTATCTAATTCATTAGACTATTATTATGTTCCAACCTTTTATTATGGAGATGAAAAACTTCATGAAGGTGCCGCAACCAAAGAAGGGGTCTTAAGTGTTTTTCAACAGGCAATGGATCGACAAAGCCAAGAGCATTAAATTATCCAATGAGATAATCACTCTAAAACCAATCCGTTTCTTTAGTGATCGTTATAATGGCTCAATCATTAAAAATTATACGTATCAAATTTTTAATCACAATGAGACATTGGTTGGATATTGTGATTTACGAGTTGGAGATGAAAGTGCTTTGTTTTATTTAGGCAATATTGGCTATAATATCTTTAGTCATCATCAACGAAAAGGCTATGCGACTCAAGCGACTTATCTATTGTTAGATTTAGCAAGACAATTAGACCTAGAAAAAATTAATATTACATGCAATACGGACAATATTGCGTCAATTAGAACGATTGAAAAAACAGGCTTTAAATATGTTGAAAGTGTGGTTGTGCCTGCGGATGAACCATTGTTTCAACAAGGGGATTATTTTAAACATATTTATACATTAGATTTAAAGGAGAGAGAAAAACATGTTTCTATTAACTAATTTCGGACAAACATTTGTGATCGCAATGCTTGCTGTTTTATTAATGGTAGTGCTATTTGGACTCGTCTTTTTTGTCAATTCGTTATCACAAATTAAGCGAAGTAAATTGGACCAAGATGAGATAGTGAATAAATTAGAAGTCGGAAAAAGAGTGGCACTAAAAAATGGAATTATTGGAACAATCATCGCCATTAGTGATGAAACAATAGACTTAGAAGTAAAATCAAAGGCGATTGTTGAAGTCTATAAAACAGCTGTTCACCAAATCCTATAGATTACCATGAAACTTTTTAAACAAATACTGACACATCGAGCAATTATTGCTGTTTTATCAGTCTTAGTTCAATTAAGCTTAATCTTGTATCTGATTTATGGACTAAGTGTTCAATTCAGATGGATTTATCTGGCCTTAGAAGTTGCCTCAGTTTTAACTGTGCTGGCTTTAACAACACAGCAGGCAACCAACCCTAAATACATCCAAACCTGGACCATTGTTATTTTAGGGATTCCTGTCATTGGGATTGTTTTCTATTTGCTATTAGGCAATAGAAAAATGCCAAGTGAATTACTACAAAAGTCAAAATTACATGAATCTTCAGTTGGCATCGGATCGGTTCAAGATCGACAGACAATGGATAAATTCTTATCAGAACATCGTAAGTGGACTAAACTAATGACTTATTTAGAAAAAACAGGTCATTTCCCGGTATATGATAAGACAGAGACCCAATACTTTCCTACTGGTGAAGAAGCTTTTGAAGACATGAAAGAGAAACTTCAGGGTGCTACTAAATACATTTTTATGGAATATTTCATTATCAAATTTGGGAGTATGTGGGATGAGATCTTAGAAATTTTAATAGATAAAGCGAAACAAGGAATTGATGTTCGACTTATTTATGATGATTGGGGTTGTCCAGCCTTTGATGCTCAGTATGTCGCACGCTTAAGAGGTTTAGGTATTAAAATTTATCCATTTAATGAATTAACGTATAAGTTTGTCGTTCAAATGAATAATCGTAGTCACCGTAAGATTTTAGTTGTTGATGGCGAATATGGATATGTCTCAGGATTAAACATTGCTGATGAATATGTGAATCGGATTGAACGTTTCGGGTATTGGAAAGACAATATGGTGCGAATTGAAGGGGATGCCGTTATTTCCTTAATTGATATGTTCTTAACCTTTTGGTCATACTGTTCAAATGATCCAAAAGAGAGTATTAGTTTTTATAAACGATCTGTTATTTCTAAACAAAATGATGGATTTATTCAACCATTCTCAGACAATCCATCTGATGATTTAACGATTACAGAAACACTCCATATCACTGCTATTAATGGAGCGAGGCGCTCAATTAATATTGTTACGCCGTATTTAATTCTAGGTCATGAAATGACGCGAGCCTTATCCAATGCCAGTATGTCGGGTATTGATGTAAAAATTATAGTACCAGGAATCCCTGATAAGAAATTAGTGTACATGGTCACGAGATCAAATTATGAAGCACTGATTGATGCTGGGATTCAGATATATGAATATACACCAGGATTTATTCATCAAAAGATGATTGTTATAGATGATGATTTAAGTATTATTTCGACGGCGAATATGGATTTTAGATCGTATTACTTAAATTTCGAATGTGGTATTTGTTTCTATGAGTCACAAGCGACAAAACAAAGCCTGGCTGACTTTAATGAATCATTAAAAGTGAGCAATGAAGTGACTCAAAAAGAAGTTAAATCGCTACCATTTCATGTTAAATTCGCACGTGCTGTGGTCGGTTTATTTTCTGGATTAATGTAGAGGAGAGTTATGAAAAAAGTAGGTATCGTATTAGAGGGTGGTGGTATGCGTGGAGCATATACAGCCGGTGTCTTAAGTTGGCTAATTGATAATAAATTTGTCGCAGATGTTGTTGTGGGTATTTCTTCAGGCGCGATGTATGGCGCATTTTACTGTGTTGAAGATCCTTCATTACTTAAAAAGGCGAGTATTGAAATTGCGCCTGATAAAGAAAATGTTGGAATACGACCACTCTTTAGAGAGGGGCAATTAGTTGCTTATGATAGACTCTATGATGAGGAAATGGTTAATGCTGGGTTTGATAATGAGAAACTAAGACATTCAAAAAGTGATTTACAAGTTGGTGTTTATTCATTAGAAGAGTATAAAACTTTATGGAAAGACCAATATGATATTGCTGATGAAGCCAAATGGATTAAGGCCGCCTGTGCACTTCCGGTATGGGGCCGCTTTGTACCTGTTAAAGGTGTTAATTACACCGATGGAGGAATCACAACCATGATTCCTGTGAAACGGGCTATGGATGTAGAGTGTAATAGATTCTTAGTTGTGACGACTAAATCGCCTGAATTCGTTCGTAAGCCTTTCCCACGCTGGCAAATCTGGTTGCTTAATAATGTTATTTATCGAAAACATCGAAAGATGGTGAAGGACTTTGATGCTAGAACTCGTGTTTATTATGAAGAAAGACAATTAGTTGATAAACTGGTTGATGAAAAAAAAGCCATCAATTTATACCCAACTAAAGAAACAGGTGTGAGCCGTTATACTGGTAGTAGAGATCAGTTTGAAGCTTTATTTGATTTGGCTTATGAGAATTGTGAGACTCAAAGAGCAGAGATTACTGATTTATTTGAGAAACCATGATGGATAATCAATTGTAAAGGTCATCCGTTCTTGTGTAATTGGATGAAGAATAGATAATGAATGAGCCAACAGTTTAATCTGTTGGTTTTTTATAGGATTAGGATGATAGCGCTGGTCACCAACAATTGGGTGCATTCGTGATGCACACTGAACTCTGATTTGGTGTGAGCGGCCTGTTTTTAAATCAATTGTTATTAAGGACTGATTGGTCTTAAGATGTTTTGAGTCAATAATTTCTAATTCACTGTATTTGCCTTTATCTTTTGTTGTTACTTTTGAGGTATTGGTTTTACTGTCTTTAACTAAATAATCAGTCCAAGTTTCAGGATATACTAGGCCTTCAACAACCGCGGTATATTGTTTATCAAATTGATGAAGTCTTATTTGATTACTAAGTCTTGAGGCTGCTTTACTTGTCTTAGCAAAGACAACAACACCAGATACAGGGCGGTCTAAACGGTGCACTAAACCACAGTAAACATTACCAGGTTTATTGTAGGTTGTTTTAATGTATTGTTTAGCCATGCTTAAGAGATCTAAATCTTTAGATTCATCTTCTTGCATTGGGACATTAACTGGTTTTATTACAACTAAAAGGTGGTTGTCTTCAAATACGATTTTCATGTTTCTATTATACCAAAGAGTTAGGGTAGGTGTGATATAATAAGTGAGGTGATAAAGTGGAAATCTATGATTCTTTAAATCCGCAGCAACAGAAAGCGGTTTTTTCAAAAGCAAAATATATTCGAGTTATTGCGGGTGCTGGCTCAGGTAAAACCCGTGTTTTAACCTTGCGGATGGTTCATTTGATTCAAGATTTAAATGTGCGTCCATATAAGATTTGTGCTTTAACATTTACTAATAAAGCGAGTCTTGAAATGAAGGATAGACTCAAATTGTATATAGGTGAAGGCGGCAGTGGGGTCTGGTTATCAACGATTCACTCGCTCTGTGTTCGTATATTAAGAGAGGATATCAATGCTTTGGATTATCCGCGAAACTTTACGATTCTTGATGCGACTGACCAAAGAACCGTCTTAAAGGAAGCGTATCGGGAGTTTAATTTCGATGTTAAAGAAATTTCTTTAAATTCAGCCATTGATTATATCTCAAATATGAAGGGTGCTGAAGTAAGTGTTAAGCGTGCTTATGAGATGGCATATAAATCTGATTTAGATTTAAAGAAAGCAAAATTATATGAGTATTATGATAATCGTCTTAAGAAGATGTATGGTTTAGATTTTGATGATTTATTACTGTTCACGGTGCGTTTATTTAAAAAACATTCTGCTATCTTACAGAAATGGCAACAACGTCATGATCATCTTTTAGTGGATGAGTTTCAAGATATTGACCATTTACAGTACACATTAATTACTCAATTAGTGGGGACTCAAAATTCTCTTTATGTGGTGGGCGATCCTGACCAAACTATTTATACTTGGCGTGGTGCGGATGTAAATATCATCTTAGATTTCACAAAACAATTTAAGCCTAATGAAACGGTGTATTTAACACAAAATTATCGTTCTACTTCAAATATTTTAAAGGGAGCAAATGCTCTAATTTCACATAATAAATATCGCGAAGAAAAAGATTTGTTTACGGAACTTGAGTCAGATCATAGAATTTTACATATGACTTTAAACTCTCAAGAAGAGGAGGCTAATTGGATTGTGTCTCGTGTCATGGAGATTGAAGCCTCAGGTGTGCCTTACAATGATATTGCTGTTTTGTATCGCTCTAACTATTTATCTAGGGCGATTGAGAAAGCGTTAATTTTAAATTCAATTCCATATATTATTTATGGTGGTTTACGGTTCTATGATCGTGCTGAAATTAAGGATGTCTTGTCATATTTAAGAATGTTAGTGGTGGCGGATGATTTATCATTTTTGCGGACTGTCAATTTACCTAAGAGAGGGCTAGGGCCTAAGGCTATCGATCGATTAAGAGCTGTTTCATTTGAGAAACAAATTAGTCTCTATGAAGTTGCTAAAAACTACAATCCGTTTAAAGGTCAACAACAAGCGTCGCTGGCTGGGTATGTGGCTTTAATTGAAAAACTTAAAGTTTTATCGTTAGAGAAAACTCTGGATCAGCTTATTTCAGATATTTTAGATTTATCACTGCTTAGACAATACTATACTGAGGCACATGAACTCGATCGGGTTGAAAACGTGAAGGAACTTATTTCAGATGCTCGAAGTTTTATGAACATGTATCCTGAGGCCAACTTAGATGAATACTTACAATCAGTAGCTCTTTATGGTGATAAATCAGAGATTGTTGAAGATGCTTTACAACTGATGACCATCCATGCATCAAAAGGTTTGGAGTTTGATCATGTCTTTATCTGTGGGTTATCAGAGGGTGTCTTTCCTAATGAACGATCGATGTCGGATGGTAAGCGTGGTTTAGAGGAGGAAAGACGTTTGGCTTATGTCGCGATGACAAGGGCTAAGAAGCGACTTTATTTGAGTGATTCACAGGGCTTTTCATTTGTCTTAAATAAAGGTCAAGTGACGTCTCGTTTTATTAATGAAATTGATGAAGAAGTTATTGATCATCAACAAATGGGCTATTATGGCCAAATTGAACAAAAACCTTCGGCTACTGAAGTTAACAATTATTTACGGGCTGGGCAAACTGGCCAGAAACAAATCCGTTACGCAAAGGGCGATGTTGTTATTCATACAACTTTTGGTGAGGGAATTGTGATTCGTTTGGATGATGGTGTTGCTGATATTGCCTTTAATCACCCTTATGGTTTAAAGACAATTGTTGTTAATCATCCTGCATTATCGAAAAAGGAGAAACAATATGACGCTTGATCGCATTAAATATTTACGTGAAAAATTAAATCAAGCCAATTATGATTATCATGTTTTAGATCAACCAACAATCTCAGATAGAGAATATGATTTGGACATGAATGAATTAATTCAATTGGAGAGTGAGAATCCAGAATATTTTGATGCTAATTCACCAACCCAAAGAGTGGGTGGGGAAATTAGTTCTAAATTTTCTAAAGTAACTCATAAAAATCAATTATATTCCCTATCTAATGCTTTTAATGAAGATGATTTAAGAGCTTTTGATAAGCGAGTGGGGTCTGTTGATTATGTTGTTGAGCTTAAGATTGATGGACTAGCAATGGCTGTTGAATATGAGAATGGTCAATTTATTCAGGCAGTGACTCGTGGTGATGGGACTGTGGGTGAAGATGTGAGTACTAATGTTAGGACGATTCGTTCACTTCCACTGTCTTTAAAAGAGGCAGTTGATGTTCAACTTCGTGGTGAAGTGTTTATTCCTCGTTCGTCTTTTTTGAAGCTTAATGAACAAAGACAAGAAAATAATGAAGTAGTATTTGCGAATGCTCGAAATGCAGCGGCGGGGAGTATTCGTCAACTTGATTCTAAAATAACAGCGTCTAGAAGTTTGGATGCCTTTTGGTATACGATTGTTAATCCTTTAAGTTTAGGGATTACTAGTCAATGGGAAGCGATTAATCAATTAAAGAAATGGGGCTTTAAGGTCAATCAATATATTTATCATTGTGACACTATAGATGAAGTGATTAGTCGTATTCAAGAACTTGATACGATTCGTTTTGACTTGGATTTTGATATTGATGGGGTTGTTGTTAAAGTGAATTCTTTTGAGAAACAAGAAGAATTAGGTACTACAGTTAAGGCGCCACGATTTGCGATCGCATATAAATTTCCTGCTGAGATTGCGGTGTCTAAGGTCATGGATATCCATTTAACAGTAGGACGTACAGGGCGTATTACACCCAATGCTAAACTAACACCTGTGTCGCTTGGTGGTAGTATTGTGTCGGCTGCGACACTTCATAATGAAGATTATATTAAGACTAAGGATATTCGGGTGAATGATACTGTGACTTTGCATAAAGCGGGTGAGATTATTCCTGAGATTATTGAGTCACTGAAGGAGCATCGTGATGAATCAAGTGTTGTGTATGATTTCCCTAAGCATTGTCCAGTGTGTGAGAGTGAATTAGTTAGAGATCCAGAGGCAGCAGATACATATTGCATTAATAGTGAGTGTCCAGCTCGGATTATTGAGAGTATTTCCCATTTTGCGAGTCGTGATGCAATGAACATTGAAGGATTGGGGGTTGCTCGTGTCAAACAGTTGAATGAAGCTAATCTATTGTTGACGGTTGAGGATATTTATGAATTAAAGAATCATCGTGATGAAATGATGACTTTAGAAAAGTTTGGAACTAAATCGATTGATAATCTTGTTGAGGCGATTGAGGCGAGTAAGAGTAATGAACTAAATCAAGTGTTGTTTGGTTTAGGGATTTTACATGTGGGTTCTAAGGCTGCTAGTTCATTGGCTAAACATTTCATTCGTATTGAGAATCTAATGAATGCGTCAGAGGCTGATTTATTGGAAGTTGATGATATTGGCAAGATTACTGCTCAGTCAGTATTTGATTATTTTAATAATGAGAACAATCAACAATTAATTAAGTCTCTTAATGAGAAGGGTTTAAATTTAAGTCAGTCTGTTTCTGAGACGAAGGTTAGTTTGTTGTCTAATAAGCGTGTTGTGTTGACGGGGACTTTGTCGAGAATGTCTCGAAATGAGGCAAAAGAATTGTTGGAGTTACATCAGGCTAAATTATCATCGTCAGTGTCTAAGAATACTGATCTAGTGATTGCTGGTGAAAATGCCGGGTCTAAATTAGTTAAGGCTCAAGAGCTATCGATAGAAGTATGGGATGAAGATCGTTTCTATCAAGAGGTGAATTATGAAGACTAAAATTTTGTTGTTGTTAATGGCTTTTTTGATGTTAACATCTTGTGTTTTTAATGATGAAAATGATGATGTTGATCAAGATCAAGAGACGCATATCTTGCCTGATGTCATTTCTTATTATAGTGAGAATGAACGGTTTAATTTGATTATTCCTTTTAAGGAGGCTCGACAGCGTTTAGATCATGAGAATCGTGAAGTATATAAAGAGGATACGTATGAAGTTACGAAACAACTTCAGAGTATGAGTGCTAATTATTTTAGTCCTGCAGATTACTATATTCAAGAGGGTCAAATATTTAGTCAGGAAGAATTTACTAATTTGTTGAGGTTTAATTCTACTGAGAATCCTATGGGTCTAAATCCGTCATCGGATGAGAGTTTTATTTCTGAGAACAAACAGGAGATTAAACAGCCGGTTATTATAGTGACTATGTATGAAATTGATTATTATGGGTCGAGTAATACCGATTCAGGGATTCAGGGCTTGGCTTTGGCCTTGGCTGTGAGTGGTGATGTGAATGACAATGAGTTAGATCAAGATGAGTTATTGCAAGATGACTTACTAAATTATAGTGAGAATGCTGCTCGAAAACTTGTTTCCTATATTAGGACTATGCCTGATTTGAGTCAAGTGCCTATATTTATTGGAATATATGATTTGGCGAAGAGTGATTCAACGCTTCCTGGAGTGTTTATTTCTAGTGCATACTTTGAGGGTAATAGCGGTCAGTTTACTCGGGTGAATCAGGAATGGGTTATTTTCCCTTCTAATCGAGCGTCCGAATTAACGCCTGAAGTATCGACTGAGTTTAATATTCTTAAGGAACAAGTTCAGTCTTTCTTACCTCAGGAACAAGTTGGGGTTGTTGGTAAGGCTAGAGTGATTGATAATAAGGTAAATGAAATGATGATTACAGTGTCAACGACTGGTAAAACATATCTTGAGGTTCAAGGGTTGGCACAGTATGCATTTCAGTTAATTAATGATCGTTTACAGTATGACGACTTTGATGTCTTGGTTGATATTCAAGTCTTGGGTGAAACGGTTATGGTTATAGAGAAGAAAGGTGACATTGTCAAAATGGTGGAATGGTGAATAAATTAAGTAAAGAACATATTCAGAAACTTGCGAATCAATTAATGTTTAGATTAAGTGATGATGAAATTAAAGAGATTCAAGTTGAGTTTGAAACTCTGACAAAACAATTGGCTACTTTGGATAAAATTGATACAACGGATGTTGAGCCTATGATTTATCCTTTCGAGATTGTGAGCACGAGTCTTAGGGATGATGAGGTTGTTTCAGAGCTAAGGTTAGAGGATGTTTTATTGAATGCGCCTGAAACACAGGATAATTATTTTGTTGTGCCAAAGGTGGTGGACTAAATGAGAATTGAAGATTTAAATGCGATTAGTACTCGTATTGATGAAAAGAATAATGGTCATGGTCCGCTGTCAAATCGGTCAGTAGCAGTTAAGGATAATGTGAGTACAAAGGGGATTGAGACGAATGCCTCATCTGGTATTTTACTTGGGTATAAACCTGTTTTTGATGCGACAATTGTTACTAAGTTAAGAGATGCTGGTGCTGATTTATGTTGTAAAACAACTTTGGATGAATTGGCGTTGGGTGGAACTGGTTTAACACCGGTTCAGGGACCTACGAATAACCCGTATGATTTAACTCGTCTGTCGGGTGGTTCGAGTAGTGGGTCAGCTGCTTTGATTGGTGCTCGGGCTGTTGATTTTGCGATTGGGACAGATACGGGGGATTCAATTCGAAAACCTGCTTCATATTGTGGGGTGGTTGGTTTTAAGCCTACATATGGTCGGCTTTCTAGATATGGTGTAATTCCTTATGCGTCTAGTTTGGATCATGTTGGATTTTTTACTCAGAATGTAAAAGATGCTGGCTTGATGTTAGAGGTATTGTCTGGTAAGGATGAAAAGGATCATACATCTATTGATAAACCGATTGATAACTTTACTGAATTGACGAATGATTTAAAGGGTAAGAAAATTGGTATCATTAAGAATCTTTTAGATGCTAAGAAAGATGATGCTATTAAGGAGCGTTTTTTACGATTAATACAAGAGCTTCAAAATGAGGGGGCAATCATTGAAATGATTTCTTTAAATGAAGATTTAATGGAAACTCTCTTGCCTGTATATTTTATTGTTGCGAATTGTGAAGCAACGGCGAATCATGCTAATTTGGATGGGGTTCGTTTTGGTGTGAGGAAAGATGGAAAGAATCTTGAGGAGCTAATGATTAATTCTCGGACGGCTGGTTTTGGTCCTTTATTAAAGCGTCGTTTTGTTATTGGTAGTTATGCTTTAGAGGATAATCATCAAGAAGAAATATTTAGAAAAGCACAGCGTGTAAGACGATTGATTGTTGAAGAATATAGTGATGCAATGAGTAAGGTTGATGTCATTTTAACGTTGAGTACGGATGGGGTTGCGCCTAAGAAAGAAGAAGTTGGTAAAGAAAAGTTGACTTCAAAGAGAATATTAGCGGAGAATCATTTGGTTTTGGATAATTTTTCAGGCTTTCCTAGTATTTCAATTCCTTTGGATCATTTGGATGGATTGCCGTATGGGATTAATGTATCGGCTGGACCTTTTGAGGAAAAGAAATTATTGGATGTTGTTTATGGAATTGAACATGTGATTGATTTTGATACGAAGGATAAGGAGGTTAACCCATGGCGTACGAAGTAACGATTGGAATTGAGATTCATTGTGAATTGGATACGAAGACAAAGATGTTTTCGAGTAGTTCAGTGAGTCATGATGCTCCTGTAAACACTTGTGTGAATGAGGTTGATTTGGCTTTGCCTGGAACACTTCCTACTGTTAATAAGATGGCGGTTGAATATGCTTTGCGTCTGTGTCATGCTTTGAATATGAAGATTGAGTCTTTAGTTCAATTTGATCGCAAGAATTATTTTTATTCTGATTTGCCTAAGGGATATCAAATTACTCAGCAGTTTAATCCTATTGGTGAAGAGGGTGAGTTAATTATTCATGTAAATCAAGAGGCTAAAAGAATTGGCATTACTCGTTTACATATGGAGGAGGATACAGCTAAACAAATTCATGAGAAAGATAAAACGCTTATTGATTTTAATCGAGCTGGTGTGCCTCTTTTGGAAATTGTGAGTGAGCCTGAGTTAAAATCAGCACAAGAGGCTGCTGCTTATGTGAGCGAACTACAGAGATTAATAAAATATGTGGGTATTTCTGAGGCACGGATGGAGGATGGCCAACTTCGTTGTGATGTTAATATTTCGCTTGCGCCTGAGGGTTCTGATTTGCTTGGGACAAAGGTTGAGATTAAGAACTTAAATTCTATCAATAATGTTCAAAAAGCGATTGAGAAAGAAATTGTTCGACAATCTGCATTATTAGATAATAATGAAGAGATTGTTCAGGCGACAATGCGTTTTGATGAGGATTTACAGGAAACAGTTTTGATGAGAAAAAAAGAGGGGACTGTTGATTACAAATATTTTCGTGAACCTAACTTATATCCAATTCAATTAGAGTCAGAGTGGATTCATGAGATTAAGGAAAATTTAGTTGAATTACCTCATGCTCGTCTTGAGCGTTATACAAAAGAATTAGGATTAGAGTTTGTTAATGCGAATATATTAGTTGCAAATAAGGAATTGTCTGATTTTTATGATCACCTTCTTGATGATAATCTTAATCCTATTCAATCAGCGAATTATGTCATTACTGAAGTGGTTGCGAATATGCCTAAAGATAAGGTTAATTTTTCTGAAGTTTTTGATGTGACAGAAATTAAAAAGCTTCTTCAACTGATTCAGGATAAGACTTTATCGAGTAAACAGGCGAAGATGGTTTTGCCTGAATTAGTTAATAAAAAGAAATCGGTTGATAAGGTTGTTAGAGAAAAAGGATTAAAACAAATCTCAGATTCTGCTACAATACAGAAATGGATTGATGAAATCTTAGAGAACAATCCACAGGTTATATTAGATTATGCTGCTGGGAAGGACAATTCTGTTAAATTTGTGATGGGTCAAGTAATGAAATTATCGAGAGGTCAGGCTAATCCCGCAATGGCTAATAAAATGGCTGTTGAGACTCTATTATCAAAAACATCAAAGTAGTGTATAATTTAGGTACTAAAAAGGAGGATGTGCATGTCAAAGAAGAAAACTAGAAAAAGAACTGCACCTCGGGGTAGTGGATACAATTCACTTTTAATTATTTTAGTAAGTTTAGCATTGATTGCTATTCCAGTATATATGTTGGGTAGAGTTGTTTACGAATCTTACATGGAATCTGGAGAGCCAATTATTGCTGAGCGTTTTGAAGATGACTTACCAAATAAAATTACCGATGAACAGATTGCGAGTGTTAAAGATAGAGTTGGGGCTATGGCTGATGTTGAGTCTGTTTTAGCTAATCTACAGGCTGGGACCTTAAAGGTTCAGGTTGATTTGCGGGATAATGTGACTGCTGAAGAAATTCAAGAAATACAGGTTCAAGTTTATAATCAGATTGCTTCTGTCTTACCGATTCAAACATATTTTACTAGAACTGATATGGTTAAGAATTATGACTTAGAAATTAGTTTATATAACAATCCTGAAACACTGGACGTTTATTCTATATATCTGAAGAATGCTTCTATGAGTGAGCCTAGAGCTGACTTAGTGTCGACACCACTTAATCCTACGGTAACGATTGATGATGAGCAACTTAATTTTACTCAATTATTAAATCAGGCTAATCAAATCAATGATTCATTCTTAGTGGATGTAACGGTTGAACAGATTGAGGGTATGATTGAGAAACTTAGAGAGGCTGTTATGATTGAGTCCGATGAACAAGCAGATTTACAATTTTATTTAACTGAACTAGAAGCTAAACTACAAAGAAAATTAGCTCAATAAGAATGAAAATATCTGAATTATTGATATTAAAATGTACAGATCTTACTAATCAGGGAATGGGTGTTGCACATTTAGACCGATTCCCTTTTTTTGTTTCAAATCTGTTGCCTGGTGAAGAGGCAGAAGTTGAGATTGTTTCGTTAAGGTCGAAATTCGGTATTGGGAAAGTCAAAAAAAGATTTACTGATAGTCCTGATAGAGTTCAACCGATTTGTCCATACTTTGATATTTGTGGTGGTTGTCAAACAATGCATATGAAGGACCAAGATGCTTTTAAGTTTAATCAAGTTAATAAAATATTGAAGAGAGTAACAAGACCTTTGGTTGCTAGTCCTCAACAACTGGGATATCGAAACAAAATGGTGTTTAAAGCAGAAAAGAATAAAATTGGTTTTTATAAACTTAGGTCTAATGAGATTGTTGATATCGACTATTGTTATCTTCAGTCAGAGCTAAAGAATAACATTCTTACATATATTAGAGAACACTATAAAGATCTTACTGAGGTTACTATTCGTGGTGATGAAGAGATTATGGTTAGTCTTTCGTCTGATTCGCCTATCAATCCCAAACCATTGTTTAATCACTTTGAAGAAATAAGGTCAGTGTATGTAAATAGCGAACATCAGATGGGTGAAAGATTAATAACAAAAGAAATAAATCATATAAAATTTAATTTGTCGTTAGATTCATTCTTTCAGGTAAATACATTACAAACAGAGTTTCTTTATAAAAAGATTGTTGAGCTTGCTGAGTTTAATAAAGATGATACGGTTCTTGACTTGTATTGTGGTGTGGGTAGTATTGCCCTATCAATTGCTAGAGATGTTAAAAAGGTAATTGGTGTTGAGATTAATGAACAAGCGATGAATGATGCTAATATTAATAAAGAACTAAATAGGATAGACAATGTTGAGTTTGTGTGTCAGGATGCTACTGTATTTTTAGCTGATTTTAATGAACCGATTAATACGATCATTGTTGATCCACCTCGTAAGGGATTAGCACCCCAGGGTATCACAGATATTATTAATTCTAAGGCTGACAAGGTTATTTATGTCTCTTGTGACCTGATGACACTTAACAGAGATTTAAACCTTTTATCTCAGCATTATAACATTGATACAATCACTCCTTTTGATATGTTTCCTCAGACGTATCATGTGGAGACGGTAGTATTGATAACGCGCAATATATAGAAAGATGAATCGATCTTGACACAATATATTGTGTTTTGGCTCGTTAAAAATACGTTAATAGCCTACTAATCATCATTTCAAATTCACAACAATAATAGGCTAATTTAGGACAAGAAGGTGAACTGATGGAATCGAAAATTTGGTATATCCCGGCAAAAAATGACCGACTTGAAAAGAAAGTAGGTATCTATTGTAGTGTAAGTACAAATGAAAAAGAACAACTCTATAGTCTCGCAGCGCAGATTTCTGCTTTGACGAGAGCAGTTGCGAATGTTAGTCAATGGAGGCTGGCAGATGTATTTATTGATGTTGCGTCTGCAAAAGGCGACATTCCACGCAGAGAATTCGAACGGTTGATTAAAGAATGTGAAGTACACAACATTTCTGTCATACTGACAAAAAGCATCAGCAGATTTGGCCGAGACACTGTAGAGACCTTATCAGCACTCAATAGGCTGAAAGCAGCAGGTGTTAGAATCATATTTGAAGCAGAAAATCTAGATACCGATGAGGTTGACAGCAATCTTATGATTTCGGTAATGGAATCCTTTGCCCAGGCTGAAAATGAAAGCCGAAGCGAAAATATCCGAATGGGACTTGCTATGAAAGCCGCAAACGGAACTTCCGGATTGTATAAGCGAAAGCTGTATGGTTATACAAAAGATATAGATAGCGAACTTGTTATTGATGAAGAACAGGCCAAGGTTGTGAGAGATATCTTCCGTTGGTATCTTGATGGAGCAAGCGTGATTGGTATCATTAAAAAGCTCTTCGATACAGGTATTCCATCCCCCTCCGGAAAGGAAAAATGGAATAAGCGAGCAATAGAAACGATGATTGCTAATGAAAAATATACCGGCACGGTTACACTTTTGGATTCTGCTACACAAGAATATCAGTATCAGATGAAAGAGTGTTATCCGCCGATTATAACAGAGAGTGAGTTCAGGGCTGTTCAGGAAGAAAAGAAAAAAAGAAGCAATATTGTAACTGACGATGATGGAACGCGGCGAAGTAGTAAGAAATATAGTTCAAAGAAGAAATAAGGAATCTCAATGAGGAGGTCTATCATGAACGAATACAGAATTGTGAAATTAACAGAAAAGACTGAAATAAAGGAGAAAGCGGCAAAATGGTTCCATGAGAAATGGGGTGTGCCGCTTGAAGCGTATCTTGAAAGCATGGAAGCAGCATTAAACGAAGATCCTATCCAGGAGTGGTACTTATGTTTGGATGGAGAAAAAATCATTGCTGGAGCGGGAGTCATCGAGAATGATTTCCATGATAGAAAAGACTTAACTCCAAATGTCTGTGCAGTTTATACCGAGGAACAATATAGATGCAAAGGAATAGCGGGAAAGCTTCTCGACTTTGTAGTTGCTGATAATAAAGAAGAAAGGATTTCTCCAATTTATCTGTTGACAGACCATACGAATTTTTATGAAAGATACGGCTGGGAATATCTGTGCATGGCTCAAGGAGATGGGGAATCGGATATGAGCAGAATGTACATTCATAAATAAACTCGGCTTACTTTTAGCAGTAAAACTTAAATAGCCTACTTAGGAGAAACAGCAGATTAGATGTCAAATAAGTTGCAACTCCGTGAAAAGGCTGGAAAAATCAATGCTTGTAGCTGTTCTTGGACTTATTCTTGAAATAGCCTAGGTATCACAGGTCGCGTTAATGAAAAAAATATGATAGAATAATATGTATATAAGTATGTTTTCTTACTGGTTTTGAAAGGAGTTGTTATGTTGATTGTAATGAAACGAACAAAAAAAATAAATTGAACACTTAAAAAAAGTGTATCGAAACAATCTTTTTAATTTAATCTATATATAGAAATAGGAGATAAGAACTATGAAAAAAAGCAATCGTATATGTATCATTATTATGATGTTGCTCAATATATTAATCCAACCTGTTAGTGAAATAATAACTGTAAATGCAGAAGATGATTTATCGTCTAATATTATAGAGGCAATTGAAAGCACTGAAGTTGAAAATTCACTGATAACAGAAGATTATTCTGTTGAAGATAATGTTTTAGAAGAGAACGTGTCAGTTTTTGATGATGAAAAAATAGAAACTTCAGAAATAATTGATGAGGTAATTGAAGAAGAAAATATTATACAAAATGAAAAAGAAGAAAATAATGAGGAGAATGCTCCAACGGAAGATTTAATAGAAGAAGAGTTTGAAGAACAAGCAATGGATTCAATTACTTCTCTTCAGTATATACCAGACTATTCCCCTAATACTAATTTAAATATTGGTTCAACTAGTTTCTATAAATTTAAATTAACTAACTTGGAAGCAGTAATACAAAATGCAACGATAAAATTATATATTCCTAAAAGTAACATTGATACTTATAATGATGTTGCTTCGTACTTTCCAGATCAAGGTTTTAGGGAAAGAACAAAAGTATATACTGAGAATGAGTCTTTAGTAGTAGAACTTTCTGTTGGTAATTTATCAAACAGTTATTATCAAGAGTTCGTATTTAGTTTTCAAACGATTGATGATGGAACAATGACTAATGACACTTATATACCAGTAAGAGCTGAAGTGATTAGTCAAAATGAAATATTAGCAGAGACGGGCAGTACCTCGTTTCACTATCAAAGCAGAAAACCAATTTCTACCCAAATTGAGACTATTCATAAAAATGGTGAAATTAACCTTTTGACGGATGATAACTTTTTGACGGAAGATACGTTATTTGCTACAGAAAATTTACCTAAAGTAAATAATACTAGTAAACCGCCAATAATATCTTTATTTGAAATCAAAGACGAAACTGATGCTGGTCCATATTTCTCAGGTAATGAATTAGTTTTTCGTACAACTTTAGGATTGACAGAAGAGAGTGGTTCTCTTTCAGAAAGTGTTCTTGAAATTAGAATTCCAAAAGATTCAAATAAGATACTCGAGAGTTCAATTAGAGCATCTGATTTTAATATTTCTCAAGGTCCAGCGGAGATTGACTCTAGCGATCCAGACGCGTACATTATTCGCTATAATTTAAATATAATCAACAGTGGAACTACAGCTTCGGTTCCGATTGTATTTAATACAAATGTAGGTTATATACCAGATGGTTATAATCTACCAATCACAGCTAGGTTATTGGATACTAATGGTGAAGAATTAGCTACTTCAAATACCAGTGTCCAATTTAAAACTGCGAATTTAAGCATGACTAAGTATGTAAAAAACAATAGCAACTCATTTACCAATTCAAATAACCTTCTGATTAATGCCGGTAAAGAAGATCCTGATAACCCAGGTTATTTAAGCGAAAATATTGAACACTTAAAACCAATAGAATTCGCTTATAGAATAACTGGACCAAGTAGTGATGGTAGAAGATATTACAATAAATTTGAAGTGACTGACGAACTACCAGAAGGTGCTATCTTTATACAAGACGATAATCCGGGGTGGGTGTATGATGAGGAAAATCATCGTGCAACATTTTTAGTAGAATCAAATGCAAATAGTGGTGCTGGAATACTCATGGGCTCAATTTCACAAACGAGCACCGCTTTACCTAAATTAAAATTATATTTCCCAGGAGCTAAAATCGATCAACCCGATACTTTAACAAATAATGTAAATATTATTTCACATCCTTTTGAACAAGGTGAATTAGAGTCAGTACAGAATACTAATGATGACATAACGTTTCGATTAACTGCAACTCCAGAGAATACGGTACCTGTTACATTAAGTGCAAGTAAAAGTAGTACTAACTTTACTACAGTGGATGTCTTGAGTAGAAAAGAAAATCATGAATATAGATGGAATTTAACTTTATCTAATCAATCAAATGGGATTGGTCATGAACCAACTGATTTAGAAAACATAGTAATTGACGATCATACTCTGGATGAAGCGTTATATTTCAATCGACTTTCGATTGATCGTAGAACTATCAGTCAATTTGATGGAGAACTTTCTTTAAAAGTCACTTTCGATGATGGGACAAGCGAGATAGTATCAAATAATATTTCAATTACTAATGGAACCTTTAATGCAGATTTTAATCATTATGAAAAATTGGTTACTGCTTTTGAAGTCAGATCAAATGAAGGATCAATATTAAAACCTGGTACTTCTATTAGAGTAACGGCGTATTCAAAATTTAAAGATCCTGAAAGTGTTACGACACCGACACCATCAACTACTAAAACAATGAGAAATACTGCTGATTTTTCTGCTAATTTTATGAATGGTAGTACTTTGACTTTAACTAACCGCTACACAACCGTCTTGTTGACACCATATAATCCTAGAGCATATCTAACCAAGTCTGTTCAATCCGGCAGTCAAACATATTTTTTAGATGATGAGATTAGTTATAGATTAGCCCTGTCTAAGTCGAATTTCTATACAGGGGAAACGATGACAGATGTTGTTGTGCTTGATTTACTACCTTTAGGCTTTGAATATGTTAATAATTCTACAACAGGAAACTTATCTAGTTATTTCGATTTTAGTTCTAATAATAGAAATTTCCCAGAACCTGAACTAATCCATAATTATCAAGGAACAGGTCGTACTGCATTATTATGGAATCTAGGTAATATTATTTCTAATTATGATTCTGCGGGATATACGCGTTCCTCGAACCTTAATTATAAGATTCGAATTACAGATTTAGCTTTAGCTGGAACACATACTAATGAAGCATATTTTGGCTGGTCAAATAATGATCATATTACAGTAAGTTCACGTTCTAATGATGATATTTTTGATATTAATGAAAATGGAAGTGTTACTGATAAAATTTCTAAGCATATGAGTAACATTCAATATGCACCTCCAGAAACTTTAATTGTGAGTAAATCTGTAAAAGGTAATTTAGATATTAATTATCTTTTGCCCCCAGCAAATGCAAACGCTGAAATAGGCACGGATGCTAGTTATGTAATTAATGTTTTCAATAATTCACCAGTAGACGTAAATACATTAACGTTACTTGATGTATTGCCACATGTTGGAGATACAACGGTTGGTGGAGATTTATCAGGAGTACCAAGTATTCGTGGTTCAGAATTCCCTGTAACGCTGACCGGACCGATTAGTCTTCCAGAAGGCTATACCGTATATTATACTTCTGATGAGCCTAGTGGTGATTCAGTTTCGTATACCACTAATGCTAACTGGTCAACTAGTGTTTCTGACTTTAGTATGGTTAAAGGTATAAAAATTGTTCTTGATGAAAGTCATATTCTAAAAAAACAAGAAGGATTTTCATTTACAATACCAATATCTATACCTAAGGACGAATCTTTAGTTAATAATCTCCAGACAGTTAATTCAATAGGACAGAGTCTAACTACACAATATATTTATACTGAGTCCAACAATGCTACGCTAAAAATTGTTCGTTACAAAGTTAATGGGCATGTTTTTCAAGATTTAGATAAAAATGGATATTATGATGACACTGAATCACCTTTTGCTAATCATATTGTTACATTAGTTGATGAAGCAGGAAATGTTGTAACAGATTTAGATGGAAATCCTTATTCTGTGAAGACTGATAGCAATGGATATTTCGAAATGGATGTTTTTCGTCAAGGGAATTATCGAATTAAAGTAGAGAATCCTAAAGGTCATCTTGTAACTATCCTTCCGGATAATCAAGGAGGCGTACCAAACCATATAATTGATGATACAAGCAAAACCACGGATATATTTACGTTATCTCCCTCAAATAGAGAAGTCAATCGCAATGCAGGTTTCTACGTGGAAACAACTTCTCTTGAGGTAACTAAGGTTTGGAAAGATAATAACAACGAGTTTGGGAATAGACCTGAAAGTATAACTATTAATGTTATGGCTAACGGTGATTTTTACGCTAGTTACACCATTGAAGGTAATGAACAAGACAAATGGGTTAAAACAATAACTAATTTACCATTAGTGAATAAAAATGGTGAAGATGTTGTTGATGTTGTTTATACTTTAGAAGAAGTTAGTGTAAATCAATACGATAGTGTAATTGATAATGAGAATTATATTATTACAAACACTTATAATCCAAGTTTTATTTCAATAAATGTTGAAAAAGTTTGGAATGATTTTGATAACCAAGATGGTAAACGCCCTTCATATATTGATGTGCAATTACTAGCTAATGGCGAACCAATAGGGTCAATTATTCCGCTTTATCCTACTAACAATTGGAAATATTCATGGAATAATTTACCAGAGTTTCAAAATTCGTTAAAGATTGTCTATACGGTCGCCGAAGTGAATGTTCCAGCGGGTTATACATCGCTTGTTAAGGCAGATGATACCGGGAATATCCTGATTGAAAACCACTACACACCTGAAACACGTACAGTAGAAGGGACTAAAGTTTGGGTGGATGCGGATAATCAAGATGGCGTGAGACCAGAATATGTGGAAGTGAATCTACTTGCGAATGGTCAAGTGGTTGACACGCAATCTGTTAAAGCGGACACAGACTGGGCTTATGTATTCGAAGGTCTCCCAGTATATGCGAATGGCCAACTGATTACGTATACCGTGACAGAGAATACTGTAGCGGGTTACTCAACTACACTGAATGGGTTTGATATTACCAATACACGCACACCAGATGAAACAAGTGTGACGGTAACCAAAGCTTGGCTTGATTCAAATGATCAAGATGGTAAACGTCCAAGTTATGTTCAAGTTCAATTATTAGGTGACGGCGAAGCCGTTGGTGAGCCAATTGTCTTAACGGCTCTAACTGAGTGGACACATACATGGCAAGGGTTACCAGAAAACGCAGATGGTCAAGCCATTGACTATACGGTCGCCGAAGTGAATGTT
>LSQX01016648.1_pt1 | contig 25183 bp, 21 predicted proteins | sample 654561 | NCBI WGS metagenome assembly LSQX01 (sample SAMN04489861, study PRJNA283612) | anaerobic digester metagenome | isolation source: 4 biogas reactors fed with cattle manure at either 37C or 55C with and... | place: Denmark: Kongens Lyngby | collected 2014 | reverse complement strand
GAGCTACAGGGGGTTTTTGACAATTTACCGTTTTAAAAAGCAGTCCGAGCGGACCACTACGATGTAAAAAGCTAAGCTGATAATAATAGCTTAAATTGAGAATAAAATCAATTCAAATTGTTAGCAGCTTCAATTGCCATCATTAACAAAAAAGGCTAGTATGGATGATTGTCCTATCTTCCCTTCACACTTAATCTTTATTTGCCGGTATGAGTTCATCTTTGCGTCAGTACCCTATGTGGGTCGGTGTTGTGACGTTAATTCTTTCTATTATTTCTTTGTGTACCGGCACCTCTTTTGCCAAGACGTTATTTTCTGAAGTGGGTGCAATCGGAACCACTACGTTTAGGATTTTCTTCTCGGCTTGTATCTTATGGCTAATCTGGCGACCATGGCGGATTCCACTCACACGCTCTGATCTTGCGACGATTGTGCCCTATGGCATCTGTATTGTTGGCATGAACTTGCCATTTTACCTAGCTTTACAGACTCTACCTGTAGGCATTGCGCTTGCAATTGAGTTTACGGGTCCTCTTGGTTTAGCTATTTATAAATCCCGCACCCGCTATGATTTCTTATGGATCGCCTTTGCCATATTAGGTCTTTACCTACTCCTCTGGCCTGGCGCTGATTCTGAAGAGCTGATTGCTCTAGATATGGCTGGTGTTATCTATGCACTCATTGCAGGTGTTTTCTGGGCTTCTTATATTATTGTCGGACAAAGAGCTCGTCGCGTGCATCCGGCTCATGTCACCTCCTATGGCCTGACTATTGCAGCGCTCATTATTTTACCTTTCGGTTTAATGAGCGGCGGAGCTGCTATGTTCAATCCTAACCTGCTACTCTTTGGTCTCGGCATTGCCGTTCTTTCAAGTGCTCTACCTTATAGTCTCGAGGTATTTGCTCTAAGAATTTTGCCGGCAAAAACCTTCAGTATTATGCTCAGCTTAGAGCCAGCAGTTGGTGCTCTTGCTGGGATAATTATCCTAGGGGAAGTGATAGAGTCTAAGCAATGGTTAGCGATTTTACTGGTAGTATGTGCTTCGGCCGGTTGTACAGCGACTGCTGTCCGCGATCACCGTAAAGAAAAAGATAAAGATGCCGCAACCATCAAAAATAGCTAATTTATTCATTACTGTCACTTAATTAATGGAATCCGTTTAGAATAACGCTATTCTATAGATTAAGGCTTGTCCGTTCTGGGCAAGTCAGTAATTTCCTATCTTATTTTTATTCGAATTTATGGTTTCTGTTGAGCGTCAGTATCCAATGTCGCTAGGTGTCTTAGCGCTTATCCTGTCCATTTTTTCTCTTTGCATCGGCACGTCCTTTGCAAAATCACTCTTTGATACTATCGGTCCTATAGGCACCACGACCTTAAGATTAGTTTTTGCCACTTGTTTTATGTGGTTATTTTGGCGTCCTTGGCGATTGGCATTAACGCGCTCAGATTTGGCTAGCATCATACCCTATGGTCTTTGTATGGTAGGGATGAGCTCTTTTTTCTATCTAGCAATTGGCAAGTTACCACTAGGAGTCGCCATTGCAATTCAATTTTCTGGGCCTTTAACAGTTGCTGTACTCTCTTCCCGCTCACGTTATGATTTTTTATGGGTACTCTTTGCCCTAGGCGGACTTTATCTATTGCTTTGGCCTAGTAAAGAGACTGATACCTTATTTAGCCTAGACCTGATGGGTATCATCTATGCTTTAATCGGAGGAACTTTTTGGGCATGCTATATTCTAGTCGGTCAGCGTGCTCGTATGATTCATCCTGGTCTGATTACAAGCTACGGTTTTGCAACCGCCTCTCTGATTATTTTACCTATTGGAATTATTAGCGCTGGACCCGCTATTTTTAATTTTAATATTCTTTTATTTGGCTTAGGCATCGCCCTTTTATCCAGCGCGATTCCCTTTACCTTGGAGATTTTCTCTCTCAGAATTTTACCGCTTAAAACCTTTAGTATCATGGTCAGTTTAGAGCCAGCGGTCGGTGCACTAACGGCTATCTTCATTCTGGATGAAATACTTGAGCTCAGAGAATGGATTGCGGTCATTCTCATTGTATGTGCCGCAATTGGCACAACCGCGACGGCGATGAGAAGTAGCAGAAAAGCAAAACGCCGAGAATAAATCCCGGCGTCCTTGTCTACTAAAGCAATGAGCTTAAGGGTATAAACCGCGCACCTTACGCTGCTCTAAAATACGAGTACATGCAATAATAAATGCTGCTGTACGCATCGTAACATTGTGATGCTTAGCTGTCTCACGAATAGCACGGTAAGCTTCACGCATCATGCGATCTAAACGATGATTAATCTCGTCTACCGTCCAGAAGAAACTAGAGAAATCCTGTACCCATTCAAAATAGCTCACCGTCACACCACCGGCGTTAGCCAGTACGTCAGGAACGATAAACACACCCTTATTGACTAAAATATCATCTGCTCCAGGCGTGGTTGGACCATTAGCACCTTCAACTAAGACACGAGTTTTCACTGTATCAGCATTTTTTTCAGTGATTTGATTTTCCAATGCCGCAGGAATTAGAAAATCAGTTTCGGTAGCCCAGAAATCGTCTTGACTAATTTCTGTTACACCATCAAATCCCTTAATACCGCCATGATGCTCTACGTGCTCAAGTAGCTTATAAATATCAATACCATCAGGGTTAGAAACTGTAGCTGTATGATCTTGTAAGGCAACGATCTTAGATCCTGACTCAAAGAATAAACGTGCTGCTGTACCACCGACGTTACCAAAGCCTTGAATCACTACACGTGCACCCTTGAGGTCAATACCCAAGTCCTTGGCTGCTTCACATGAAGCAACGTATACACCACGACCAGTTGCCTCAACGCGACCTAAGCTACCACCTAAAGCAATTGGTTTACCTGTCACTACACCTGATGTGGTGTAACCCTGATTCATGGAGTAGGTATCCATCATCCAGGCCATCACCTGAGGACCAGTATTAACGTCTGGCGCTGGAATATCTTTTAGAGGGCCAATGATGCCACCAATTTCTGATGTATAGCGACGAGTAACACGCTCAAGCTCTTTTTGTGAGTAGTCACGCGGGTCAATACGGATACCGCCTTTGGCGCCACCGAAAGGCAAGTTAACTGCCGCACATTTGATAGACATCCAGCCAGCTAAAGCCATCACCTCGGAAAGGTTAACATCCTGGTGAAAACGTACACCGCCCTTACCCGGGCCACGAATGGTATTATGCTGAACACGATAACCCTCAAAATGAGCAAAAGTCCCATCATCCAGCTCAATCGGTACATCAACTACCATAATAGTTTTAGGTCGCTTTAAGGTCTCAATCCATGGGCTTAAACTACCCATATAAGGGGCAATACGATCAATTTGCTGTAAGAATATACCCCATGCACCGACATCATTTTGGTCTAGATAAGACGGTAAAGCATGCTCAGGAACGCTTGATTTTTGCTCCACTATGACTCTCCAAAGAACTAAATATTAGTGATTTTATTACAGTAACAACTATTTTATCTACTAATCTATTAAAAAATAAAAATCCCCGAACAAAACGTTCGGGGATTTTTATCCAGATTTTACAGAAGAGAGATTATCTTTCTGATCTTGGTTTCACATCACGATGCGCTGAACCAACGTAAATCTGACGTGGACGACCGATCTTGTAATCAGGGTCACCCAACATTTCGTTCCACTGAGCAATCCAACCTACGGTACGTGCTAAAGCAAAAATAGCAGTAAATAAAGAGGTCGGGATGCCGATGGCACGCTGAACAATACCTGAGTAGAAGTCAACGTTAGGGTATAGCTTACGCTCAACAAAGTACTCATCTTCAAGTGCAATGCGCTCTAACTCCATAGCTAACTTGAATAATGGATCATTTTCAAGGCCTAATGCAGTAAGAACTTCTTTACACGTTTCTTGCATCAACTTAGCACGAGGATCGTAGTTTTTATAAACACGGTGACCAAAGCCCATTAGACGGGTAGGATTATTTTTATCCTTAACCGCTTCCATGAAGGCACCAACTTTTTCGATACCGCCATTAGCTTGAATCTCTTCAAGCATATTTAAGCAAGCCTCGTTTGCACCACCATGAGATGGACCCCACAGGCAAGCAACACCAGCAGCAATCGCTGCAAAAGGATTAGTGCCAGAAGAACCACATAGTCTAACTGTTGAAGTTGAGGCGTTTTGTTCGTGATCGGCATGCAAGATTAAAATACGATCTAAAGCGCGCTCAACAACGTCATTAACTTGATAGTCATCGCAAGGCGTAGCAAACATCTGACGAATGAAATTACCCGAATAAGATAAGTCATTGCGAGGGTAAATATAGGGTTCGCCCTTGTTAAATTTATAAGCCATCGCCACTAAGGTTGGCATTTTGGCAATTAAACGAATTGCAGAAATCTCACGGTGACGTGGGTTACTTATATCAGTCGAATCATGATAGAAGGCTGACATCGCACCAACCAAGCCGGTTAATACGGCCATTGGGTGAGCGTCACGACGGAAACCACGTAAGAAGAAATGCATTTGCTCATGAACCATATTATGACGGTTCACGGACTGATCAAATTCAATCTTTTGTTGTTCATTAGGCAATTCGCCATTTAACAATAAATAGCAAACTTCTAAGAAATCACAATTAACAGCTAATTGCTCAATCGGGTAACCACGATAGAGTAATTCGCCCTTATCACCATCGATGTAAGTGATAGAAGAGCCGCAAGAAGCTGTCGACATAAACCCAGGGTCGTAGGTAAACTTCGCGGTTTGACCGTAAAGCTTACGAATGTCCATAACATCTGGACCAATAGTGCCCTCGTAAATTGGTAGTTCGATTGATGGCGAACCGTCTGAAAAGCTTAATGTAGCCTTTTTATCGGATAATTGCATCTCGGTTTTTCCTTTAAATGTGAGCTAATGGTTTAACAATACTAGGCTTCACGAATTGATTGAACAAGTCGGCATATATTATCAGTGTAGTATTCGCCTTCTGGTTCTCTTTTACCTAATAAAATCTCCAATAGCTGGTTGTCGTCTAGCTGAAAAAGTTTTGTCAGCGATAATACATCCTCATCACTTAGTTGTTCTTCGTATTGATCAAGAAAGCGCGTAAGGATTAAATCATTTTCTAATAAACCACGTCGTGCACGCCAACGAAGGCGTGCACGCGCAAGTTCAACTTCTGATATGCTCATCCGTTAGTACTCTATAGCGTTAATGTACAGTGATTAAACTGTACGACGAACTAGCATCTCTTTGATCTTACCGATCGCACGAGTCGGGTTTAAGCCCTTAGGACATACGTCCACACAGTTCATAATCGAGTGACAACGGAATAAGCGATATGGATCCTCAAGGTCATCCAGACGCTCTGCAGTTGCCTCGTCACGGCTATCAGCCAAGAAGCGATATGCCTGTAACAAGCCAGCAGGCCCCACAAACTTGTCAGGGTTCCACCAGAATGACGGACATGAGGTTGAACAACAGGCGCAAAGAATACATTCGTATAAACCATCCAGCTCTTCACGCGCTTCAGGACTCTGAAGACGCTCTTTTTCAGGTGCTGGTGTATTATTAATCAAATACGGGCGTACTGAATGGTACTGATTGAAGAAATGCGTCATATCAACAATCAAGTCGCGAATTACCGGTAAACCCGGTAATGGACGTAAAACGATAGGTTCTTTTAAGTCGCGTAAGTTAGTAATACACGCAAGCATGTTTTTACCGTTAACGTTCATGGCGTCTGAACCACAAACACCCTCACGACACGAGCGGCGGATGGAAACACTATCATCTACGTCATTTTTAATGCGCACGATCGCATCTAATAGCATCTTGTCATTTGGGCCAAGCTCTACATCGAGCTTTTGCATATAAGGGCGCTCGTCCTTATCGGGGTCGTAGCGATAAATCTCAAATTTAACAATTCGTTTAGACATAATTTTTACCTATACTCCTTAGAATGTACGCTTCTGGGGAGCTACTGATTTAGCAGTTAATGGCTGCATCTTAACTGGTTTGTATTCTAGGCGACTGCCTTCCGAATACCATAAAGTATGCTTTAACCAATTCTCGTCATCACGCTCAGGATGATCATTTAAAGCGTGAGCACCGCGACTCTCTGTACGTGCGGCAGCTGACGTGATAGTAGCGCGAGCCACCTCAACCATGTTGGCAATCTCCAACGCTTCCTGGCGAGCCATATTAAAGACTTTAGACTTGTCTTTAAAGTAAATATGGTTAGCACGCTCAGCAATCTCGTCAATCTGCTCAACGCCTTCGTTAAGTAGTTCGAGAGTACGGAACACTCCGCAGTGTGTCTGCATAGACATACGCATTGCATCACCAACGTCCTGAACCTTTTCACCAGAAGTACGAGATTCAAGGTCGCTAACACGGCTGATCGACTTCTCAATCGCTTCTTTAGGAAGATCCTGATGTGATTTCTGCTTTTCTAAGTGCTCTTCAACAAGATGGTTACCAGTCGCACGACCGAACACGATCAAGTCAAGTAAAGAGTTAGTACCTAAGCGGTTAGCACCGTGTACTGAAACAGCGGCACACTCACCTACAGCGTATAAACCATTAATTACTTTATTTTCGCCATTAACATAGTCTAATACCTGACCTGCGATATTGGTAGGTAAACCACCCATCTGGTAGTGGATTGTCGGTACGACAGGAATCGGATCCTTAATCGGGTCAACGTTACCAAAGCGGATTGCAATCTCACGAATCGATGGCAGACGCTTATTAATCACGTCAGAACCTAAGTGGTCAAGCTTCAAGAGTACGTGGTCTGCATTAGGGCCACAACCGCGACCTTCTTTAATTTCTTGGTCCATAGAACGCGAAACGAAGTCACGAGGTGCCAAGTCCTTAAGTGTTGGAGCATAGCGCTCCATGAAGCGCTCACCGTCTTTATTTAATAAGATACCACCCTCACCGCGAACACCCTCGGTAATCAATACACCGGCTCCAGCCACACCCGTTGGGTGGAACTGCCAGAACTCTAAGTCTTGTAGAGGAATACCGGCACGAGCCGCCATACCAAGACCGTCACCTGTATTAATAAAGGCGTTAGTGGAAGCAGCCCAAATACGACCAGCACCACCAGTAGCTAATACGGTTGCTTTACCCTCAAGAATGTAAATCTCACCAGTTTCCATCTCAAGTGCAGTAACACCAACTACATCACCATCGTCATTGCGCAATAAGTCTAATGCCATCCACTCAACGAAGAACTGAGTGCGGGCAGCAACGTTACGCTGATACAAGGTGTGCAATAAAGCGTGACCAGTACGGTCAGCAACTGCACAGGCACGCTGCACAGGCTTTTCACCGAAGTTAGCTGTGTGACCGCCGAAAGGACGCTGATAAATAGTACCGTCTGCGTTACGGTCAAAAGGCATACCAAAGTGCTCTAATTCGTAAACAGCATTAGGCGCTTCACGACATAAGTACTCAATCGCATCTTGGTCACCTAACCAGTCTGAGCCCTTAATCGTGTCGTACATATGCCATTGCCAGCTATCCTCACTCATATTACCAAGAGAGGCACTCACACCACCTTGTGCGGCAACTGTGTGTGAACGCGTAGGGAAAACTTTTGATAGAACAGCAACAGACAAACCAGCCTGAGCTAATTGTAATGAGCAGCGCATACCGGCTCCACCGGCGCCTACTACGACCACGTCAAATTGACGACGCGGTAAAGAAGAATTGATTGCAACCACGGCTTATAGACTCCAAAGAACACTAGCAAAATAAACGACCGACGAGACTAACCACATGACAGTTAGAACCTGAAGAGACAGTCTAAGTGTCGCACAGGTAATGTAGTCCATCCAGATATCACGTACACCAACCCAAGCATGATAGGCTAAGGCCAAGAAAGCTAAGGAGGCAGAGATTTTCCCTGTTGGGAAACCACCGAACCAGGTGAAGGTAAATAAATTCACCCAAGAGTCGTAATCGATTTTTGTGAAAATGACTGCTAGTAAAAATAAAACTGAGTAAACGGCCAAAATGACAGCAGTAACACGCTGTGCAATGAAATCCATCGTGCCGTAACCAGAGCCTACAGCAACACGCTTGTGGCCATATTGTTCATAACGATCCATTAAAGCACTCCAAACATTTTAATTGCAAAAATAAAGGTCAGAGCTAAGCTAACGATTAAAACAATCTTGGCGCTCTTTTGAGCATCAGCTTTATCTAGACCGCGACCCATATCTAGCGTTAAGTAACGGATACCTGCGCATAGGTGATGCATAAAGCCCCATAATAAAACCAATAAAATCAGTTTTAATAGAAAGCCGCTAAACCCAGCACCTAAATTAGCAAAAGACCCGCTAGAGCCTACACTAGCCGCAAATAAAGGCACAAAAACAATCGGCAACGCCAAAAACAGCATGGCGCCACTGACACGGTGCAAAATCGATACTTTACCGGGAAGCGGCAATTTATAATCGACGGTAATATTCCTTAAGCTCAAATTGCGAAACTCGCGATTAGGCTTTTTTTGATTTTCAGACATAGTAGATTGGCCTCAACTTAACAAAGAAACCTCAAAAAACCATTTAAAAATGGTGTAGTTAATAAAAATACGCCCCATTAGTTTAAACTATTTCTGTAAAAATAGTCTTTTGTTAGATACATTCCTTTACGAATTTCTATGGGTTTGTCACCATATGTGTAAGCAATTCGATTAATTGCTAACAACGGATAGCCCTCAGGAACCCCTAACAACTGTGGCACCTTATCACTTGCAGCAACTGCATACAACTGCTCTTCAGCCCGAATCATACTAACCCCAAACTCTGACTCAAACAAGCCATATAAAGGCAATTGCTTCTGCAAGGTGGCAAGGTTCAGCTCTTTAAAACTTGCAGCAGGTAAAATAATTTGCTCATAAACAACGGGCTTATCACCAAAATGCATTACTCGGTCGATTTCTACCACCTCACTACCAGCAGGCAACTCTAGCAAATCTAACTCCAGCTGCTCAGCTGGACGAAACTCACAGGCGAGAAACTTACTTGCTGGCTTTTCTCTTTTCTCCTGACCATGACGACTAGCTAGGCGTAAAAAACGGTAACGCACCTCATCTTCATGATGGGTAGCAACAAAAGTACCCTTACCCTGACGACGAATCAGCACACTCTCAGCTGCTAATTCATCAATGGCTTTACGTACAGTCCCCTGACTGACGTGATAAAGATTAGCTAATTCGACTTCGCTAGGGATACTCTCGCCAGGCTTCCACTCCCCCGCCCCTAAACTTTCAAGAAGTAACTCCTTAATTTGTTTATAAAGTGGAGAAAATGCTGCGCGTTGGCGCGCCATAGCGGCAGCCTTAGCAGACCTCGAGGATAAAACCCTAGGCCCCTTAGGTGCTGCTACTCTTAACCCCTTGCGAGGAGACGCTTTAGATGCTGGTTTTGATTGTGATTTACTCATGATTTTATGAAAAATAAGTTGTCCTATTATCGCACTGAGAATAAAAAATGTCCATTCATCTATAAGACATAAGATATAAGATATAAGTCGTCATTGACGCAAAGCAAATATTCGTCTAAGCTAAACAGGATTTTTAAACGTTTCATAATATTTTGTTTGTAAACGCTGGAGTTACTTTATGTCAAAACCTGCTGTTCGTGTAGCGGTAACAGGCGCCGCTGGCCAAATCGGCTATGCACTTTTATTCCGTATTGCTTCTGGTGAAATGCTTGGTAAGGATCAACCTGTCATCCTTCAATTACTAGAAATCCCTGATGAAAAAGCTCAAAACGCTCTTAAAGGCGTCATGATGGAGCTAGATGATTGTGCTTTCCCTTTATTAGAGGGCATGACTGCTCACAGCGATCCCAAAGAAGCCTTTAAAGGTGCACAAATCGCTTTATTAGTGGGCTCTCGTCCACGTGGACCAGGCATGGAGCGCGCAGACCTACTACAGATCAATGCCAAAATCTTTATCGAGCAGGGCCGAGCTCTTAATGAAGTTGCCGACCGCGATGTAAAAGTATTGGTTGTGGGTAACCCTGCCAACACTAACGCCTATATTGCTATGAAGTCAGCACCTGATTTACCAGCTAAAAACTTCACTGCAATGCTACGCCTTGACCATAACCGTGCCTTAACTCAATTAGCACAAAAGTCAGGTAAGGCAGTTAAAGATATCCAAAACTTTGCAGTTTGGGGCAATCACTCACCAACCATGTATCCTGATTATCGCTTTGCTACCGTTAATGGCGAAAGCTTAAAAGACACCATCAACGACGAAGAATGGAACAAAAATGAGTTCATTCCTAAAGTCGGTAAACGTGGTGCAGCGATTATTGAAGCACGCGGCTTATCTTCTGCAGCTTCTGCTGCTAACGCTGCCATCGATCACATCCGTGACTGGATCTTAGGCTCAAACGGCCAGTGGGTAACTATGGGTATCCCTTCTGATGGCTCTTACGGCATTCCTGAAGGCATCATGTATGGCGTTCCTGTGATTTGCGAAAATGGCGAATACAAGCGTGTCGAAGGTCTTGAGATTGATGACACCTCTCGTCAATACATGGACAACACACTTAACGAGCTGTTAGAAGAGCGTGAGGGTGTGGCTGATTTATTAAAATAATCCTACTTTAGATTATTTTAAATCAATAAAAGCCGTTTTAAACTGCTTAACAAACATAGCCATCCGTCATCATGTACAGATGGCTATTATTTTAAATAGAGAACGATGATATGAGTCAACTTTCAGCAGGTGCTGCTTTTCGACAAGCTTTAGCCGAAGAAAAGCCACTACAAATTATTGGTGCAATTAACGCTAACCATGCCTTACTTGCCAAGCGTGCAGGGTTCAAAGCAATCTACTTATCTGGTGGCGGTGTCGCAGCCGGCTCACTTGGTTTACCTGATTTAGGTATCAACACATTAGATGACGTACTAACAGACATTCGCCGCATTACCGATGTATGTGATGTACCTCTATTAGTCGATATTGATACTGGCTTTGGCCCGTCTGCTTTTAATATCGCTCGCACCGTTAAAAGCTTAATCAAGTTCGGCGCTGCCGCTTGTCACATCGAAGACCAAGCCGGTGCTAAACGCTGTGGCCACCGCCCTAACAAGGAAATCGTTTCAACTGAAGAAATGACTGACCGTGTTAAGGCTGCCGTAGATGCTAAAACGGATGCTGATTTTTACATCATTGCGCGTACTGACGCAATTCAAAGCTTTGGAGTTGAAGCCGCACTAGAGCGTGCCCAAAAATGTGCAGAAGCAGGTGCCGATGCCATCTTCGTAGAAGCCGCTCATGATTTAGAAACCTATAAACACTTCAGCGACAACCTTGATGTGCCCGTCTTAGCCAACATCACTGAGTTTGGTGCTACCCCGCTCTTCTCTGTTGATGAATTGGCCTCTGCTAACGTCGGCATGGTTTTATACCCTCTTTCCGCTTTCCGTGCGATGAATAAAGCAGCACAGACGGTTTATGAAGCTATTCGTAAAGACGGACATCAAAAAAATGTTGTCGACCTTATGCAAACTCGTATGGAGTTATACGAAAGCATCGGTTACTTTGAATTCGAAGAATATTTAGATAATCTTTACGCGAAAAAATAATTTCACATAAAAAATCATGGGAGGACTTATGAGTCAAACAGATCAAAACACAGAAAGCAAACCTAAAGGTAAGAAGTCCGTTGCGCTCTCAGGCGTAGTAGCAGGCAATACAGCACTCTGTACCGTTGGCTTATCGGGTAATGACTTGCACTATCGCGGCTATGACATTTTAGATATGGCTAGCGCGTGTGAGTTTGAAGAGGTGGCACATTTACTTATTCACGGCAAACTACCTACAGCTTCAGAACTAGAAGCCTATAAAGCAAAACTAAAAAGACTCCGTGGCTTACCATTAGCTGTTAAAGAGGTACTAGAAAGCCTACCAGCAGCGAGCCATCCAATGGATGTAATGCGCACCGCAGTATCCGTTTTGGGTTGTGTACTACCTGAAAAAGACGATCATAACGCAGCTGACGCTCGTGATATTGCAGACCGCTTGATTGCCAGCTTAGGCTCTGCCCTACTTTACTGGTACCACTTTAGCAATAACGGCATCGTAATTGACGTCGAATCAGAAGAAGATAGCATTGCAGGCCACTTCCTTGAGCTATTGCACGGTGAAACACCCCCGGCAGAATGGGTAGAAGCCATGCACATTTCTCTCAACCTCTACGCTGAGCACGAATTCAACGCCTCAACCTTTACTAGTCGCGTAATTGCTGGTACCGGTTCTGATATGTATTCTTGCGTTGCTGGTGCCATCGGCGCTCTCCGTGGTCCTAAACACGGCGGCGCTAACGAGGTAGCTTTTGAAGTCCAAAAACGCTATGACAATGCTGACGAAGCAGAAGCTGATATTCTTAAGCGCTTAGAAAATAAAGAAGTGATCATCGGTTTTGGCCACCCTGTATACACCGTGTCAGACCCACGTAACGTGGTAATTAAAGGTGTTGCCAAGGAGCTTTCTGAAAACGCTAACAACACTAAGATGTATGAAATTGCTGAGCGCTTAGAGACAGTCATGTGGGATGCAAAGAAAATGTTCCCTAATCTAGACTGGTTTTCGGCCGTGTCATATCACATGATGGGTGTACCAACCGCCATGTTTACACCTCTTTTCGTGATTGCACGCACTGCCGGCTGGGCCGCTCATATTCTTGAACAACGCGCCGATAACAAGATTATTCGTCCAAATGCTAACTATATTGGGCCGGATAACAAAGAGTTCGTGAAGCTCGAAGATCGCAAGTAATCAAGAACTACCATTAGTACCAAAAAGGCGCTTTCAATCATTTTGAAAGCGCCTTTTGTGTATCAGTTCAGATGAGTTAAAAAACTACTTCTCTTTTTTAACTGAACTACCTAACTGAGGCAATACAGAGTCTTTACCCGCAACTAACAAACCAGATTTAGTATAAATACCAAGTTTGGCACGCGTGTCAACAATATCCAGATTACGCATCGTCAACTGACCGATACGATCCAAAGGTGTAAAAGCTGAATCCTCAACTTTTTCCATGCTTAAGCGCTCAGGCGCATAAGTCAAATTCGCAGACTCAGTATTCAAGATAATATAGTCATTACCACGACGTAGCTCTAGCGTCACCTCGCCAGTAATTGCCTTAGCAACCCAACGCTGAGCAGTTTCTCTAAGCATCAATGCTTGAGAATCAAACCAACGCCCTTGATAAAGGAGACGACCTAAACGAAGGCCATTAATACGATACTGCTCAATAGTGTCTTCATTATGAATACCAGTCACCAGACGCTCATAGGCAATATGCAATAAAGCCATACCTGGGGCCTCATAAATGCCGCGTGACTTAGCTTCAATGATACGATTTTCAATCTGGTCCGTCATACCTAAACCATGACGACCACCGATCTTATTAGCTTCTAAAATAAGTTCAACCGGATCGTACTCCTGGCCGTTAAGCGCGACAGGTACACCCTCTTCAAAACGCACACGAACAACTTCAGGCTTAATTTCGACCGACTCGTCCCAATAGGCAACGCCCATAATCGGCTGCACAATCTTCAGACTAGTTTCTAGAAACTCTAAATCCTTAGCTTCGTGCGTGGCACCCAACATATTAGAGTCAGTGCTGTAAGCTTTTTCTACTGACATCTTGTAGTCGAAACCATTTTCAATCAAGAACTCAGACATTTCCTGGCGACCACCAAGCTCATCAATGAACTGCTGATCTAACCAAGGCTTGTAGATTTTAAGCTGTGGATTAGTTAAAAGACCGTAGCGATAAAAGCGCTCGATATCATTACCCTTATAAGTAGAACCGTCACCCCAGATATTGACATCGTCCTCTTTCATCGCAGCTACTAGCATAGTACCGGTAACAGCACGGCCTAGTGGCGTGGTATTGAAATAAGGCATGCCACCGCTATGGACATGGAAAGCACCACTCTGAATTGCCGCAATACCTTCAAAGGCCAACTGCTGACGACAATCTACTAAACGTGCCTCAATCGCACCATACTCTTTGGCTTGACGTGGAATGGCATCATAATCATCCTCATCAGGTTGACCGAGATTAGCCGTATAAGCATAAGGCTTAGCGCCTTTTAGTTTCATCCACAGTAAAGCGGCAGACGTATCAAGACCACCTGAAAAAGCAATCCCTACTTTTTCTCCGACAGGAAGAGATTGCATGATGGTCGCGTTTTGATTAGACATATTAGTAGACCCTTTGACAAAAAGCATAAAAAATCGAATCCATAATTTTAACCGATCTACTGCAGATTGAGTATATAAGGGTCTTATTGACTACTAATTAGAAACCTTCAGGTTCAATTCAGCGAGAATTCTTTTGACGAGTTTCTCTACTGCATCTGGGCCTGAACTACCGACTAACATAAACATCGGCAGATACTCACCAATTGAAAAAGGTTTAGCAGGATTAACAGATAGATGTAATTTATCCTTTTTATCTAAAAAATAATCCCTAATAGCAACACATCCCTGCTCCAACTCACTTAAATTAAACTCACCAACCCCCTGAAGGCAATCAGCGTATTGCTCCTCAATATTGCTGCGATGCTCTGCTTTATGCTCAAGCAAGCGTTTGTTGTAGCCATCATCCTCAAGCGTCAAGTTAAGTCGATGTATTTTGGTCGCCATCGCACTTAGCATGATCATATTAGGATCCAGCGCAGCGATATCCATGCTGACCAACTGATCAATCAACATATCTAGACCTTCAGTTTTGAAATCAAAGGCCGTATCAAGCACATCATCCTGCTCAAATTTAAACTCACCCTCAAGCCCCCCCATGGCCTTATCCATGGTGTACTTAAGCTTCACTTCAGCATCATCTAATTGCCTATAGCCTAAACCCTGAAAATGCAATTCCGGACGCAATTTTTCAGAAAGAAGAAAATGTACACCATCCTCATCAGTGATCCCCTGATAGCTTACATCAACGGAGACACCCTCTTCGCTCACCGAGTAATCATCGAAATCCATTTCCTTAATTAAGACTCGCTGCTCATCCGCTGTGCCTTTGTCCTTAATATAAGTCACTCCGTACACTGTCGCATCAGATAAAGTATCACCCTTGATCCGCTCCCAACTGAAGTTATCCTCAATACCAATAGAGCTTAAATAGTCTCGAAGCTCTTGTTCTGCTTGAGTGGTGGCCTGAGCAACTGCAGTCAACGCTAAGCCACTAATAGACATAGCAGCTGCTACCGTCATTGATAAAACTTTTTTCTTATACATAGTATTCCCTTAAATAGCGATTCGGACTAAGATATTGGCATGAACCAAGTGTTCAGTAAAGCATTAATTTACCGCGTTATTATTTAAGTATTCTTAAAATTATGTATTAAAACTATACATAACATCCCCAAGTCTTATATAAGACATAAGACTTGTGATATAATAAACTCGTTTAGTTAAAAATCCATTAGAAGCAATTTTTTCTTAATAGGTGCAATCAATGTTAGAAGCATATCGCAAACATGTTGAAGAACGAGCCGCTTTAGGCATACCTCCTTTAGCCCTCTCTGCGCAACAAACCGCAGACTTAATCGAATTAATCAAAAACCCACCTGCAGGTGAAGAAGAGTTTTTAGTTGAATTACTAACTCACCGTGTACCCGCTGGTGTCGATGACGCTGCTAGAGTTAAGGCCTCTTACTTGGCAGCAGTTGCCTTTGGCGATGAGAAAACTCCATTAATCACTCCTGAAAAAGCGACTGAGTTATTGGGCACCATGCTAGGTGGCTTCAATATCGCTCCTTTGATTCAACTATTGGAAAATGAGCAATTAGGCCAAATTGCTGCTGATGCGCTCAAAAACACCTTATTGATGTTTGACGCTTTCCACGATGTTCGTGATAAAGCTGAAGGTGGCAATAAGTTCGCCAAAGAAGTACTACAAAGCTGGGCTGACGCAGAGTGGTTTACTAACCGCAAATCAGTTCCTGAAAGCTTAAAAATCACCGTATTTAAAGTACCTGGTGAGACCAATACTGACGATCTATCTCCTGCTCCTGACGCCACAACACGTCCTGACATTCCTATGCACGCCTTAGCGATGCTCAAAAACAAGCGTCCTGATGCGGCATTTGAACCTGAAGAAGATGGTAAGCGTGGTCCAATTCAGTTTATCGAAAGCCTCAAAGAAAAAGGTAATTTAGTCGCCTATGTGGGTGACGTTGTAGGTACTGGCTCATCTCGTAAGTCTGCTACTAACTCAGTACTCTGGTTTACTGGTGAAGACATTCCTTTCGTTCCTAACAAGCGCTTCGGCGGTGTTTGCTTAGGCAGCAAGATTGCTCCTATTTTCTACAACACCATGGAAGACGCGGGTGCCTTACCTATTGAGCTTGACGTTTCTCAAATGGAAATGGGTGACGAGATCGAATTACGCCCATACGAAGGCAAAGCACTCAAAAATGGTGAAGTCATCTCCGAGTTCAAGGTTAAATCCGACGTTCTCTTTGACGAAGTTCAAGCCGGTGGTCGTATTCCGCTCATTATTGGCCGTGGCCTAACAGCTAAAGCACGTGAAGCTTTAGGACTGGAAGCTTCTACTGTATTCCGCTTACCAGAAGTGCCAAGCGATAGCGGCAAAGGCTTTACTTTAGCTCAAAAAATGGTAGGCCGTGCTTGTGGTTTACCTGAAGGTAAAGGCGTACGCCCAGGAACCTACTGCGAACCTCGTATGACCTCTGTTGGTAGCCAGGATACCACCGGCCCAATGACTCGTGACGAGCTAAAAGACTTAGCCTGTTTAGGTTTCTCAGCTGACTTAGTAATGCAGTCTTTCTGCCACACCTCAGCCTACCCTAAACCAGTCGACGTTAAGACTCACCATGAGTTACCAGACTTCATCAGCACCCGCGGTGGTGTTTCCCTACGCCCAGGCGATGGTGTGATTCACTCTTGGCTAAACCGTATGTTACTACCTGATACCGTTGGTACTGGTGGTGACTCTCATACTCGCTTCCCAATCGGCATCAGCTTCCCAGCGGGTTCTGGTCTGGTTGCTTTCGCAGCAGCTACTGGTGTTATGCCATTAGATATGCCTGAGTCTGTTTTAGTACGCTTCAAAGGTAAAATGCAACCTGGCGTGACCTTACGTGACCTAGTTAATGCAATTCCTTTCTATGCCATTAAAGATGGTCTATTAACCGTTGCCAAGCAAGGCAAACAAAACATCTTCTCTGGCCGCATTCTTGAAATCGAAGGATTACCAGATCTTAAGGTTGAGCAAGCTTTCGAACTAAGTGATGCGTCAGCTGAGCGTTCTGCCGCTGGTTGTACTGTTCGCCTAAATAAAGAGCCGATTATTGAGTACCTAAACTCTAACATCACTCTATTAAAGTGGATGATTGCCAATGGCTACGAGGATGAGCGCTCATTAGCTCGCCGTATCAGAGGCATGGAAGAGTGGTTAGAAAACCCACAACTTCTAGAGCCAGACGCTGATGCAGAATACGCCGCCGTAATTGAAATTGACTTAGCAGATATTCACGAGCCTATCGTTGCTTGCCCTAACGACCCTGATGATGTCAAAACCTTATCAGACGTTGCCGGTGAGAAAATCGACGAAGTATTTATCGGTAGCTGCATGACTAACATCGGTCACTTCCGTGCAGCGTCCAAACTTCTTGAAAATAAGCGCGACATCCCTGTCCGCCTATGGGTTGCACCACCGACCAAGATGGACCAGAAGCAATTAACTGAAGAAGGTCACTATGGCACCTTAGGTGTTGCCGGTGCTCGTATTGAGCAACCTGGATGCTCGTTATGTATGGGTAACCAAGCACAAGTTAGAGAAGGTGCTACCGTGATGTCTACAAGTACTCGTAACTTCCCGAACCGTTTAGGTAAAAACACCAACGTCTACTTAGGTTCAGCTGAACTTGCAGCGATTTGTTCGCGCTTAGGTAAGATCCCAACGCGTGAAGAGTACCTCGAAAATATGGGCATCATTGATGAAAACAGCGACAACATCTACCGCTACATGAACTTTAACGAAATCCAAGATTTCCAAGAAGTTGCTGATAGCGTAGAGCTCTAATTAGCTTTTTTATAGCAAGTTAGTTCCGCTTATAAAAGGGAGTTGGTCATCAAGCACCGACTCCCTTTTTAACTTTTAAACGGTCTTTTTATTTTAAGGAAAAGTCCGCAAAGCCTTTTTAAATCACAATTGCAACGCATCGTTACCACTCATCCAAATTAATAGCAGACAGTGATTAAAAGGGGTATGATGGAATTAACTATGTTTTTTATTTAGCAATTTTTTCGTATTTTTTTCCGTATTATTACAAGATGAATGATTCAATTAAAACAAAAATCAATGACTTCCGTGTAGAGGATAAGTTTTCACAACGTGCGATTAATCTCTCAGGCTCAGTCATTCGTGAAATTTTAAAAGTCACCGAAAGACCTGATGTGATTTCTTTTGCTGGTGGCCTTCCCTCACCCAAAGGCTTCCCCAAAGCAGCTTTGCTTGAGGCCTTCACTAAGGTCCTCACAGACAATCCCGAATCTGCTTTACAATACGGCCCAACCGAGGGGTATCGCCCTCTTCGTGAGTGGGTTGCCCAGGACTTTACCAAGCGTGGAGTCAAGGTAGACACCGAGGAGGTATTAATTGTCTCTGGCTCTCAGCAAGCTCTCGATCTCTTAGGCAAATTATTTATCGATGATGGCGCTAAGATTCTAGTCGAGTCCCCTTCCTATTTAGGTGCCTTACAGTCTTTCTCAGTTCAAAACCCACGCTACGAGACAGTACAAACAGACGACTCCGGTATGATTCCTGCGGATATTACCCCAGAAAAAGCCAAGGATGCTCGTTTTATTTATGCCTTACCAAACTTCCAGAACCCGACTGGTATCACCATGACGCTTGAACGCCGTCAGGAGTTGGTAGAGACCTGCGCTAAGTACGGCTTACCCATTATTGAGGATGACCCTTATGGTGAGTTACGTTTCGAGGGTGAGCACTTACCATCCTTATTAGAGCTAGGTCGCAAAGCAGGCGCTACCGTAATTCGTATGGGTTCATTTTCCAAGATCTTGGCTCCTGGGCTACGTATCGGCTTTGTAATCGCCCCAGTTGAAGTTATCAACAAGATGGTACAGCTGAAGCAAGCCACTGACCTGCACACTCAAAGTATTTCACAAATGGCAGTTTACGAAGCGATTAAGGGTAATTTCTTTGAAACACATTTACCGGCTGTGCGTGAGCTATATCGTGAGCAGTGCCAATTCATGTTGAATGCTCTGAGCGAACACTTTCCAGAAAACTGCAAATGGACTCGCCCAACGGGTGGTATGTTCATTTGGGCCAGTATGCCAGAATCCATTGATACAACGGCTATTCTGCCCCAGGTGGTTGAAGAGTGTAAAGTTGCTTATGTACCAGGTATGCCATTTTACACAGACCTCAATAATGCCCCTAAAAACAATCTGCGTTTAAGCTTTGTTACGGTTGAGAAAGATAAAATTGAGGAAGGCATTAGTAGTCTAGGTCGCTTTATCAAAAACATATCCTAATTCCGAGGCTTAAAACTCTCGGATCCTTTTTTAAGCTCTTCGGAGCTTAAACCAATTAATCAAAGGGAGTAAAGAGATGGTTTATAGCACAACAATCAAGAATCTTGAGCTGACAAATGCTCAAGGTTCTTATTATTCATTACCAGAGCTCGGACGCCTGATTGATGCAGAAGTTAGTCGACTGCCGCACTCTATTCGCATCGTCCTTGAGTCTCTACTACGCAACTTTGATGGTGAGCGTATCACCGAAGAACACATCAAGCAAGTCGCCAACTGGGAACCCAATGCCAAACGCATCGAGGAAATTCCTTTTGTAGTGGCGCGCGTCGTTTTACAAGACTTTACCGGCGTCCCCTTATTAGCTGATATTGCAGCCATGCGTGGCGTTGCTAAAAAACATGGTCATGACCCCAAACTAATTGAGCCCATGGTACCAGTCGATCTAGTCGTCGACCACTCGGTCATGATTGATTACTTCGGCACTCAAGATGCACTAGACCTCAACATGAAGGTCGAATTTGAGCGCAACCGTGAGCGCTATGAGTTCATGAAATGGGGTATGCAGGCTTTTGATACCTTTGGTGTCGTCCCTCCGGGCTTTGGTATTGTTCACCAGGTTAACCTTGAGTACTTTGCTCGTGGTGTTTATAAAGACCAAAATAATATTTATTACCCAGATAGTCTAGTTGGTACGGATAGCCATACCACCATGATTAACGCTATCGGGGTCGTCGGTTGGGGAGTCGGTGGCATTGAGGCGGAAGCCGCCATGCTAGGTCAGCCTGTATATATTTTGACACCAGACGTCATTGGTGTTGAGTTAAGTGGTGAGCTAAACCCTGGCGTAACTGCCACTGACCTAGTTCTAACTGTTACCAATATGCTGCGTTCCGCAAACGTGGTTGGTAAATTTGTTGAATTCTGTGGTGAGGGTACTGCCAGCTTAACCGTACCTGACCGTGCCACCATTGCTAATATGGCACCCGAATACGGTGCTACGATGGGCTTTTTCCCAGTAGATGATAAAACCATCGACTACTTCAAATACACCGGACGTAGTGACGATGAGGTTGAAGCCTTCAAGGCATACTTCTCAGCTCAAGACATGTTCGGCATGCCAAACGCTTCGGACATTAATTACACCAAGCTATTGAAGCTCGACTTAAGCTCAATCGTACCCTCGGTAGCTGGCCCTAAACGCCCTCAAGATCTCATCAAACTCACGGACGTTAAGGCAACCTTCGATGATCTATTTTCCAAGTCCTCTTCACAAGACGGCTTTAACAAAAACGCAGATACTCTAACTGAGGAGTACGATATTGATGGTCGCGATGCCAAACTGAAAAATGGTGATATTCTTATTGCGGCAATCACCTCTTGTACCAACACCTCTAACCCTAGCGTATTGATTTCTGCTGGCCTAGTGGCTAAAAAAGCAGTGGAATTAGGTCTTAAGGTTGACCCGAAAATTAAAACTTCATTGGCGCCAGGTTCTCGGGTGGTTACCAAGTACTTAACTGAAACCGGTTTATTACAATATCTGGAAGAACTTGGTTTTGACGTAGCAGCCTACGGTTGTACCACCTGTATCGGTAATGCCGGTGATTTAGCTCCCGAACTTAACAAAACAATTATCAATAACGAATTAATCTGTTCAGCCGTTTTATCCGGTAACCGCAACTTCGAAGCTCGTATTCACCCTCACATTAAGGCTAACTTCCTAGCCTCTCCTCCTTTAGTGGTGGCTTATGCCTTAGCTGGTACAGTACGTCGCGACCTTTACACAGAACCTCTAGGCATGGGTAAAGATGGCCCAGTTTATTTAAAAGACGTCTGGCCTAGTGATGAGGAAATCCGTGAGCTATCTAATTATGCGATGAATCCAGAAGCTTACCGTGATAACTACGCCCAGATTGCCAAGGATCCTGGTGAGCTTTGGAATAAGATCGAAGGCGTTAGCGGTGATGTATACAGCTGGCCCGAGTCTACCTACATTGCTGAACCGCCATTCTTTGACGATTTCTCAATGACCCCTAGTGCCATTCCTGTGATTAAGGGCGCTCGTCCATTAGCTATTTTTGGCAACTCAGTGACCACTGACCATATTTCACCAGCAGGCTCAATTGCTGAAACTTCCCCTGCTGGTGTCTGGTTACAAGAAAACAACGTCAAAAAACCTGACTTCAACAGTTATGGCTCTCGTCGTGGTAATCACGAAATCATGATGCGCGGTACCTTTGCTAACGTGCGTATCAAAAACTTAATGATTCCACCGCTACCCAATGGCGCTTTATATGAAGGTGGCGACACTATTCATAAACCAAGTCAAGAGCAAATGCCGATTTATACTGCGGCTATGCTGTATCAGTCAGAAGGTATTCCTACGGTAGTTTTTGCTGGCGAAGAATACGGCACTGGTTCATCCAGAGACTGGGCTGCCAAGGGTACGCAGCTACTTGGGGTCAAGGCAGTCATTACTCGTAGCTACGAACGAATTCACCGCAACAACCTAGTTGGTATGGGCGTCCTCCCGCTACAATTCCAAGGGGATGACAGCGTTGAGAGCCTAGGTATCACGGGTAATGAGACCTTTGATATTTCTGGACTCGAAGACGGCATCAAACCTCAACAAGAAGTCACCCTAACTATTCATCGTGAAGATGGTAGCTCACAAGAGGTACAATTACTTCTTAGAATTGATACCCCTATTGAGATCGAGTACTACAAACATGGCGGTATCTTGCCATTTGTCTTACGCGATGTGTTAGCTAACGACGAAGCCTAATCTGCTTTTTAATAAAGGCAATTAGCTAAGTCATAAGGCTTCGGAACCTAAACGCTCCGAAGCCTTAATTTTTTGGACTGTACAAATCGTGAGTTTATTACCTAATACGATTGATATTTTTTGCCGAGTTATTGATAATTTTGGTGATATAGGCGTCTGCTGGCGTCTAGCACAAAGCCTACCCGAGGATTGCCACATACGACTCTGGGTCGATGAGCTCAAAAGCTTCCATAAAATCGAACCCTCAGTGAATCCTGACCTCGCACAACAACATCTAAAAGGTGTAGATATCAGACACTGGCATGAAGCAATCACCGACTGGCAAGCAGCCGATCTAGTGATAGAGGCCTTTGGCTGCGATCTAAGCCAAGCTTATCAGGAAGCGATGAAAGGTCATACACAGTGCTGGTTAAACCTTGAATATCTAAGTGCAGAAAAATGGGTCGAAGACTTTCACTTACAGCCCTCTGTCCAAGCCAATGGCGTAGCAAAATACTTTTTCTTCCCTGGTTTTACTCAAAAGACCGGCGGTCTACTGCGTCAGCATAAAACCATAGATAATCCTCAGCAGCAAGATGAGTTTTTAAAAAAACTATTGCCTGCCGAATCATATGCTTACTATCAGGATGAAAAACCATTAGTCATTAATCTATTTTGCTATCCCTATGCGCCACTTAACGCCTTACTTCAGGCACTACCTCCGCAACAAGCGGTGATGATTATACTGGCTGAATCAGTCGCACCACAGCTCGAATCCATAGCCACCAGGCTACAGTCAAACTGCTACATACAGCGCTTAAATTTTATAGTTCAAGAAGATTATGATTGCTTACTACAAGTGGCAGACATTAATCTAGTTCGCGGTGAAGATAGCTTTGTACAGGCTCATTGGAGTGCCAAGCCAATGCTTTGGCATATCTATCCTCAGGAAGAAGCACAGCATTTAGTCAAACTTGAAGCGTGGTTAGATAGTATTCAGGCACCAGACTGGCTACGACAATTAAACCGCTTATGGAATTACCAAGCTGATGATGGTTTAAACGCAAAACAAGCAGCAGAGTTTATTACTCTCTTTAATAGCTATGCCTTCAAAGCAACTACTGCAACGGAGTGGCAGCACTTTCAAGAAAACCTTGTTGAGCGTTTAAGAAAAATTCCTGACTTGTCACAGCAAATCATCAATTTTTATGAACAATGCCTCAAAAAAAGCTAAAATATCAGTTATTATTCTAAGACAGAATTAAATCACTCTGCGTAAATTAGCAGGGTTAGATTTAAAGCTTTTATATCTTTCCATCCGGAGAATTTTTATAATGAAAAACGCACAAGAATTGCGTGTAGGCAACGTAGCCATGGTAGATGGTCAGCCTCTAGTAGTACAAAGAGCAGAGTACAACAAATCAGGTCGTAACTCAGCTGTTGTCAAATTCAGATTCAGAAACCTTTTAACTGGTACAGCCAGCGAAGCAGTCTACAAAGCCGATGAGAAGTTCGACGTCGTCGTACCAGACAAGAAGGCCTGCACCTATTCTTATTTTGCAGATCCGATGTACGTCTTCATGGATGAAGAATATAACCAGTACGAAATCGAGGAAGACAGCTTAGGCGATGCGATTAAAGTATTAGTTGAGGGCATGGAAGCGGAGGTCGTTTTCTATGAAGAGCGCCCTATCTCAGTCGAATTACCAAACACTATCGTCCGCGAAATCATCTACACCGAACCCGCTGTTAAGGGTGACACCTCTGGCAAAGTGATGAAACCAGCAAGAATTGGTGATGACTTTGAAATCTCCGTACCTGCTTTCTGCAACATCGGTGACCAAATCGAAATCGATACACGCACTTGGGAATACCGTAGTCGCGTTTAATTAATACAAGGAGCCTCCATGAGTGCCATTAATATTCTTCAAAGCATTTTAGGTAATCTCGGAGGTAACACAGCCTCCGCTAACCAAAGCTCAGGCGCACAGGGAGGCCTGGGTAACCTCGGTAGTTTAGGCGATATCGCTGGTAATCTCCTCGGTAAAATTCAAGATAACTTTGGTCGTGAAGACACTGCTAGTGGCGCTCAGGATGATTCCAAGCTTTTATCTAAAAACGATCAAATTACCTTGGGCGCCGGCGCTTTAGCAGTATTGCTAGGTCGTCGCAACAATAGCAACATGGCAAAACTAGGCGGTTTAGCCGCTTTAGGCACTGTTGCTTTTCGTGCGTACCAACGCTGGCAAACACAGCAGCAAGGAGCGGTTAATGCTACTGATGCAGGCCCCTGGTTTACTGAAACTGCTGGCGGTCAAGATATCAATCAATTAGATCATGTAGCACAGGAGCAAAGCAGTCGAGCTTTAATTGCTGCCATTATTTTGGCTGCGCGTGCCGACGGCCATGTTGACGAAGAAGAGCAAGCCTTTATTGAGCAACAAACTCAAGGAGCGGCTACCGCTGAAGAAAGAGCTTGGATCAATAGCCTCTTTAAAAGTGCGGTTGATCCTTCTGAAGTGAGCAAATATGTAGACTCTCCTGCCCTCGCTACTCAGGTTTATGCCTTAAGTGCTGCAGTGATTAATGAGCCTAACTTTATGGAGCGTAGCTATCTTGATGAACTCGCTCGTCAGTTGGATATCACCGCTGAGCTGAAAGCAGGACTTGAACAAGAGCTACAGAAGCAAATCGCTTAAACACGCTTAGCTTATCAATTAAAAATAGCGCCTGTTTTTCGAACAAGCGCTATTTTTTATAATGAACACTGATTAAAGTCCGCGCGCAATAATCAAACGTTGAA
>LSQX01104616.1_pt1 | contig 25186 bp, 21 predicted proteins | sample 654561 | NCBI WGS metagenome assembly LSQX01 (sample SAMN04489861, study PRJNA283612) | anaerobic digester metagenome | isolation source: 4 biogas reactors fed with cattle manure at either 37C or 55C with and... | place: Denmark: Kongens Lyngby | collected 2014 | reverse complement strand
TTGAAATTTGTAAAGACTACAGGCTAAAAAACTACTGTTTTATTCATTAAAAATAAATTACCCTATCTTTAAACTATTGATAATGAACAGACCAAAATTAATATTTCTATTAATAATCTTCTTTTATTCAAACAATACCTACACTCAGTCGAAAGCAAAATCAACGGATTGCTTTGCAAACCTAACACGCAAAGAAAAACAATTAAATCGTTATCTTTCCGCAGCTGAAAAAAATTTTACAGATGACTATGCCTATATTCTCTCGATTTATAATTGCAATTATATAGATTCGTCTCAAAGAAGTCATCGATTTTTACAGAAGCTGAGTCATCAAGCTACCTATGAAATCAAACGCGCTCAAAACGACACCAATATATTATGTCCGCAAATCGACAGAATGCATTTATTGTTAGGGAAAACCTATTATGGCATGCAAGATTATGAAAAGGCCATACAGGTATTTGAAACGATGATTCAACAATTTCCGCAATCCATAAGCTTAGCGGAAGCTTATCTCTACTTAGCCAAAATCAATATGTGCATGAATGAGTTTGAGGAAGCGGAAAACTATTTACAATTGTCAAAAACCTTCCTACAAAATCTCGACAGTGTTTGCGATCTATCTAAACATTGGTTGGCCACTGCCGCCGACAACTACTTACGTCAAGATGTATACATTCTGGCTATTCCACTGGTACAACAAATATTGAAAAAACAAAAAATAAGCCGATCCATACAAACAAGATTATTGTTTATTTTGGGACAAATGCATCAATACATGGGGAACGATTCGGAAGCCGTTGTTTATTTTAACCAAGTGATACAGAGGCGTTCTTCCGACATCATGCATGCATATGCTTATGTTAACAGTGATTTGTGCTGCAAACGACAACAACAAAAAATAAGCGATTCCATCCGTATAGAAGCTATTGAAAACAATTATTGCGAAGACTTCAATTTCGAACCCACTATTGTAGAGAGCATTCACGACAGCGATTTTATACATTCCATTTATCCTTACTACTTCAATGACCCGGCTACCATGTTTTTTCTCGATGAAAGTGAGTGGACCAGCGATACATTGGATGATGAATGGTACGACGATTACGATACCACCATGATATCCGATGAATTATTAGCCATTATGCTCGAAAACTGGGATTCTGTTTCCGTTCATATTCCTAAAACCGATTTTAAAAACTTTACCGACACTATCTTTTTACCTTTATTCGATCCCATTGAAGGCTATATGCTGCCCTATTTCGGAGAACTTACGTCCCGTTTCGGATGGCGACGCTATCGTTACCATTACGGCATTGACACTAAAAACCAATACGGGGAACCCATATATTGTGTTTTCGACGGAGTAGTACGTATTGCCAAACGAAGTCGTACCTATGGCAATGTACTGGTGATACGACATTCCAACGGATTGGAAACCTTTTACGCCCATTGTTCCCGCTTATTGGTAAAACAAAACCAAGAAGTCAAAGCGGGCGATATCATTGCTTTGATAGGAAGTACCGGACGATCAACGGGTCCGCACCTACATTTCGAAACACGTTATAAAGGCAATCCTTTCGATCCGGAAATTTTAATCGATTTTGAAAATAAGAAATTACGTTCCGATACACTTATCATCACCAAAGAAACGTTCAACTACCGAAACCCCTACGGACAAGGAGCCAGTAAAAGCAGTCGGAGCGGAAATGCCGTGTATCACAAGGTAAAATCCGGAGAAACACTGTCAGGCATAGCCCGTAAATACCGAACCAGTGTCTCAAGCATCAAACGCCTAAACGGATTACGCAGCGATATGATACGCGAAGGAAGAAATTTAAGGGTTAAATAGTACAATATTGCGACAGCTTTACCGTTGATAGGTTTTGTAAAAATTTGTTTCCGACGTAGATGAAATATAAATTCAATCACAAGTCCCTTTCCTTTGAAAGAGAAGAAATCACAATCAAAAAGCGATTAAAAAAACTGTTGACCTATGTGTTGATAGCCCTTTCATTTGCCGTGGTTACGATTGTTATTTACAACAACTTTTTCACCTCTCCCAAAGAAAAACGTTTGATACGCGAGTTGGAATTAACAAGCTTGAAGATAGACGCCTTAGACCGACGGGTAAACTTATTATCCAATGTTGTACGCGGCTTGGAAGAAAAAGACGATAATTTATACCGAGCTTTACTGGAAGCGGAACCTGTTAAAAACAGAAATAATTACATCGAACAATTACATATCACTTATGATTATAGCGACATTCAAAGTCATTCCAAGGCTCTGCGTGAATTGGAACGTAAAATTGATATATTAACCGCTCATTCACAAGCACAATTGTCTTCCTATAAAGAGTTATGGGAGCTTACGCAAAAAAAAGAAGCCATCTATGCCTCCATCCCTGCGATTTCGCCGGTAAAAAACCCGCAAGTCGTGTCGGGCTTTGGCATGCGTTATCATCCTATTTATAAAATTTTACGACGACATACCGGCATTGACATCATCGGTAGAAAAGGCACCCCCATTTATGCTACGGCCGATGGCGTGGTAAGCAGTGAAGAAGCAGGTGCAGGTTACGGAATTACGGTCATCATCAACCATGGCAATGGCTATAAAACACTCTATGCCCATCTGTCGAAAAAAAACGTACGTACCGGACAAAAAGTAAAAAGAGGCGAAGTAATCGGATACATGGGCAGCTCCGGACTATCGGTATCCTCACACCTTCATTATGAAGTGATGAAAAACGACACCAAAGTCAATCCCGTCCATTATTTCTTTGCCGATTTAACCCCCGAAGAATACAATCAAATCTTAGAAGAAGCATCTAAAATCAACCAATCCTTATCGTAATAATCACTATCTTTGCATGGCAATACGAAAATAAATCATGGGCTTATTTTTCCAAAATAAAAAAGAATATACCTCACAATCCATATCGAAAGCTGCTTGGTTGAAATTCAAAAAAAACCGCCAAGGAATGTTTTTGTTGCTATTTGTAGTCTTTATAGCCTTATGTGCTATTTTAGGCTACCTCATCACCCCAGACAGCACCCCTTATGCCAACGAACAATTGCTCGAAATCCGTTTGCAAAAACCCGGAAGCAGCACCCGACTGTTGCTGATTCGAAAAAATCAAGCGATAAAGAAAAATAATGCTTTTCATAAAATGTTGTTCGGACAAACCAATCCCTATCGTATGCTTCCCTTATCATCCTATCGGTTTCATAAGGACTCCATCATCATAGAACGACTCCATGAAACACCCCCTTATAACATCTCTGCTTATTCCCTGGCAGAAATCGTTTATCCCGTTAAAAGCCAAACTCATATCCTATCCGACGGTCGTTATTTGCACTTTACCGACATATACAATCAATCACACAGCATTTCCATTCAAGCCCTGCAAACACAGATAGAAAAAGAACATATCATCACAAAAAAACATCTTTTAGGCACCGATCGTTACGGGCGCGATGTATTGAGTCAGCTCATAATCGGAGCCAGAGTCAGCCTGTCTGTAGGTTTTATTTCGGTCTCCATTGCCTTGCTCATCGGTGTGTTTTTAGGCGCTGTAGCCGGATATTTCCGAGGCTGGATTGACGATATTATCATGTGGTTTATCAACGTAGTATGGTCCATTCCTACCCTTCTGTTGGTGATTGCCATTAGCTTTGCCTTAGGAGCCGGTTTTTGGCAAATATTTGTAGCGATAGGCCTAACCATGTGGGTCGATATCGCCCGTGTAGTAAGAGGACAAGTGATCAGCTTGCGCGAAAAGGAGTTTGTAGAAGCATCAAAAGCTATGGGATTTAACCATCTTACAATTATCTTTAAACACATCATACCAAATATCTCAGGTACTATTATCGTGATTGCCGCCTCTAATTTTGCTTCCGCCATTTTAACCGAAGCCGGATTGAGCTTTCTAGGGATAGGCGTTCAACCTCCCATGCCTTCCTGGGGCAGTATGATCAAAGAAAACTACGGCTATATCATTCTCGATTATGCTTATTTGGCCATTATTCCGGGGATAGCCATTATGTTGCTGGTGTTGGCGTTTATGCTTTTAGGCAATACCATCAGAGATGTAATGGACGTTAAAGAAAACTAAATCCCTACCCTACGTTAAGCCTTCAAGCTACATACTTCTATAAACATCCGATGGATAGGTTTGTTTTTTATTCACTAATTGATAGAATTCAGTAACTTTTTATTCTATTTTTCGTTAAATAGATGTAATTAATACTATTAATGGGAAAAAGAAGTTTTGTTATTTTAATGAAATTAATACTATGGGTAAGCATTACCCTTGTATCTTTATTATTGATAGCATGCATATTATTCTCCTTTCCTTCCATACAAACGAAAACAGCACAAAAAATTGCGCAACATTTGTCGAAACAAATGAACACCCATGTGGGGATTGAAACATTTCGCATCACTTGGAATTTAGACATCCAGGCAAAGGGCGTCGTCTTAAAAGACCTCCACGGCAATAATCTCATTGCAGCAAAAGAATGCAGTTGCGATTTTCCAAGCTACGACAAACAACGTAAACAACTCAACATTTCGAACATACACGCTAAAGATGCGGAAGTTTTTCTGGCTATCTATGAAAACGAAGAGGATATCAATCTGCGTTTTTTTACTGATTTTCTCAAACCGGAAGAACCATCCGATGTGTCGACCCGTATTTCCTTAAAAAACATCCAAATTCACAATGGAAAATTTACCTTTTATAACGAAGCAAATCTTGACGAAACCTATAAAGGGCATTGGAATTATAGCAATATTGTATTGAATGATATTGATTTGAAAATGGAAGAACTGTTGATTATCAATGACAGTTTACGCTTTAACATCAAAGAACTGTCGTGTAAAGAACGTTCCGGCTTTCATATCACTGCATTCAAAGGAAATTTACGCATCAGCAGTTCCGGTATATATTGCCAAAACACCGTTTTCACAACAGCCGAGCATTCCCACATAGCGCTGGATTTCGGATTTAAATACAATGATTACATCGATTTTCAAGACTTTAACAATAAAATTGCTTTTGATTGCCAAGTATATCCTTCGAGTATATCCTTATTGGATTTAGTATATTTCGTTCCTGCCTTTAAAGGCATGAATCACATGCTAACGGGTGAAATAATGAAAGTGGAAGGATGTCTTTCCGATATGCACATTGAAGCCGCATCATTGAAGCTCGATGCCGACAACGAAATCTTGACTGACATATCCATCAAAGGATTACCCGACATCAAAGAAACATTGATAAGCGCTAATATCCGTTCCTTGCGAATAAGACCCGACGACATTGAAACATTTGCCTTACCCAATCAACAATATATCCTCTTACCCGATATCGTTAAAAGAATAGAACATCTGCAAGCCAAAGGAAGTTTTAGGGGGTATTACAACGACTTTATCGCTTCGGCCGACATAAAAACTCCCATGGGTAACATAAGTTTGCACGATTGCTCCCTTAACACAAAAGCCGAAGATTTACACTACAAAGGAAATTTTATCATTACTGATTTTCAACTTAATAAACTTATTGATTACAAAGACATCGGAGCTGTTACAGCCAACGGATACGTGGATGGAAAGGCGCAAGATATCGAATCGGCTTTCGTAACGATCTCTTCCATCACATTCAAACAAAGCTTAGTTACCGACATCGAAATCAGTGGCAATTTTCATCAAAAACAGCTGTCATTCAGCCTTATTAGTGATGATAAGCTGTTGAAATCAGCCATTAATGGCATGATAAATTTTAATCGCGAAGAAACCGAATACACCTTGGCCGCAAATATAGACACACTTAATATCAGTAAATTAAATCTATTCCGCAGCGATTCGAATGCCATTGCTTCCGCAGCGGAGATAAAAATAGATTTAATCGGAAATAAACTCGAAAACTTCAAGGGAAAAGTAGAAATCATAAATCTGTCTTATCAAGAAAACGACAAAACATTCCCTCTTGATGATATACGATTAAGTATTAATGCCTTTGACTCTACTTCCAAAGAAATTCATCTTAATTCCTCTTCCTTATCCATCCATGCCAAAGGAGATTTCACCTATGAAGATATAGTTCCTGTGGTTCAAAACGAATTACACAACTATTTACCCCACGCTATTCCCAAATCAAACAAAAGCATTCGGGATTCCATGCAAAACATCGATTTAGAAATAAATATGCTGGGTTCTATTCCCCTCTTTGAACTCTATTTTCCTCAACTGGTAGCTAAAGAAGGATTACACCTGAAAACCAATATAAACTCACAAAGAAACTACCTAAAACTCTCGGCAAACATTCCCTTATTGGTAGCGGGTCAACAAAAATTTCAATCTATCAACCTACAATCAAACAACATATCCGATCAATTATTTCTGAGCCTGGATTGTGATTCTTATTGGATGTCGAACGACACTTTGCCTTTTTTGGAAAACATACACCTCCGCAGTAGAAGTAAAAACGACACCATCGCATTCACTGTTTTAGCCGGCAGAAATACAAGCGGAACCATTAAAGACGTATTCTTTCAAGGGAATCTTGGATTTATGGACAAGAAAGAACTATTCTGCTACATTCACAAGGGATCCCTTGTCATAGATACGAGTAAGTATCTCTTGGACGATTTTAATTATGCTCACTTTAGTAAAGACAGCATTTATATAAAAAATCTCGGTTTTCGTGCCGAAAAAAAACGCATCAACATACAAGGGGCGCTCTCCTCCCTACACAATACTACACTATATGCAAACTTCACCGACATTCCCTTGGAACAATTTGATGTACTCTTCAAAAAATTCATGATCGACTTAGGAGGGAATGCTACCGGTAAAGCTTCGATTATCAGCAATCAATTCGGATATAATGTCATTTCGAATTTCGAAGTCTTGCAATTCACTTTCAACCATGTGTTATTGGGTACTTTTCAAGGAAAAACCATATGGCATAACGACAACAAACGCTTATTGATCAATGCTTCGGTCATACCCGACCATTTCGAATCGCAAGACTTGAGTTTACATGTTTACGGTTATTTTGACCCTATCACAAAAACCATTGATTTAAATGGCGATATTCAAGAATTTAACATCAAAATTCTGGAACCTTACCTGGCATTCTTCAGCTCTAAAGTAGAAGGAATAGGCACCGGCTACCTGAGTTTTTCGGGACCGATAAAAAATCCTTCCTTGAGAGGAAACATTCATTTGGCAAACGGAGTATTAGGAATCGATTTTCTTCATACCGAATATTATCTCAATCATTGCAACATAGGTTTTATCGACACAGGTTTCATTTTCGAAAACATAAGGTTTGAAGATGTACATAAAAACCAGGGAACCGTAAACGGTATCATCACCCATGAATTTCTAAAAAAGTGGAAGGTGGATTTAGACATCAACACCAATCGCATGTTAGTGTTAAACACCCAATCCAAAGACAATGATTTATTTTTCGGAAGAGCTTTTGCCAGCGGCGATGTTAGCATTAAAACCCAGGATGAAGTTACTTGGATAACTACCCACATGAAAACGGAACGTCCAACCAACCTTACCGTTAAAATGGATTGGAACACTTCCGTCAAAGAAAACAAATTCATTGTTTTTGAAAAAGAAAATATCAGCATAAATCTTGCTGACACACAAGCCATAACAGCTCCAACAACCTCTTCATTAGGCGTATCCTTAGGCATTACCGCCACTCCCGATGCTCATGTCAGAATAGAACTCGATCCATCCATCGGGGGTGTTATTTCAGGAACGGGAAGTGGGAGTTTGCGCTTGGATTTAACACCGGATGATAAGTTTCAAATGTTTGGCACCTACATCCTAAATAACGGTTCTTTTGAATTGAATTTAGGAGATATTTTAGCCCGTAATTTTACCCTTGAAAAAGGAGGCACCGTTACCTGGAACGGCGAACCGGCGGATGGTCAAATTGCGGTGAAAGCGGTATATCCTACCCGAGTTTCTATCAGTGAACTGTTGACCGATAATCAAACAACGACAACCAATCGTCCCATACCCGTAAAGAGTATTTTGTATTTAAATGGCAATATTTTAAACCCTGAATTTAACTTTGGTATTGAATTGGCCGACGACGTAGATGAAAACCTAAAAACATTGGTATTTAATGCTATCGACACTAGTGACCGCAAGGAAATGGTGAGTCAAACTTTTTCCGTTTTGTTATTAGGTCGATTTGAAGCCAGCGACATCAACAACACTACCATGAATCTCGGTTTGGGCTATTCCCTGAGTGAATTGGCTTCGCATCATCTAAACAAATGGATGTCGACCATTACCGAGAACGTCAATCTCGGCTTTTCTTACCGTCCCGGCGACGGGGGCGGTACCGCTGACGGATACAATGTTCAAGTATCTACCAATCTTTTAGATAATCGTTTAGTCATACAAGGAAGTTTGGATATTTATGACGACCATAACCAAAGTGTACAAACCGACAAACAAGCCGTAGCCGGAAATGTGGTCGGAGATATCATCGTTGAATACAAACTCACCAAAGACGGATCGCTGAGAATCAAAGCTTTTAACCTGGCCAATTATTACGACATCCTCCAATCATCCTCCATGGCCCCCTACTCCCAAGGATTAGGCATCTCCTATATCAAACATTTTAATACCCTCAGAGAGTTATTTGTTTCAAAAAAGAAATGGTATAAATAACATCTGTATTTATCATAAAATGAGATATACAAATTTCCTACGCTATCTCGATATTTGTATCTTTTTTCTTATTATCCCTTTCTCCGTATAGATTTTCATAAAGTAAATCCCCCCATGCAAAGCACTTACATCAATGCTTGCTTGATTTTGATTAACAACTTTATGCATAACCTCCTTTCCCGTTACATCATAGATTATCACCTCTTTGATGATATAATTTCCATATTCCATACTTAATTGCGTAGCGGCGGGATTGGGGTAGACTATTAAAGTGTTACCTTCGTCCATGTCCACAATAGAATTAACATATTCGAAAATGGCTGTAAAAGAAGTATCGGCATGCACTTTTATTGTCCTCGGATTATCCGTATTCCCGTCATTCCATTTAAGAAAGCGATAATTTGTATCCGGAAGGGCAGTCAATGTTGCATTATTTTCTTCACAATCGACAGGCGTTGCCTTTACACGACCCCACGCACTGTTATTTGATTGAACATTAACCGTAAAATCAAATAAAGCTTCCTCTATATGGGCAAACTTATTCCATAGGGTATCTGCTTCATACAATGACTTACTATTGCACGGCACGTAAACCACTGCATTCTGTTTGGTTGAAGAGATGAACGTATAGTTATCAATAAAAGGAGGTGATGTGGATTTAATAATTATTTCTTGTAATTCATTGGCATTAAGAGCAAATTTACCTATATATTCTATGGAACTTCCAATGGTGATTTTTTCTAATCCCGATGGAAAAGCACTCCTTCCGATTCTCCTAATGGAATCGCCTATGCTAACTGAACTAATATTTACACAATTATAAAACGCCCAGTTTCCTATAAATCTTATTTTTTCAGGTATATTCAGATGACCTTGCAGTTTTATACAATTCATAAAAGCAAAATCATCTATTATTTCAACCGATTCACCTATAATTAACGATTCCAAATTATGACATGATCCGAAAGAACTCATGTCAATATCTTTTACCGAATGACCGATTACAACCGATCTTACATTCCTACATGAAGCAAATGCATAAGAATATATTCTAATGACAGCATCCGGAATGATTACCGTGTCCAATCCATAACACGCATAAAAAGCAGCAGCCCCTATATATTTCAAAGAATTTGGAAGCACTAATTTTCCTCTCAGTCCCAAACAATCACTAAAAGCTTCATCTTCTATGATAGTGATGGAATCCCCAAATAAAACGGAACTTAAATTGTTACATTTATAAAATGCTCCCGCTCGGATGATTTTTACTTGATTTGGAATACATACCACTCCTCCTTTCCCCGGAGGTAACACACACAAGGTATCCATGCTATAATCGTATAAAATCCCTTCCACCGATTTATAGAACCTATTCTGTTTCGCAACATCTATTGACAATAAACTCGTACACTCTGAAAACGGCAATAAGCCTATCGTTTCCACATTTTCAGGAATCGTTATGGAACATAATGATGAACAACCTCCGAAAGCATACAGAGCTATATATTTTAAGGTAGTAGGCAAATAAACCGCTGTCAATTTATCGCATTCCCCAAAAGCAACCAAACCGATACCCTCAACCGCATAGGTTATATTGTCATGGAAAACCGTATCGGGAACTGTCAGAACTCCTTGCGGATAGTTTGTATAATAAGGATATTCATCGTTTTGTGAAATTACTTCTACCGTATAAGGAGCAATGCCTGAAGTTATCTTATAATAAATAGTCTGTCCTTGATGCACCGCACTGAAATCATATGCTTGTATATGATTTATCAGAAACATCCCGATAACAATTAATAAAATATGTCTCTTCGTTTTCATGGCATTAATATTAAATAAAAACATGATTGATTAGGGTTCGTTAAACCATTTCATGGCACGAACATGTAATTGGTTATAAAATTGATACTGCTGAAACTTAATCTCTCCGAAAAACAAATAATAGCTACAGGCATAATAATATTTATATCTACCATGAGCACCGGGCACTTCGGTCGATGTCCAATAAGAACTGCCTTCAGTGCCCATATAGTCGGTGTAGAACAAAGTCCCACCTATCTCCGTCAATACCGCATTAAACAAATCCACGTTTTCCAATACATTCAACATTTCCAATTTAGCCGGGAAATACCATCCTTCGCCTTTATCGGTACACCATTTAGCCGCTTCTATCCGTTCTTTAAACAAATACTGCGATGTATCGGAACGTAATGCCATATGTATGGCCGTATTTACCCGACCATCTACAGAGTCGTAAGCATAAGTAGGCGTGCTTATGGTAGCATACATTAATCCGAGATATTCATCCGAACCGTTTCCGGATTGATCGGTAGAAATCATTTTCCCGTAGATTCCATAGGGTTTTCCGTTTTCATAAAACAACGTATCTGCAATCCAACAAACAATCCCTTCCGCTTCGCCTTTGGTGTCATAATACACATCGCCTACACTATATCCCATAGGGAATTGGAAAACATAAACTTCATCATTCCCTTGTTGCACTGCCGTGAGTTGTTTTTGTCTTTTCTCTCCCTCATAGGTTGTGTAAGCTATATATTTCATAGTATCCCCGCTTACAAACATTTTGTCGGTATTTGCTTTTTGTGTTTTTTGAGGAAGACGCAACGGATTTGTATTTGTATAAACAATCTTAGCATAATCGCCTTTTTCTTTGGCCAATAATTTAATGCGCTGAATTCCTTGTGATGAATTAACCTCCAAAACATACATTTGAACTGCCTCAACGCCAATGGTAAACGCATGTATTCCTTCGGTCAGGGAACCGGCATACAGGGCATGTTTTCTTCCCCTAAGATCAAATAAGGTCAACACAATATAATCCTCGTGGATGAGTTGCACCTTTACTTCTGTTGTTCCAAGAAACGGATTGGGCGTATTTTGAAACAAACGATAGCCTGAATTTTCCGTTTGTACGACACCAACACTATTGACCATTTGCAATACCGTATCAGGATAATAAATCGTTTCTTCCCATCCACGCGTTACATTTATCACTTTCACACTATCTAAAGCTTGAAAACTATTATCTTGCATTTTGGCCGTAAAACGCAAATTTACGTAATTCTGTGCCATACTTGCGTTTATAGTGATTACTATGCTTAACAAATAAAAAATATATTTCATGCTAATTCCTATTTTTAATTTATTTTACAATCCCTTCATATATGAGTTCGATTGATAATTTGTTTATTAGAATACTTATCTTTGTTTAATTATTTTTTTTCCCGGGCAAGCCCGCTTTATATAAGTCAATACTTCCCATACATAGTTAGCATTCAACTTATGTATAAATAAAAAGCTATATACATAACTTAACATAATATTTCGATCTTTAAGGGAAGACAGTGTTACACAAAATAAGGATATCAATCGATACATTATATAGGGGAAAAGCATAATAATGTGCTTTTTACATAGGGATTTGCTTACTATTTTTACAAAAGCATTCATCAATTACTCATATATTTTACAGTGCAAAGATACATTATTTCATTAATGATTTCGCAAAATCGTAAAATAATTTTCTATATTCTTATTCTTCAGAGAAATAATTTTCACAAATTCTAAAAATCTTCAAGGGATGGATTTTCGAATGCTTTATTATGGCTTAATCTTCCGAAATTTCTTCTACAATGTCACGGTATTGTGTATACACATTGGCACGTGATATAAAACCGTAATATTTCCCGTCTGCATCTATCACCGGCATATTATAATAGCCCGATTTTTTAAATTTTTTCACCACCGACATCATGGATTCTTCGGGATTAATATTAATTTCAGGTTTATACATATAGTCTTTGATAGATGTCGTATACATGTCGGGATTAAAAATAAGTTTTCTGATATCATCCAATAGAATCACACCGTAAAACAAGCTGTGTTGGTCAACGACGGGAAACACATTGCGATTTGAATCTTGAATCAAGAGGGTAATATCTTTGATGGTAGCATGAGGCGGAATAGTTTTAAAATCGTCTTCTATCATACTCATTACATTTATTTTACTTAACGCATGTTTGTTTTTATCGTGCGTTATCAAATCTCCTTGCAGGGCAAGCGATTTGGTATAAATAGAGTATTTTTCAAAGGGATAAAAAACGATGTATGAAATAACGGTTGTAATAATCAAAGGAATAAACAATTGATATCCCCTAGAGACTTCGGCAATTAAGAATATGGCCGTTAAAGGAGCTTTCATCACACTACCCATCAATCCGGCCATGCCGGCAAGGGTGAAATTGATGACCGATAATTCCATGCCGAAAAAGACATTAAAAATCGAAACAATAAAAAAGCCGGCTATACCGCCTATAAATAATAAAGGGGCAAAAACGCCGCCTACTCCTCCGGCTACTCCGGTAAATGCTGTGGCTAAAGGCTTAAATAACAACAAAGCGAGTATAAAAATCAAATACGTATAATCATTGTATTTAAAAATATACAACGGACTGTTATAAAATATGCTGTCGCTTCTACCAACCAAGATATCAGCGATGGAATCGTAGCCTTCGCCGAAAAAGGAAGGAAACATAAAAATCAAGCCACTCAGCACTACGCCTCCTATGGCTGTTTTTAACCATTTCTTCTTTATCAACGTAAAACGATGCTCAATAGATTGGGTTGTTCGCATAAAATATACGGATAATAATCCGGCAAATAATCCCAACAAAGCGTAAAAGGGTAAATTCCCTAATTCAAAATCCGGAACAGAATGTATTGCATTAAACATCACGCTTTTCCCTAAAAAGAAATAGGAGAGCAAAGTTCCTGTAACGGCCGATATCAATAAGGGGAGCAAAGATTGTGAGGTTAAATCCAACATCAAGACTTCGATAGCGAAAATGATAGCGGCAATGGGTGCATTAAAGATAGCGGCAATAGCCCCCGTGGAGCCACAAGCCGTAAGCAATATCACCGATTTGTTTTTCAGATGAAAAAAACCGCCTAATTGCGACCCTATGGCCGAACCGGTTAAACATATGGGTGCTTCTAAACCCACCGACCCACCGAAGCCTACGGTTAGGGTACTGGTTAATACCGATGAATAAGTATGATGAAGTTTTAACTTGCCGTTTTTGCGCGATATGGCATATAACACTTTGCTTACTCCGTGACTTAAATCATCTTTGATAAAGAAACGAATGATTAATACCGTTAGTACTATCCCTATAATTGGAAAGGCCAAATACAAATAGTTAAAATCAGTTTCCGGAAAAGCCCGTTGCAAGGACTGATGGGTGAAATGCACCATGTTTTTAAGTACAATAGCCGCCATAGCTGCAATACTTCCCACAAAAACACTTAATATCAATACGGTATTTTGTTCCGATAAATTAGCTACGCGCCACTGCCTTACTTTATGTTGTATTGCCTCAAATGTCATAATCTTGAAATGAATATTGCAAAGAAAATACTAAAACCCAGGCATCCTGGTCCTCTTGAAAAGAAACTTTTAGTTCGTTCGATTTAAATTTATCGATATGATAGGTCCTTTCTACTTCTCGATATGCATCACTAAATGTTACCGTTAAATAATCGTTCTTCGCATCCAAAGACCAATTACCGCTGCTTTTATAAACAACAGAATTTCGATAATAATTTATCAATAATATTTTGGATCGATAAAAAGTCCAACTACTTAAAAGCGATTCAACTTCTCCGGGCGATGCATCGGAGGTTTCATTGCCGTTTTTAGAAATACTACTTAATTGCCATATACCCCGAATTTTATCTTCCGGCTTGGCACAGCTTGCCAGGAATAGAATCAAAAACAACCAACAAACAATATATTTCTTCTTCATCATAGATAAATAAGCCTATGTCTACGCACAAATATCCAACAATTTTTCATGTCGACAAAAGTATAAATTTTATGTTAATAATAAATCAGATTTTCTCATTAAATAAAAATCTTTTAGATAAATCGACCCGTGCCGTTGGACCTTTACTCTGTGACAAGGAAAAATGTTAATAAAAAAACATAAAATATTCGAACTTTTTGCGCTCACTTGCGTATACATAATATCATTATAATAATTATTAACCTGTTGTAATTCGTTATATGAATATTAGCGAAGAAGTCATCAAAGCAAGCTCCGTGCTTACCAAAGGAGGCGTAATAATATATCCCACGGACACTATTTGGGGCTTGGGATGTGATGCCATGAATAGCAAAGCCATAGAAAAAATCATGACCATCAAAAAACGCCCTGTACATAAAAGCTTATTGATACTTTTAGATAATGCCGAAAAACTACCCTACTATGTAGAAAGCATGCCGGCCATAGCCTGGGATTTAATCAACCAGACCTCGCGTCCGACAACATTTATCTACCCCAAAGTCAAAAACCTCCCCAAAGCACTCATAGCCGCCGATGGTTCCGTAGCCATCCGCATTACGAATCATGATTTTTGCAAACGACTGATACGATTATTCGGCAATCCCATCGTTTCCACCTCGGTGAATATTTACGGACAAGAACCTGCCTTATGTTTTCAGGATATTAAAAAAGAAATCATCGAACAAGTGGACTATGTAGTCAATCCTCACGTTTCGGTTGTCTGCGATTCCAAACCATCGACCATCATTCGTTTTTTAGACGACTATAGTTTTGAAATCATTCGCGATTAGGATAAGCCGTACCAAGCCTTGACTTGACGCAGCCTTATGAGCATAAATATTTGATAAAATTATGATAATTTCAACAAACGGATTGAAAAAATATATACTTTTGCGAAGTTATAAAATTCAAATAATATAATACGTGACGAAATGAAAATATTAGATAATCTAAAGTACACTAAAGATCATGAATGGATAAGAGTGGAAGGTAATGAAGCATTTATCGGTATCAGTGATTTTGCTCAACATGAACTTGGCGACATCGTATTTGTCGACATTCCAAGCGTAGGCGACACCTTGGATAAAGAAGACAGCTTTGGCTCGATTGAAGCAGTTAAAACAGTTTCTGATTTGTTTATGCCCGTTGGTGGTGAAATTTTGGAATTTAACGAAGCATTGGAAGCCGATCCCGCCATTATCAACAACGACCCCTATGGCGAAGGTTGGATCGTTAAAATACGTGTAACAAATTCGGATGAACTCAATGAACTATTGGATGCTGCCGCTTATAAAACTCAAATAGGATTATAATCTCCATTATCATAAAAAGAAATACCGGTTTTTAAGCCGGTATTTTTTTTATTTTCTTCGATAAAAAGACTTAGGTATATATTCAAATTTTGGCAAGGGTTTATCGGGATTGCGTCCAAATACCCCTTGTTTGAAATACCATTTCCCATCTTTTTCTATAAATCCATCGTTCAAACTTGATTCTCCTACACGGTATTGCGGTATGTCGGGTAGGGTTTCGCTCATCGGTATCAAACGATCAAAAATGATCATAGGAGCATACAATGTATCGACTTCATAACGCCGTGTACGACGATTTATTTTTTTTGATCGTTCAGTATAACCTTGCTTCTCATAACGTAAATTCAATGACGAATTTTTAGCATACTCAAAAATAATGCGAGCAGGTTTGCTTTTACCATAGGACCTAAATATCATCGCCCCAAAAAAAGGATAACCCCTATTGTTAAAACTTAATACATCGATCACTTTATACTGTGAAAATATATTTCCTCCGTTCCATCCCAATAAAATATAATAGGTTTTTTGATAGGTTTCAGTCTTGATAATTTGATAATAAACAGCTCCAAACCAGGACAAATAATCCAACCTTTTTGACTCCGGCATGACAAGTTGTTTCCATTTATCAATCAAAGGATAAATCATATAGCGCTTTTTTGATTCATTATACGCTTGTATATACCCAAAATGATCATAAAAACCATCATCATCGATTAAATACCAGGTAAACAACCGGACTTTCTTATCCGGTGATGTAAGTACCGATATGGTTTTCAAGGAATCAAAAGGATATTGGATGGAATTACGTTGACCCTATACCTCTTCCAATAGATATAACAATCCTTCATTCTTTTGATACTTAACAATGGTATTTTTCTCTAATAATATTTCTTTATGAAGTTTCACGAGCGTGTCTTCGAAAGCTTTAAACATTTCTTTTCGTTGAGAATAAGAAAATTGTATAAAGAAAATACTACCGACAATGAAAATAAAAATTTTTTTCATAAAAAAATATTCAATATCCTTAACGTGTATTGTTTCTTGTTTAGTATTTCATTAGTTTTGCAAAATATTTTTAAATGCATACATATGGATACTCAAAAACGCATCAAAGCTTTTGTTGAATTAGGTAAAATATTAAACAACAGAAAGAAATATCAAAACACATCTACTAAATCAACGATAGTAAAGGCTTTGGAAAAATTGGAAGATTGTATACTTGAGGAACAGCATTTCAATCCATGGTTTATTCCTGTTTACATAGAAGAGTCTATAAAAGGTATTATTAAAATGCTTGATCCAACCTCATTAAATGCATGGCTAAATAAGTATCCCCTTCAGGAAAAGAAACACTCCCACCGTATTGGTGTAATCATGGCAGGCAATATTCCTATGGTTGGATTTCATGACTTTTTATGTGTTTTGCTGGCCGGCGATATCTTTATCGGCAAACTCTCTTCCAACGACAAGCATCTATTACCGGCTTTGGCCGATGTATTATGCCAAATCGAAGGAGAATTTAAAGACTATATTCACTTTACAGAGGACAAGCTTCCTGCCATCGACAAAATCATTGCTACCGGAAGTAATAATTCCGCTCGGTATTTTAATTATTATTTTTCAAAATATCCTTGCATTATCCGCAAACATTGCAACAGCCTTGCTCTGTTAGACGGTACGGAAAGCGAAATGGAACTAAAAGCACTCATAAACGACATGACCCTGTATTTCGGCCTCGGTTGCCGAAGCGTTTCGAAATTATATGTACCTCCGGATTACGACTTTTGTACACTCTTTCGTATACTCGACGACTTTAAGTCCATTTACGAAAGCCACCATACCTATTTAAACAACCTTGAATATCAAAAAACCATACATTTACTCAACAAAATACCTTTCTATGATGCGGGTATTATGCTATTTAAAGAACACACATCAGCAGCATCTTCCATCAGTGTGATACACTATGAGTTTTATAAAGACGCCGATAAACTGTGGGATGATTTAACCCAACATCAGGATGAAATCCAATGTCTACTGAGTAACCGTATCCAAGTGAACGACACCCTACGTTTAGGCCAATCACAATATCCCGAAGTGTGGGAATATGCCAATAATATCGACACTTTATCGTTCTTATTACTATAAATATATTTCGATACATGATAAAAGTAACACAAATTAAAAAATCCTTTCATAATCTACAAGTACTAAAAGGCATAGATCTGGAAATACAAAAAGGAGAAATCGTTTGTTTGGTAGGAGCTTCGGGAGCCGGAAAATCTACTTTACTCCATATTATAGGCACCTTAGACAAACCCGACAGTGGGGAAGTATGTATCAAAGGAGAAAATGTATTTCGACTTCCTGACAAAGAACTCTCACAATTTCGCAACCGCCACATTGGATTTGTGTTTCAATTTCATCACCTCCTGCCTGAATTTACGGCATTGGAAAACATTTATTTGCCTGCACTGATAGCCAAAGTGCCTCAGAAAAAAGCCATGGAACAAGCGCATGAATTATTGGATTTGTTTAAATTAAGTAATCGTGCCGATCATAAACCTTCTCAACTCTCCGGAGGTGAACAACAACGCATTGCCGTTGCCCGCGCATTAATCAATAAACCCTCGGTAGTCCTTGCCGATGAACCCTCCGGCAACCTCGATTCGAAAAATGCTAAAGAACTACACGCCCTATTCTTAGAATTACGTGATACGTTGAATCAAACCTTTGTGATTGTTACCCATAACGAAAGCTTTGCCGCCATGGCCGACCGTACCCTCCACATGGCCGACGGTGTGTTGATAAAATAAATTAATATGTAGGTTTTTATACGTTAAAACCCGCCCCTACTCTTTTATTTGCCATTTACCTTTAAATTCATATATCACTTTACCTGCCACAATTTCACTCGTATCATTAAGCACTGTTTTTTCAAATTCAATTTGATTGTTGTCGATCCATTCAGCATTTGAAGGCCACCATTCATCAATTTCAATTATTAGTTCAAATTCTTTTATAAATGAAGTATTTGTCAATCTATAAATAACAAATCCGTTTACAGTATATTCTGCAACTAAATCTACATTGTAAGAAACAAGTCGTGACTTATCAGGAGAAATTTTAAGCAATCCCGGAATAATGATTGTTTCACCTGAATTTTTGTTGATTAAACAATATGCATTCCCTTCGAAATATTGAATATGAACAATATATGAATTGATTTCTTTTATATAATCTCTAAATGAATACCTAATGACGCCATCATCGAATTCTTTATCAATAAAAATCACATCAGCATTGTTTTCTATTGTTAATATTAACTTATCATTATTACGTTTAATAAGATGACTAAAGTTGGTTAATTGGTGTTTTTCAATCTTTTTGGCACATTCATAAGAATTATGAATATTATTACATAAACTGTCGAAATTGACAACTATTGGATCGTTTTCAAATCTTCCGGAATTTACAATCTTACATGTAGAACAACGAAAAAATAAACTTAACAACGAAAAAAGACGACACCTCTTTTCATGTATTTTTGATTAATAAATGAACCGTTTTTTTTAAAGGCAAAAAAACATTATTTTCAAAAAAACTTACTGTCAATGCCTGAAATAACTTGATTGAAAAAGTAGAAAAAATGGCTGAAAACAATAAAAAAGTAAAAAGCACGCTTAAATATTGACATCACTTATTGCTGCACAATACTATCCTGTGTTGTATTGTTGTCGGTAACAATACTTCTTTTTAGAAAAAGTTCAGCGGTTTTAATATCATGTTCAATTCCGTTTAAGATAGCCAAAGCACCGGTAAGGGGCACATTGTTAAACATTGCCTGATCCCAATTCATTAAACCTCTTTCGGTTTTAACATCTCCGGTATTAAGCAAGGAATTGATTTCAATAGCTAATCCCTTTTTTTCGTGAGTAGTAAGATAATTACAGATAGATGTTTGATAATTAATGATTTTATTTTTAAGTTCTTTACCTTTCTCCCATCCCATGCAATAATTGGTGATGTCAATATCATCGCCATTTGATATTAAACGGTAGTTATTAAAAATTTCATCCGTATTATACTCACTTTCTGAATAGGAGATCAATAGGATTCTTATTTCTTGGATATAATTTAACAAGTCGTTACGTAAATCTTCTATTTTTTTTATTTCTCCACATTCAATATCTTTATCTTTCATCATCCGGTCATAATCGGCAATGATTTCATTAATTGCTTTTGTTGATTTAACTTGCTGATCACTAAGCACAACATAAGTATTTATGATATCAAAAGTAAAACGTAATGAATAAAGTATAATAAACATAGAACAATAAATGCCAATAAAAACCAAGGCTATTTTTTCCGACATACTTTTTTCCGATTTTTTTTTTACTCCAAACATATAAAGTGGTAAAGCAATAAAAGCAAATAAGAAAGTGCCTAAAAGAAGCAAAATATTTGCACCTGAAATATGAAGATTTTTGAATATCACTCCAAAAAAAATGTCGGTTAAAGCAATTAATCCGATAATATTGGTTGCCTTTTCCAGTGAAGACTCCGAATTGCGAATTCTTCTGATGAAGAAAACCGGTAAAAACAATACGGTGAAACATAAGGGACCAAATAGTAATAATAAATTACTTCCAGGTAAATGCAAGAGTTTAAATAATGTTCCAATGGAAATTAAAAATAAGGAAATAAATCCGGTGATTTTAATGGTTGTTTTCATGATATTTTATTTTTATGTGTTGATTTTATTTTTATTTTTTTAATGTTGTGTTTGCATTACAAAACCCACCTCTTTTTAAACACCCCATTCAACTATTCAAATAGAGTTGAATTTTGAAAAACCATGTTTAATATTAATTTCTTGAAAACAACTCCTTTTCTTTTTAATCTTCATTTGTTATTTCCGTAGCAAAAGTAAACATTATTTTAATTGAAAAACATATCGTCATCCCATTGTTTAGGATTGTTGATTATATAATTTGAAATGTATTGATAAGATCGAAAATTGCGAATAATGTGATCGTAAAAACGTGGTTGCCATTGGATATTATGAAATCCGTTTTTATTACACCACCGTTTCACCGATGATTTATATTCTTGTATTCAATGATTTTCTATAAACAAAATAATGTTTTTCATCAGGCCTTTCATCAACGGTAATTCCGGTTTAGCATAGGTATCCATGTTTTCTTTTAGGGCACTGCTTGATTTCTTTAAGACATGATTCATATTTTTTATAATGATACATTCGGCATCGGGTTTAGCGGCGGATAATAATTGAGCATCGTTAACGCTCACCTGAATATCGGTAGTCCCTTGGATGATTAATACAGGTATCGTTAGTTTTGTTATTTCAACAGCCGGGTCGTATTTCAACCATGAAATCATATATGGCTGAACACTGGGACGATATAAAGAATAAAGTTCCTTACTGACGGAGGTAACTAGAAAACCTTTTAGCAGACTATCAAGAATTTGGTTTGATTCTTCTTCCAATTTTGACAGCAACTTGCCTTTCAATTGTTCCTGTAATACCTTGTCGGCAGGTCGTCCAATGCCTGCAATGGAAATGAATTGATCAACAACCGTTTGTTGGGCGGCTACCATACCGATTAAAGAACCTTCGCTATGACCTAAGATTATAATCTTTGAAAAGCGATTGTCTGATTTCAATAAGGAAATCCAAGCTTTAGCATCTTCGATATAGTTTTCAAAAATCAATTCTTTTTCACTTTTCATGGCTTCTTTACTGGCGGCAATACCCCGTTTATCGTACCGTAAGGATGCAATACCCTTTTTAGCCAAGCATTCGGCTAATTGTTTATAGGTATCGGTTTTTAATCCGAACGTATTGTTTCCATCTCTATCGGTAGGACCCGAACCGGCAATGATAAGAACAACCGAACAAGTCGTTTCCCGGTTAGGGACCGTTAACGTTCCATATATATTGCCCGTTGCTGTTTGTAAGCTTATTTCCGAAGCGGTAAAGATACGATTTTTAGTATCTTGCCCAGTTACGAAATGTATAACAAAGAATAAAGACAGGGTTACTGCAAGATTTTTGGTGTTTTGAATGCAAAACATATATTTTATCATTAGATTATTTAGTTCCTATAGGGTCTATACTGTCTGTTTCAACCATAAGCATTATTGTTTTTTGCGGTGCTCTCGGTCGATGCATCACTCCCTTCGATATGGTTGTTCCTTGAAAAGGATTAAGTTCTATTGTTTTATCTTCCAAATCAATGAACAGTTTTCCTTCCAGAACAAAAAAGAATTCATCATCGTTTTCATGTTTATGCCAATGGTACTCTCCTTCTACAATACCCATTCTGACAACACTATCGTTAACTTTTGTCAAACTTTGATTATACCACTTATCCGTACATTCACCAATGATAGTCGGTACATCTATCAAGTTTTGATGGTCATATTTAATGTTCATATGTTGATTATACTTCTCTTTTTTATCCATTTTATTTATTGATTTTATAATGTATATATTTATTTATAATTATGAACTGTTTATTCAATCGTTTTATTATATCTCTAATTGATATACTCTTCGTCGTTTATGATTTACGGTTTCGAAATTTTTCCATTGCGACGACATGCGAAGATTGCTTTCCAGTTCGGGATTAGATTCAGCAAATTTATAGACGCTATTTTTTTTATTTCGCATAATATCTGCAAACAGGATTGCATTTACCCCTTTATTTTGGTAGTCGGGATGTACGGCCATCAAATACAAATCGAGTAAATCATTCTTTTTTAAAGCCCTCAACAGATAAAACCATCCCAATGGGAATAATCGTCCTTTAGCTTTTTGAAGGGCTTTTGTAAAACTCGGCATCGCAATCCCAAAGGCAACCACATCGTCTTCATTATCTACAACTACCGAGGTTGTATCTAAACAAAACATGGTAAAATATAAATTGATATAAAATTTGATTTGTTTTTCGTTGAGTTTTGTATAACCATATAATTCGGAATAACAAATACCAAGTAGGTCAAATATTTTCAAGGCATAGTTATCGACTAATTCTTTTCGTGATGTAAATTTTTTAGGGGTTAAATGATATTTTTCTTGCACTATCTGAGCCAATCGAAAGTACTTTTCGGGAAAATCTTTGGGAATCGTAATTAAATATTCCTTCCAATCGGCTGATTTAACAAAACCATATCTTTCAAGATGTTGGGGATAATATGGATAATTATAAATCGTAGCCAATGTTCCCATACGATCAAAACCTTCTATCAACATACCTTCGCGATCGAAATCAGTAAATCCAAGTGGACCGTGAATGGCTGTCATTTCTTTTGATTTAGCCCAGGCAATGGCAGCATCTAACAAGGCTTTTGACACATCGTAATCATCAATAAAATCAATCCATCCGAAACGGGCAAAGCTTTGTTTCCACTTCTGATTGGCAACAGGATTGATAAAAGCAGCTATCCTACCTGCAATTTTACCATTTTTATAAGCTAAATAGTAAACCGATTCACAAAAATCGAGGGCCGGATTTTTCCCTTTTTGCAGGTTCAACCTATCATCCATCATCAAAGGAATAGAGGCAAATTTACTGTCTTTGTAGAGATTAATTCCAAACCATATGAATTGGTTAAGTTCTTTTTTTGAACGTACTAGTTTTATTTCTACTGCCATATGTTTTTTGTGTTTTTTGGCGACAAAAGTATAAAAAATATAAATATTACTCCATTTTATATAAATTAGTTTATCTAGTAGATGTAAAAAAACAAAAAATGAATCAGTTATGAATTAAAAAATTATGATATAAAAAACCTCCCGTCTCCCCAAATAAGAGAAAAAACGTTATTTTATTATCTATTCAAATGATTTATTGAAAAAATTTGTCATAATTCCATTGTTTTGGATTATTGACAATATAATTTGAAATGTATTGGTAGGATTGAAAATTTCGAATGATTTGAACGTAAAACGTGCTTCCCATTGAAAATAATGACATTCGTTTTAATTGTACCACGATTTTACCGATGATTTGTATTGTTGAATTATCACGGAAACAGACCCTAAAATGGGTTTACCAAACATATTATTTGACTGTATGGACACGATATAACGTGTCCTAAAACACATTGTTCTTTCACATGATTGGACACGACATGTCGTGTCCCTACGATGGTTTATATTCCAACCTTTTCATTACATTCCCTTCCCCATCATAATAGATTTCTTTACCAGAATGTTTACTATTTTCAAATTCAATGGTTTGAACCAATTTCCCATTGGCATCATAACGTTTCAATATTCCTTTTCCTTTGGTAAAAAATCCTTCTCCTACAACATAACCTTGAGCATCAAAATAACGCCACAGACTATCGTACTGTCCATTTTCATAATATCCTATGAGCTGTTCTTGTTGGTTTTCATAGTAAACGACAAATTGTCCGTTACGCATTCCATCTTGATAATGATACACTTCTTTCAAATTTCCATCCAAATAATAGGCAAGCGAGGTCCCGTTTTGTTTGCCCAATTGAAAAGTATCGAGACTTTCAATAGCTCCATTGCGGTAATAACGAACCATAGCTCCATGTAATAAACCCTTATCATACGTGGCTTCCATACGTTTTTTCCCATGTTCGTAATACCAAACAGCCCTACCGTGCATCTTTTGTCGGCAGTAGGGCACTTCCGATTCGAGCATTCCCTTGGGATAATAGGTTTTTTGTACCTTACAGCAAGCCGATAAAAGACAAGTCAAAACAATACATACTATATATATCTTATATTTCCTCATATGGCCGATTATTTACATTTGCAAAAGTCGTAAAATTTTTGCAGAAAAACAAACATAGAATCTATTTTTTGTATACAGACTATGTAAAACAATTCAAATGCAAAAAAAAATCATCTTACCTTCTTGGGAATAAAAATATTTTATGTACTTTTGCATCCCAAGTCTTCGTAGCTCAGTTGGTAGAGCAATTGACTCATAATCAATGGGACAAGGGGTCGAGTCCCTCCGGGATCACATTTAAAGCGCTTAAATATAGACATTTAGGCGTTTTTCTTTTTTATAACCTGTGTAAATCATCGCTTTTTTACTCCTTTTATTGTTGGTTTTCGACGTTTCGGTAAACCGGGATGTAAACCGAAAAAAAGATGAATGCAACAGTTAACGTACTTTGTTACAAGTCAAAAACACTATCCAACGGAGAAAATCCCTTGATGATTTGTGTCTCGAAAAACGGAAAAAGAACTTATAAAAGTCTCGGAATCTCCATAAATCC
>LSQX01009145.1_pt1 | contig 25193 bp, 20 predicted proteins | sample 654561 | NCBI WGS metagenome assembly LSQX01 (sample SAMN04489861, study PRJNA283612) | anaerobic digester metagenome | isolation source: 4 biogas reactors fed with cattle manure at either 37C or 55C with and... | place: Denmark: Kongens Lyngby | collected 2014 | reverse complement strand
TCTCACATCATTTACAAGTGTACATTTTCATAAGTGCGTGATGGTTCAATGATGAGTTCACCACTGCGAACCAAATCCACAAAGATCTTGGCTAAGCGTGGATCAAACTGAGTTCCCGCATTACGTTCAATCTCCTCCAAGGCATAATCAACACTCAACAAGGTCTTATAGTGACGGTTGGAAGTAATCGCATCAAAGGCATCCGCAATCCCGATGCAGCGGGCGCCAAAGGCGATGTTTTCACCGGCAACTTGGCGTGGATAGCCTTTCCCATCCCAACGCTCATGATGACCCAGTACTGCCGGGATCACATGACTAAAGGACGGTAAATATTTAATGATGGTGATTGACATGTCAACATGCATCTTCATGGTTTCGTATTCATGATCTTCAAGCTTGGAATACTTGGTTAAGATGTGTTCTGGAATCCCAATCTTACCAACATCATGCAGCAAGGCTGCTTGACGAATCGTGTTCACTTCTTCGGGCGATGCCCCTGCCTTTTGGGCAATCGCACTGGCGTATTTCGCCACCCGTTGTGAATGTCCAAAAGTGTAATGGTCTTTGGCATCAATGGCCGCCGTCAAGGCGTAGATGGTTGCCATGTTCATTTCTTCAGACTGCATGACTTGCGGCATGTCTTCACTGGCGGTTTTAGGATCAAAAATAATGGTCTTGTTACGGCCACTCTTCTTCGCCAAATCCAGCGCTTTGTTGGCTTGTTCGATAAGTTGCTTATCATCTTTAGCCAACATCGGGCATACACTTAAACCAATTGAAATTGTCAAATGACGTGCCACTTCATCACCAGCAGCCATCGACATGTTTTCAACGCGCATGCGAATCTTCTCTGCCATTTCATAAGCAAAGTAAGTATCTGTCTGATCCAGTAAAATCGCAAACATGTCGCCACCATAGCGAATGAGGATACCCATGGACCCGCAGACAAACTGGATGGCTTCCGCAATCTTAATAAGAGCCCGGTCCCCGGCTTGGTTACCGTAAATATCATTAAACATGGCAAACATATCGACGTTAATCATTAAAAGCGACAAGGGTTCATTGTCTTTTTCATCACAGAAATCTTCCATCTTATCAATGAAATAGCGATGGTTATAAAGCCCCGTTAAACTATCTTTGATCGCTTCTTCTTGGAACTTCAAGAACATGCTGGCGTTGTTGATTGCGATTGATGCGGTTGCACACAAGGTCGCAATCATCTTTTCTTCATCTTCATTTAAAATAAAGGTGCCACCATGACCAATGAGCAGCATGCCAATTAAATCATTGTCGTATTTCAGCGGGAAAGCCGCTTGAAAACGCATCATCAATAAATCTTGTTGTTCTTTGTCCCACATGGTTTTAAAGAAGGGATGGTTTTGTACATGTTCATCAAAAATGGTTTCATCATTTTTTAAGAACCAACGCACAAAGGGATGCGTATGTCGGATATCAAAGGTTACCTTATCCAACCGTTGATAAGAAGCATGATGCACATAGGATTTGATGGACTGATCATTTAAAAACACATAAATACGGTTGTTGCCACTGAGTTCATGGGCCACGTTTAATAAATGATTGGTGATGTTATCCAACTCCAAGTTATTGGAAACCGTTAAGGTAAATTGTTTGATTAATTCATTTTGTAGATTAACTTTTCGATAAAAGTAATCATCAATCTTTTTGTGAACAAATTGAATGATGGGCATGAAAACCACAATCGTCGCCAAGGTTGTCAACAAGACAAACATTTGATCGTTAAAACGTGTGTTTATACCACGGAAAAGATTCAAGAATTCACCGGTCACAAAGGCAATGACCACAAACATGGCCGAGAAGACGATGGTCGTGACCACGGTTCGGGTCACCACCAGTTTAAGTTCGACTAAATTATTTTTATAAATTGAATAAAATAAGACGCTCGAAGCGATGATGCCTGCCGCAAAGTCAACCGGGTATTTTCCAATCGCAGGAATCACATTTAAAATCATTCCTAAATAAAGCACAAAAAGGCCCACCAACACCGGCCGTAAGCGTAAGCGTTGAATGTCATCTTTCGCAAAGGCTTTGCGCATCTTATCCATACAAATACTAAGAAGAATAAAGATACTACCAAAACCAAAAATTGACCAGGTCCCTAAGGCGTATTTAAATTCATAGTGGGTTATACCATCACGAACGATGGGAACCATCTCCGCCGAGGTTACCATAACCCCCGCTGCATTTAAGGTGGTGATGATAATGATGATGCCACCCCATAAAATCATACCAAACTTACTGATTTGGTTGGTAAAGAGGGATACAAAAATGTAAGCGAAATAAGGTACGAAAGTAATCGCAGAAACCATGACGCGATTCCAAAAGAGCACACTTGGATCGAGTTGCATCTTCATAAAGATGGAAGATGCTGCCCACAAAATCATGCTCAGCAAGAAAATCATCAAGACATTAATGTGTCGATCTTTTTTCGCTAAGCCCAAAAGCAACAGCAAGATACTGTTGATAATTAACGCTAATAGTGGAATTCCCCAATAAACCACATTCACAAGCATGCGTGTCTACTCCTTACTTTTCGCAAGATTCAAGATCTCAACCACATCAAAGTGAAAGGGATTCACTTTGCTCATCTTGTGGGAGATGCTCTCGGTATATTTCTTAATCGTATGACGTGGCAGTAAATGCACAACCAATGGTTCAATGCCAATCATCTTCTTTAAGTTTTTATAATCATCATCAATGTAAGTAAAATAAATTTCAAGCTGTTCCTTAATCAATTGGGGATCCATTAACCCTTCCCCTTTTTCATTGACATTCATTTCCAAATACATGGCAATGTAAGGCCGCTTCTGTTCATCGTATTTCTTAATCGCAAACCAATCTTCAACATTAAGGCGCGATAAAGTAATCACTGAGGTAATCGTCGCTTCCGTAATCCGGGTAAAGCCCGCCAAATCAATAATAGGATCCACACGATCCACGTAAGTAAAGTGTGGCAAGGCAATACCATCTTCTTTCGACTCCAAGCGTTCACATCTGAAAATATCACCAATCCGATAGCGGGCAAACGCACCACCTTTTAAAGTTGTAATCACAATTTCATAATCTTGCTCCGGTAAAATCTCATCCATCAAATAAGTCTTAGGCTCATACGTTGGATCTTGTAAGTTCTTATAGTATTCATCCATGGGAATAAACTCATAGAAACAAATGTTTGGAAATAAGATTAATCCATTTTTAGACCAGGATTCCGCCCCTATCGCGGTTGCTTCGGTACCGCCAAATATTTCTAAAGGTCGTACACCCCAATAATCTTCAATACGATCTTTAAAGTGCGTGCTGTCAGTTCCAGCACACACAAACCCTTTTAAATCAAACACATCTTTGGGGTAAATCTTTTTCTCTTTAAATTTATGATCAATTTTAGCGCGTGCTAATTTAGATAACATTTTTAAATCAAAGTTAAACAAACTACCTGAAGACGTGGATTCAAAGCTTTCCACAAAGCTCTCCCCCATCTTCACGATCACACTGCTCAGGCCATAGTACAAATCAATGCCTTTACGCATCCCTTGTTTAAAACCTTCCATATTACGCTCACCAAAGCTCATGGCATTGCCGGCTTCAATGGAAGGCATGAAGTTAACACTGTACTCACCTTGGATTGAATAAGGCAAGAGACCCGTTAAATAAGGCAAGGGCGCCATGCCATTTAAGAAGTTCATACCTGGCTTTAAATCAAAGTGATATTTCGCTTTGCTGGTGCTTAAAATAATGCAGGTTAAACAAATATCACGATGATGGGATATCATCGTCTTGGTGTAAGGTGCTACCTTGACCGGTGCTTTGCCACCCTCCCAGGTTGTTTGAATCCAAACAACTGGCTCTGAAGGTAAGACATCGTTGTTTTTCGGTAGCAAATAATCGGCGTAATCATCGTAGGTTGTGAGGGGCACAAGCTTACGAAACTCACGCACGCTCTTGGGTCGCTTGTTGTTCATGATATGCTTACCAATTACACTATCAGCATACATCTCAATTTGTTCAAGCAAAAGCCGCTCTTGGATTTGCATGAACTCTTTTAATGAATAGTCCAAAAAACCACAATAGCGTTGCCATATCTCTTTGTACTCTTTGTTTTTCAACATTAAATCCATATTCATCGTCGATCACCCTTAAAACTCTGCAAGCAACGAGCCACACTCTTTGCGTTGATCATTAAAAATGGCGTGGTTTTCTGATAATCCTCATAACCAACTAATGTCTTTGAAAAAAAGTAAACATCTTGAATCCATACATGGACCACATCCAGTGTCGTCCATACTATCGTGGCAAACAGCATCAACTCGTTACCTGATGCAAGAAACAAAAACAAATACATAAAGAAAAACCCCCACACCCCCGGATGACGACAAAGCGCATACACCCCGGTAGTGATGGTTTGATTCTCTTGGGTTTTTGTATACGTTGCTTTAAAAGGCAAGGCCCCAAAAAGAGCATAAAACATAAACAACCCGCTCAGGATTGCCAGCGCATAAAAAACCCCCCGTAGCCATAAGTCCAACGAGAAGATTACTTTCGGAGTTCGATGTATCATGATGCTGCCAATACCAATGAGGACAACACCAATCATGAAGAAACTATTTAAACCATTATGATAGTTTTTGATCTTGTTCAGATCAAAGATGTATAAAAAAAGAAATCCTAAACTCCCTAAAACTAAATATCCCATCTTTTCTCCTATGGCCGTATTAGCATTATACCCTCTAAAAATACGTCTCACAACCAAATTTCGGCCATATTTTATGAAAACATATAAAAAATCGCGAATATTTAACAAATATCCGCGATTATGTACTCACAATATAAATTGATTTTAGTCAATTATATACTTATCGAAAAGGTATTCAAGCACTTTTTGAGTATGGTTATCAGTGTGATTTGAACCAGTGCCATCGAAAATTATAATTTCACCCCATCGGTGACCTTCCACAAAACCAGCTCTTAAACGCTGGATACTAATGTTGTTTCTATTATTGCTTGAGATAGTAATCGATTGACTTTGATCGAAGTTAAAAGTTCTTTGACCTGTTACTTCATTAACTTCTACATTTAGCCCGTTAGTTACAGCTAATCTATTTGGTTCAACTTCTAATCGATAAATTTCCCAACCTCCGGTACGATAATCATTAAGTGTGAAGTTTGATTGATAGCTTGAAATGGAACTCTGACCATGCAAATTGAATCGTAGTTGATTGTTATCTACAATTGTAACTGCAAACTTATTTGTAGACCGCCCAGGATAAGAATCAAATAGCGTACTGTTTGCGGTTACATCGCCTTCCAACTCTTCAAACTTTAAAGCAAAATAAACAATAATCTTACTTCGCGTACTTATAGAATTCCAATTGTCTACATTTTGATTATTACTGTTTCCACTATTTTCAATACTAATAATTTGATGTTCGTGTTCCTCGTTGCCCACCGTTTCTATCATGACATAAGGTGCTGAATTGGTGTTCTCAATATCTTGATAACTGATATTGTTTGATCCAATATCAGTCCAACGTTTTAACAAGTTGTATTGTGTTGACAACATCACATCGGTGTTTGTCATATCAAGATAGGATGCATCCATATGAATTAGTACTGAATTACCAGCAATTGGAAAACGTGAAATGAAAATGTTATTGCTGAACTTTGATGGCCCAAAATGTCCTTTTTCTCCAACTGGTGTTGTTAATTGTTTTATAAAAGTACCGCCATAATCTGCAATGTTTCCTAAATTTGTAATCGTTTTTCCCGTATAATATGGTATGACTTTTAAATCATCATCAATAATGTCATCTGAAAATCCATGAAATGGAATATAACTTTTTTCAACGCTGTGATACCACTCATACTTTGTATCAATATGATAACTTGTATAGTCTAAAACCATAACGCTTGGTACAACTTCTAAAGTTGTATGACCAATATTAGGATAAGTCACAACCCTACCTGCACCATCATAACCTGTAATGGTAATATCTTCGATAATGGTTGGAACTCTAAAAGGATCTGGCCTTGATTTACTAACAAAAGTGCTTAATGTGAAATTGTTTATATCATTTTCCATAACAAAACCTTCAACGTCACGTTCGTATATTTGGCCTGCAAATAATTTAATCGTGGTTGATGGGTATATTAAATCATCAGTTTCGCCTGTCTTGATTTTACCTTTAGTAACAGCAATTTTTTCCTCAACATCTTCTTGAGCTGCAAATATCTTTTCTGTTAACTCGCTTGTCTTATATGTATTAATAAACACAGTCGAAAACATTGTGTAGAATCCCATCGCAATCAGAGACACAATAAATAATGAAACAACAACTTCTAATAAAGTTAAACCTTTCGTGTTTTTCATTTTAAACCCCCTAATCCCCAATTAATCTAGGTCCTAGATAATGCCATGTATCATTAATAATTGATGTTTTAATTTCAGTAAATGCTAGACCGAGAGCTTGTTGATCATTTGCGTGGAATCGTCGTGTATCATGTACATTCAATGCATTTTGAATTTTATCCATAACAGAAACAGTTACATCTGGACTAAATCCAATTAAGTAATTTGTGTATTCGTCAACGTCACTTAAACCTAAATCTGCAATTCTTTGTATGTAAGCAAGTGCTCGATTATCTTCTCTATTACCATAGCCTCTTACAACACCTCCAAACACAAAATCTTCTCCGGCAAATTCAGAGTAACCTCTTGTGGTAACTGCACGAACTTGATTATGCAATAAATTTAATTCATAACGACCTGTCGAATTGTTTAGACGGGTGCTTCCCGTGTAATATGTAATTCCTTCGATATCGCCATCTTGAATAAAATAACCACCATTTAAAGGATCTGAAATCATAGTATAATTTCTAACTTGTACAGTTTCTAGACAACCTTGCCAAAAAGATCCAGGTCTTGCACAGTAAGATATTGTACTATAATAGTTGTTTCCTCTTTTAACCATTTTATCGGAATAGAAAGTATAAACTCCATCGGTTAAAAGAATGACATAATTTTTAATAATATATTCTTCCAAAATATCGTTACGTTCAGCTTCAATTGCTGCTGTTTTATCATTCAGCATATAGTAAGCTCTTCTCAAACCATCTCCTGTGTTTGTTCCACCTTCACAGCTATTACCTCCACGGCACAATGCAGTAATTTGATTTTTCAAAGTACTTGCATTTGATGATAACTCAAGAAAAGGTTTAGGGTTGTTTGCATGAGTATTAAACTCGATTAAACTTGCAGATATAATAACATCTTCATTATCATTATCGTTAAGTTGGTTTACTAATTCTACAGCCGAATCCTTTAAGCCAGAAATCCGTGTGACTTTTGTACTTGAACCCTTGGAAATTGGTAAATCTTTATCATTCATACTGCCTGAGGTATCAAGTATGAGCGCAATATTAACAAAAACTTTTAAATTACTAAAATTTAAATTATCAGTTCGATAAGCAAGCGCTTTTGCTGGGTGCGCTGCGGAACCATAGTCAACAATTTGTAAAGAATTCAAAGATTCATACCCTGTTAAAATATCAAACCGTTTAATAACACCATGAATCTTTGCAACAAAACTCATTTTAACCGTGTTATCACGATTCATTGGATCATCTTTGAAAAATGTTATATCAAATTCAACATTTTTATATGGACCTACCAAGGTTGTTTCAACATGACTTTTACTTGAATTATCCCAAACATAATTTACAACTCTTGTCTGATCACCAGACAATGCTAAATAATTCCATTCATCATCTAAAAAACTTGAATCTGGAACCGCAAATGCTGCCTTAGATGTGCTCACTAAATGACTAATCTCATCCATAGCATGCCTCACTGATGTTTGTACATCATAATCATCAGATTCTTTATTATAAACTTTATTACCAAAAATCATAAGCCCCCAAACCATCGTTATAACGACACTTATGATTGTCATAGCAACTACTAATTCTAATAATGTAAATCCTTTTTTATTTTTCATGTCCTCACCTCAAGTCCCACGTCGGTAATTCTGGAACAGTCACCCTAAATCTCATAACTACTGTTTTCGATACATTTGTGCCGTTTGCTCTACCGATTGATTTAATAATTACATATCTCAATTCATTTCTAATCTCACTTGTAATTTCAATATCTACTTCACCATTTGGTAAAACAACATTGTCTGTTAAAGGCTCAATCGTAACACTTGCTCCCTTATTAAAATGACTATTAAGTAATGATCTATCATCTTGTAACAAGGCACCATAAGCCAATTCAGCACCAGCGATAGCGACATAATGTGATTGGATTGATTCATTTTGATGCTGTGTTGCTTTTAAGTTGGCTGCAAACAATGTAAAGACCGCCACCCCTAAAAGTGACATGACTAGTAAAACCATAACCGCATATACGATTGCGACTCCTTGTTGATTACCTATTATTCTCTGTTTTTTCGTGGCCATAATATTTTCCTTCATTAGAAAATGTACTTTTCTACAAATAAATTATAAATCAATTGTGATAGTTGTGCAAATAATATAAACTCAATGTTATCAAAAATAGCTTTTTTTGTAATTTTAATCCTTAAATTACTCTGAAAGTGCTTATATTATTAATCATCAATTGAAACTTAGCTCATATTATATAGCATATAACTTTAACTATCATCTACTTTAGTCTCTTATTTATAAGTTGAAATCAATAAAAATCTTTAATATGCGTTGAAAAGTTTCAATGACGTCTTCGCAATCAATAAAATGTTCTTCTTTAAACACATAAATACGGAGCATTGAATGAAAGTTTTGATGAATCGTTTCATTATCTAAATTGTTAAAGTATTCAAATTCATGCACTTTTTTATTATGAGTCATGGCTCCAATTCTACGATTTTGTTCTTCAATTTTTATTTCAATAATTTCTAAAATACTGCCATGGTTCTTCAACAGAACTTCAACGGCATCCGTATTGTATAATTGGAAAACGTCGTACATATGTTTTGATACCTCAATCAACCTATTAGCATCGGTGCCAAGATAATAATCTTCAATAGCGAACAATTTATCAATAAATATTCGTTCCATTGAAATACAACACATTTTAAATGGCTTTACATTATAATAGGTTTTTAACATAAGTTGCTGTTCTATACTCGCATAGGTAAATAAAATAGGTTCAATGACATAGCTTGCAGTTGGTGATGATGTTGTAAACGATGTTGTTTCAACTTTAACTTTTTCTATCCTGTCAAGAGTGTCATCCTTAAATTCATCAATAGCAAACATTGTCTTGTAGGTGTATACCGTCGTCCTGGAACCACTACCAGAAATGTTTCCTAAAGCTAATGGATCTTTTTCTAAGCAATTATATTGTGAAGTTACTCTTTTTAAAGCTGTCTTTTTACTCGTTCTTGTAGGGAATTTCGTGTCATTAAAAGTCAAATCAATATCTTCAGAGAAACGATGAATACTTTTCAATGCTTTATATAGAGCTGTTCCGCCTTTAAAAAAGACATCGTATTCATTCTGAATCTTTGCAATCTCTTGGAGCATCAAAGTTACGTAGTAATCTTTCTCAATAATTTCAGGTAAAATTCTACGATTCTTACTGATCTGAAGTATTAAAACTTGAAATGCTTCAATATCTCTATGAAGTAAATACAAACTCTCCCCCCCTTTGTTTAGCGTGCCATTAAGTCAGTAAGACTATCAAGAACATTCTTATTATAGTGCATCTTAGCTGTTTTCATCAGCTCATGAAAACTCATCTTATTTTTCTTCATATAGGTTTCCAGTTTTTCACCTATACGATCATAAATCAAATGATATTCATTGATTTCTTTAATTGTATCTAAAAGCTGGAAATAAAGGTAGTTGTCATCATTTATTTCAGCAGGTGGTGCATTGACTTCAATTTTTTGATCGAGGAATTGTAAGATTTCTTTTGTATTATATTTGTTTGAAACAATTCGAACCCAGTTTTCAATATTATTAGAAATGCCTATATCGTTTAATACTTTTGTACCAATCCGATAACCTATATGTTTGTCTTTAGAATAATCATAAATATAGGTATCATGAAGTAGCTTCATAAAATTTAAAGGATAATTACCAAACTTCGTTTCCTTTGTTTTATAAAAGACACCGTTTTTTATTTTTTCTAATTTACCTTCTTGAACCAAACGGTTGAGATAAAGACTCATTAATTTTCTAAAGTATGTCAAATCAACTTCCGCTTCATGCGCAAGTTTATAGGTTACATCTTTTAATAATATTGGATCACCATATGCTTGCTCATCTATATACTTTCGCAAGTAATCCATATACACCTTATTTTTTTCAGTCATAATAACACCTCTGTTGACTAAATTATATATATATTGTTGATTTTTGTCAATTTAATCAACATCTGGTAGTATCGCTATTTGCAACGGATAGAAAAAACATCTCAATGTTTGAGATGCTCTTAAAATCGCAATCTATGCAATCAAATGATAATATCTTTTCTAACATGATCATAAATCGGTTTTATTTTGATTTGATCATGAAAGTCATCTGTAAAAGCAAGGGCATTCTCCAATGCCCAACTAGCAAACCCATAACTCAAGCATTTATCAGGAAAAAATGGATTACCGGAATTTTCATAAAATATAGAATAGTTAAATTTCCCATCAAGAAATTCGGTTAATTCAAATTGATCATAATTGATACTCGTGAATGGAGAATGGATTGAATACACTTCAGGGTTATAGTGAATAAGAGCATGCCGAACTTTAATAATAGCTCTTAAGTTTTCATATAATTCTGAATTTTCATCTATTTTATTCTTGTTGATCATTTTCAAAACCCCCTTGTACTTTTCAAGTGTTGACGTATATTTCAACTTACTTTTCTTTTTCGACCACTCTAATTGAATAATATCTCTCGTAATTTTGGGAATATTATTCATTCTTTCTTGATGACTGGCGATATCAAAAAGTATTTCTCTTATTGTGGCTTCCAAAAAGGACACTGTAGCAAATAATGATCCAGTTACAAATGCTTTGTTTCTGGTATCCAAATCAGTTTTTACGTTACCGCTAATATCTGAAATGTTCTGACTTTCTATCTTTTGACTTTCAATAGCTAATAATGACGCGGATTTCAAATGTTGGATTGAAAAATATGTTATGAATCTGAAACTAAACACCTTTTAATACCTCCTCTAAGTCATACTAGATTTTGAATACAATAAATACAAAATGAATAATATCGCATAAAATTTAATGCCTTTGTTATCGTAACTCCGAATACATAAGATTTGAAATTGTTTGTTCTCTAATTAAAAAAAGAGATGAGTTTTCATCTCATCTCTCTTTCATTTTTAAAAGCTCTTCATGTGAGCAACTTCTTTTATAATTTACTTATTCTGTCGAAATTACTGTCCCATCAAATTTAAATGACCCACATTCAACAACAAATGAATCACCAGATGTTAACTCTCCCAAATCCTCAACTACGCATTTAGCATCTGTGACCTTTTTGTTAATCGTGGCAAAATTATCAGATGTTCCAAGTTCAGCTTCATCTTCTAAAGATGCTAATTCGATAGAAATCTCCGAATATAAACTCCTTGCATTTGCTTGATCTTTACTATCTCTCGCTTTTTGAACATAGTTTAGAATAGCTGGAACCAAGATTGCTGCTAGAATTGCTAGAATCAAAATCACAACAATAAGCTCAATCAGTGTAAACCCTTTCTTGTTTCTTAATAATTTTTTCATATTATATATTCTTCTCCTTTTCTTGTCTTAATTTAACTACGTTTAGACATAAATGTCAATATCTCAGATAACCTATTAAATCGTTGTTTTTTTAGGCTATCTTCTGCCAGATAAGCGTTTCAATAACTCTGGGTTACTGCTGATACCTAATGCAGTTTCATAAGTTATCTGACGGCTGTTCATGCGTTGCACAAGACTTGCTTCCATCGTAGTCATCCCCATACGTGTGCTTGTTTGAATCGTCGTTGCGATTTGATAGATCTTGTTTTCGCGAATGAGGTTTGCTATCGCATCATTCATCAACATGATCTCATGAATCGCAATTCGTCCTGAACCATCCGCTTTTGGAACTAAAACCTGAGAGATCGCAGCTTTCAACACCGTTGCAAGTTGGGTTCGAATTTGTGGCTGCTGATGCGTTGGGAAGGAATCGATAATCCGGTCAATGGTATTGGGTGCCCCAATTGTATGCAAGGTGGAGAACACTAAGTGACCTGTTTCGGCCGCTGTGATTGCTAAACTGACAGTTTCATAATCACGCATTTCCCCAACTAGAATAATATCTGGGTCTTCCCGTAAGGCTGAACGGAGTCCGTCCTTAAAGTTTGGCACATCTTTAAAGATTTCCCGTTGATTAATCATTGAATTACGCTGAGTATACACGTATTCAATTGGGTCTTCTAAGGTTAAGATGTGACGTTGACGCCGTTGATTGACATGGTCAATCATAGCTGCCAAAGTGGTTGTTTTACCACTACCTGTCGGACCAGTGACTAGCACCAAACCTCTTGGTAAATCAGCCAAATCTTTGAGAATGACTGGTAAATCCAATTGGTCAATGGTTGGGATATCGTTTTTAAGCAAGCGCATCGCAATCGCAGGGCGATTTTGTTGGCGATACACATTGATTCTGAAACGGTTACCGACCCAATCCGTGTAAGCACTATCAACATCCTTACCAGAATAAAACATCGTCAATTGATCTTCTGAGAGAAAATCCGCAATCCAGTTTAATACTTCTTGGTCCGTTAACTCTGGATACTTCAGTTTCTCTAATAAACCAATACGACGCACAATCGGCACGTTGCCGCTGACTAAATGTACGTCAGAACAATCGTTACGATTTGCATAATCTAATACTTCTGCTAACATGAATTCCCCCTTTCTTACTCAACTGTGTACAGGATTCGTATTGCTTCTTCAAAGGATGTCGTTCCTTTGTCAATTAAATCCAGCACTTCATCTCTCAGCAACCGGACGTTGGTTTCTTTCGCATATTCACGTAACACATCGGTGTTGGCTCCTTTAGAAATTAATTGTTCTAATTGCGAGTCAATGAGCACAATCTCAAAGACTGCGGTTCGCCCGCTGTATCCGGTGTTATTACAATGCTGACAGCCAACAGCTTGGTATGCTTCCTTAACATTGGTGTGCAACAGTAAGTTATCGGCACTTGATATTTCAACTTTTTCTTTGCAGTGTTCACACAACTTCTTAACCAAACGCTGTGAGATTACACATTTCACAGACGATGCAACCAAGAAGGGTTCCACGCCCATATCCACTAAACGGACAACAGTGGATAGTGCATCGTTGGTGTGAATCGTTGATAAGACCAAGTGACCTGTAATCGCGGCTCGAATTGCAATTTCAGCGGTTTCGGTATCACGAATTTCCCCAATCATAATTGTATCGGGGTCTTGCCGTAAAATCGACCGTAAACCACTGGCAAAGGTTAATCCAGCACGGGCATTCACTTGCACTTGCGTGATACTTGGAAATTTACGCTCAATGGGATCTTCAACCGTAACGATTGATTTCTTTGGTGATGCCAATTTCGCAAGCATGGAATACAAGGTGGTTGTTTTACCACTACCGGTCGGACCGGTGACCAAGATAATACCATGCGGTAAACGAATTGCCTTATCAATTAAGGTAATTGTTTCCTCGGATAAACCTAAACTATGTAATTCGTACGTAATGTTACGATCCGCTCCTAATAAACGAATAACAACTTTTTCACCATGGGGCGTTGGGATACTCGAGACCCGCAAGTCCACCGCAATGAAATCGTTTTTCCATTGGAAACCGCCATCTTGAGGCACGCGTTTCTCAGCGATGTTCATGCCACTGATAATTTTAATGCGCGTGGTAATGAGTTGATGCACTTCAGGCGTCAATTCATTATGGATTTGCAGGTCTCCATCAATTCGAAAACGAATCCGGGTTAACTTCTCTTCCGGTTCGATATGAATGTCGGAAGCGTTACGTTGATAAGCTTCCAAAATAAGTGAATTCACAAGCTTAACAATCGGAGCCGAGTCAACCCGCTCGCTTAAATCGATGTCAGCTTCTTGTTCTTTTGTTGTCGGAATATAGCTAGCACTATATTCATCTTTGATGCTGCCCATGATATCTTCAGTTGTCTTTTGGGCATACACACGGTTAATACCTCGCTCAATTTCTGGCAGTGGTGATAAAACCGTATCAATTTCTAAACCCGTTATCATCGCAATATCTTCTAAACAAGCAAAATCAAGGGGATCATTGGTCGCAATCGTTAAGGTGCCTGAACGCAAGTGCATTGGTAAAATCATGTAACGACGTGCCAATTGTTCAGGAACAATATTCACAGCGTCAATTTCCACCATAAAGAGTGGTGAATCAACGTATTCTACGCCCAAGCGCACACCTAATGTTCGTAAGATGTCACGCTCACTCGCAAAGTTTAATTCAGCGATTACTTCCCCCAAGCGCTGTTTAGTTTCTTGTTGCTTAGCTAGGGCTTCATCAAGTTGCGCTTCTGTAATAATTTTTTCTTCTACTAATAGTTGACCAATTGGTATTGCTCTCATAACGTATCCTCCTGATGTTTCTCTTTTCAATCATCATATCTTTGTTATAATGATAATCATAACGAGGTATCACTATGTTAATGATTGGGTTATTTGTATTTATTGTTGGGACGATTTTTGGATCATTTTTCAATGTTGTCATTTATCGACTTCCTAGAAAAGAATCGATTACGACACAAAGGTCGCATTGTCCCCATTGTCAAGCACCGATCAAGGCGCTTGATTTAATTCCACTTGTTAGCTTTGTCCTACTCAAAGGACGCTGTCGTAACTGTCAAAGCAAGATATCTTTACGTTATCCACTGGTTGAGTTACTAAGTGGTATCAGCTATCTGCTGATGTATCTACAATTTAAACTAACGATTCCATTTTTTATAGGCATTGCGCTGGCTTCCATTTTAATCATCATCACGATGATTGATCTTGATACGATGGAAATCAACGATCGCTTCCAAGTTGCCATCTTTGTCCTTGCTATAATTTATATATTTACGCAAGACGTTAATATCATGGACCACCTGATTGGATTTTTCATCATCAGTGTCCCCTTCTACATCATCGCCTTAGTAAGCAATGGCTTAGGCGGCGGTGACATTAAACTAATCGCGATGGCCGGTTTGCTGCTTGGCTATCGTGCCACCTTTGTTGCCTTTTTAATTGCGGCAGTCGTCGGTGGCGTTTATGCCATTTACCTTTTAAAGCAAGGCAAGTCCCAAAAGCAAGCAATCGCCTTTGGCCCCTATCTATGTCTTGGAATCTTTTTTGCCTATCTCTATGGTAATCAACTTTTAGACTGGTATTTGTCCCTGTTTATTTAACGGGCTCATCCCAATAACTATCACTACCACCAACATAATCTGAATCAAGCGTCTCATCCCGAGGCGCTTCTTCAATTTTCGCAATCGTGTACACGTCAAAGGCAAATGTAGCTGTTTGATTTTCAAAATTATAATTTGAACCCGTGACAAACACACTGGTACGCCAGTTGGTAATTTCATCTAAGAAAGATTTGTAGTTATTAAAAGTCGACAACACATTGTAGGTGTGGCTTTGCTTCAATAAGATTGAATCGGAAGTTGGAATGAAATCTTCGATTTCTTCCTCTTTCAAATACTCCAGTACTAATTCTTTAATACGATAGGAAGGTTCACTAATCAACACCTGCTTCGCATCTGGTGTTGCAGTTTGAATGGCTCCTAAATTGGCACTGTTAATCCGCATTTTATGCTGATAAGCAAGTGGCAACACGCGCCGCTCATACTGAGCCGCATCAAGTGGATCTTCAATCTTCGCAAACTCATCATTAAGCGCAATCAGTTTATCTTTTTGCTTCTCAATCAAGGTGTCTTGCAAAGCAATCTTTGTTTGAATTTCCTGTTGTTTAAACTGTAAATCGGTGCGCAGTTGCTTATTGTCGGTTATTTTCTGTTGAGTTGGTAAAATGATCAGCATCACAAACACCAACACCAACGCCACTAACACTAAAAAGAAGATTAAAAATTTCTCACGTTTTGATATTGTCATTTTATAATCCTCCCTGCAACACACACTCGATATTGGCATAATAACGATTTTCAGAATCGTTGTAGCTATACCCTGAATAAGATACTTTCTTAAAGTGTTCTGTTCGTTGTAATCTTAAAACATAATTTGAAATGTCTTCAGCTGTCCGACCGGTGATGGCAACATTGACTTTACCGTCTTGATAATCCATGCTTCTAAATTCCACATTCGCAGGGCGACTGTAATTTAAAATGGTAATCGGCACAGAATTGAAGCGCACTGCTTCTTCAAAGACATCGTTGATGCTTTCAACCTCCTGTAACATTTCCTCAATTTGATTGATGTCCTGTTCAAGTTGGTTGATGTAACTGAGTTTTGTTTGAATGTTAGGATCATTGACGTAACTTTCAAGTTCTGTAATGTCCTTTTTTAATAACGCGTTGTCAATCGCAAGTTTGATGCTATAGGCTCCAAAGAGCAGTAACAATACCCCAAGCACAATGAAATAAATCTTGTTGTCAGAATATTGACTTGCCTTTGTTTTATGGAGCTCTTCATAACGAGCAAGTAAATTCATATCTTGTTTTTTCATGATATCACTTCCTCAACATCGACCCAAACACATTGATAAACTGTGTTTGGTGCTCACAATCACCACTGACAAAACTTGGGCGTGCAAATATTTCACACGGTACTAATAGATTATGATTGACGCGTTCTTTCATTTCTTCTAAAACTTCATCTTTACCAAGCAAATAAATCTTGTCGATACCACTTTTGATGCCACGTGTGTAAGAGAACTGAATCATCTTACCGATGTTATCTTCGATGGTATCTAAATATTCTTCTTTTGTTAGTTCTGAATAAGCAATTAAACGCACGTTGCGCGATAAAATATAATTGCCCTGATCAAACAAATACAAACGCAAATGGTTACTACCAATTTCCGTTAAAATCACTTGATCTAATTCATAAATCTCCTTATTCATTTTTACGGTTTTAATCACCGAGTTGGTCGCGGAGTCAATGACAAGCGGTTTAATTCTTAAATGCTTCATGAGTTCAATGTAAGACTCAAGTGCCCGCTCTAAAACGGCGACTGCCAACACCCGCAACGCGGGCTGGCCGTTTTCATCTTCCACTTCTTCCAGCGTGATGTAATCCATGATGTAGTCAGCCGTTAAATTAAGCGTGTCCATCATTTCTGAACGCACAATAAAAGCCAACTTCTTGTGATCAATTTTAGGTGTGATGATTTCACGATAAATGATGGAACTGTTGTTTAAACAAATGTAAGCTTCTCTTTTATCTTGAATGTTAAATTCATCCAGTTTCTGTTCCAATAAAAGCGCAAAGTTATCGAAGTTGTATTCTGTTATCCCCTGTTGATCAATCCAGTCATCATCAAATGCAAAAGAATAAGCTCCCTTGCAAATTACTTCGTTTTTTCTAACTTTTGCTTCCACAAGATTTATCGAACCATTTTTAAATTCAATTCCCAAAGCCATTGTTGATCATCCCCTTTCCAGTTAACCAAGCGTTTCATACATTTGAAAGATTGGTTGAATAATTGCAACGACGATAAAACCAATGATTAATCCGAGCACAACAATCATCACCGGTTCAATCATGGCGATCATGCGTTGAATTGCTGCATCTGCTTCATCGTCAAAATAATCAGCAGTTGTGCTTAAAATATCTCCCAGTGAACCTGCTTCTTCCCCAATGTAAAGCATGGAGCCAAACATGGGATCGAATTCTTGCGTGTTTTCAATCGCCCGTGAAATAAGTTCACCACGACTGACCTCCGCCAGCACATCCACAAAGAGCTCTTCTAAGTATGCGTTGTTTAAAACTTTGCCGGTTGTCTCAATCATATCCAAGGTTTGTACACCGCTTGAATACAAGGACGAAAACGCACGGGCACACCGGGCTGAATACACCGTACGGTTTAACTTCCCAAACACAGGTAACCTGAGTTTGAGTCGATCAACTTCAATACGAATGCTGCGAACTTTAATTAAAAGTCGAACAGCGACAACTAAAACAATTAAAACAATTAAGAGAACCAACCAATTATCAATTAAGAAATGTGAAAAGTTCATGATAATCTGTGTTGTCCATGGAATGTCAGCATCTTCAAACATGCCGGTAATGGTCGGTAAAACAAACATGACAAGCACTAAGACCACAAAAACGGATACGACCGCAAGAATCGCCGGATAGATACTCGCCGAACGAATCTTGCTTGCTAGTTTTTGTTCTTTCTCATAGTGAGTTGCCATGCGGTTTAAGGATTCATCTAAGGTCCCCCCAACCTCACCTGCTGCAACCATGTTGGTCAACAACTCTGGAAACACACCGCGCTGCAGATGCATGGCATCCGACAGTGAATTTCCCTTTTGCACATCTTCATAAATTTGCCTAAAAACTGTCTTACTTTTTTTATCATTTGCTTTGTTTTGTAATAAGTCCAAGGCTTGAATAATCGGAATCCCTGAATTAATCATTGTTCCAAGTTGGCGCGAAAAAATCACAAGGTTTTTTACTTTCAAACGACCTGCCGTCCCTTCACGAACATCGGTCTCTTTAAAATCAACCAAGTATAAGTTTTTCTCTCGAACGTTTCGCTTTAAGTCCTCAACATTTTCGACAGTCATAAACTCACGATTTGTTTTACCCTGTCGATCCATCGTGGTAACAGTAAAGTTCTTCATCCACTCACCCCTTATGAAAAACGATGACCAAATACTTATTATATAGTTATTGTGGCCGGTATTATTGATTTAATTGTAAGCTACTGCGCATTTTTTTACAATATAAATTACTTATTTCACCATAAATAATGAAACTATCAAGCATTTTTAATGAAAACCCATGTTTTTTGTCATGAAAAGGACAAAAAAGCGGACCTCAGTGATTTCACTAAATCCGCCATGTATGCACAAATTCAAAGGCATCCGACTGCAAATATTGATTAATGCGTTTGATGTCATACTTACGCATGTCATTTTTAGGAATATCTTTCACAACGTAATATTGTTTAGGAATGCTCCAATGGTCCAAAACGACCATGACCTTGTTGGTTTTTTCAATGAGATTTTCAAGTTCGTACTTGCGATCAAAGACCAACATGGCACATAAGGTTTCATCCTTATCCACAAAGGCTTTGGCTTCCAAACACCCTGGAATTTTGTAGAGCTCAGACTCGACTTCCAAAGGATTCACAAAGAAACCTTTCACCTTCACCAATTCATCGGCACGATGCGAGAAATACAACTGCCCTAAAGCATCCATGTAACCAATATCATTGGAGTGATAAAACAATTTATCATCGTAGGTTTGAAAGACCTTTTCATTCAGGGTGTCGTTGTTGATGTAGCCGTTCATCAAGGTCTTGCCATGCACTAAAATCTCACCGTATTCATAAGGTTTCGCAAACTCACCGTTTTCCTTTATGATGCGTGCTTCATTACCAATTAAGGGTTTTCCAACACAATGTGGGGTCGTGTCAAAGGACTCGCTAATCGCAACCGCTGCCGTGGATTCGGTCATGCCATAGCCAACCCGCAAACACCCGGGTGAATTATGTTGTTTTAACAAATTATTAAAATCTTCGACCAGTTTCGGTGCGACGGCTTCGCCACCGACAAAAGCATCTTTAATGAATGACAAATCGCTGTTGATGAAAGTTTCATCGTTCAGGAGAATCCGAAACAAATACGGGACCCCCGCAATGTGAGTTGGTTTCTCTTTCAGTAATTCTTTGACCATGGTGTTGCGCTTAATGCGTGGCACCAAAACACAACGCCCGCCTAAAGCCAGCACGCCATGCAAGGTCACTCCTAAACCAAAACCATGGAAGAACGGCAAGACACAATACATGGAATCTTCCCCAATGACTGGGTCAATGTTACTGCGCATTTGAAAGGCTAAGGTGTTGAAAGCTTCACTGCTTAAACCCACCGCTTTTTGCTCACCAGTGGTACCACTTGAAAAAAGCACGACGGCATCCTTGACTTGATCACCCACATCAATGGCTTGCGGGCGACTTGATATCCGATTAAAATGATGTTTTGAAAAGGAACGCATGCCATAACGGGTCTTTAAAAACAACTTTTCAAAGCCTTTAGAATTATTAGCCATGGCAATCACAACCATGTCTTCTTTATCAATGACATCGCGGTAACGATCCATGAGCACATCCAAAACAAACATCTTGGAAACACCCACAAACTCACAACGTTTTTTAATCAAGGTCGATGAACTCAAAGGATGAATCATGACCACGGTCACGTTTAATTTATTGAGTGCATACAAGAGATACACACTTTCAAAAATATTAGGTAAAACAAGCGCGACTTTGTCGTGGGGTTGAATGCCTAAATTAATGCATTTATAAAAAGTGCGGTCAATATTCTCCAGCAATTGTTTAAAGGTAATATGCTTACCATTTAAGGTCAAAGCACGTGTGCTGGGGTAACTCTGCGCCGCGACTTTCAGCTTCTCATACATGGTCATATGGGTGCTCCATAATGGCGGTGAAATAAGCTAAAGCCTTGAATAAAACCATCCCTTCTGAAATCCGCTCATCAACACTGAAGGTGACATCCAAAGACCCATCGTCTTGCAGACGCCCAAAGGTCAAAAACATGGAGGCCGTTCCCCAATTATACAAGTGATGCAAGACACTAAAACCATCAATGCCCCCTAAATTCGCAATCACAGCTGTGGCATGAAAAGGATCATCATCAATGATGCTGTTGGGCAGCATATCCCAACTGTCCAAACGCATCATAATTTTAATGGCAAGTTTAAACATCCAGGTTGGCATTTTCCCAAAGCCTTCAATGAGTTTATCGGCTTCAATACCCGCTCCTGAACGTGTTTGTTGCGTGGCTTGATTCAGTTTCGCTTGCACATCCTGCAAGCCATCCTCAGGATCAAACTTTAGCTTTGCCAGCGTGCTATCGCCGGCTACCGTTTTATCACGTTTCATGACGGTTGAAACCGAAATGTTTTTATGTTCATACAATTGACTGTTTAAAACGAAGCGCTTTAAAACAGGAAACTCGTTCACAGTTTTTAAACAAGCGTACAGCACAAAAGCAAAGATTTTGACATCGTTTTCCTTTAAAAAATCATGAATTTTTTCACTCTTGATGGAAATATTTGTGATAATGGTTGACTCATGCCGGGTCGGCATCAGTGCCAATTCCAATTTCTCAAATGCTTTTAAGGGTAGTTTTTTACGATCGTATCTTCTCATCTTGCTTTTCCTTTGTTGCTTGAATTAATAAATCCAAGACCTCTTTATCATACACGATATTGACATTTTTAACCAATTTTTTCAGGATGCTTTTCTGTCTTAAACCTTGACTTTGAAGACTATAATAATCCAAAGTCACGCGAATCATTTTTGATGCCAAGGGAATATCCGCACTGTGTAAACCATGCGGTTTTCCTGATCCATCGCTGTTTTCAAAGATTGCCAATACATAATCCGCCACATCACGAAAGGCAGGTACATTTTTCAAAATATGATAACCATGTTCCGCGATCCGATGCTTTTCATGGGTTAATGATAAGCGCTCATCACTGAGTAAACCAACTAAGGCAAACTGGGTGGCATATAAAATATCCGTCTCTTTTTGGACTGGCACATTTTGAGTTGCAAGCATCTTTTTAACACAGTCAACCATGGCCATGCTCATGAGGTATTGTTCAGGGAAACGCTCACGGTAACTCACTTCAATGATATTGAGAATGTCAGCTTGTTGTTTTTGTTTGTCCCGTAGTTTTTGATGATACATGGCTTCTTCCGCGATTACAAAAATCTTGTCAATGGAATCCACAATTTCATTGGTGGTCATATAACCAATCGCCGCTGATAGCTTAATTTTTGTTGATATTTCTCGCTCCACAAACTCATTGATACGATCCACAATCAGGGTTACTTCCTGTTCGTTGGTGTTGGGTAATAAAATGACAAACTCATCGCCACCAATCCGCGCCACAATGTCTTCGGCACGTGTGGTCTTTTTCAAGATAGTCGCAAAGGTTTGAATGAGGCGATCCCCTTCCATGTGACCAAAAGTATCGTTGGTGAGTTTTAGATCGTTGATATCTGCCAAGATAATGGACATGGGTAAACTCCGCTCGACATTGAGACGTTTTAGTTCTTGTTCATAGTAGGAACGATTGTAAAGTCCGGTTAATCCATCATGGTAGGACACATACTCCAAACGTTGTTCCATGAGTTTTCGATCTTGAATGTCACGCCCGACACCAATGACTTCCAAGCGATCACCATCGCTGGTACGAAAGGTAAAAGATAACTCGATCCAGGTCGTGGAACCGTCTGCTTTGTAAAGTTCAATGTCGCACAGTTGCGGCACTTGATTCATAGGGTTATGCTTGTATTTTTCTAAGGCGTGTTCAAAGGTGTTTCTTAAATGGGAAAACGAAGTGGCTACCATCCAAGCATTCAAGGGCGTGTTTTTGCGGTTGTCCACATCAAAACCCGTGAGTTTCACAATCGAGCGGCTTGCATAAATAATCTTTTGGGTGTTGACATCATAAATCCACAAGACATCTGATAGGTTCTCAGTTAGAAGCCGGTATTTTTCTTCACTTTGGGCTAAGGCCTGTTGTGAGCGTTTGATGTGATCAATATCAACCAAGCTGCCTTGATATCCAATAAATTCATTGTGGTTGTCAAAATGCGGGTTGGCATTCACCAACACCCATACCGTTTCACCGTTGGCCTTGCGCATCTGCAATTCAATCCCCCGTAACTTCTTCTGTGTTTTAAGGGCCAATTGCATGTCATTTTGATAAGTCCGGGTGCTCTTAGCAATGAAGTAGTCGTAAATTTTTGTATGAAGCACACTTTTTCGGTCATACCCTAAAACTGTTTCAAACATGGCGTTCACGTATTGAATGGTACCTAAAGCGTCAATATCCCACATGATGATGCGACCTTGTTTGGATAGTTCTTGCATGCGATCAAAAGTTTGCACAAGCGCCAAGTTATCTTCCTTGGCTTTGGTGATGTTTTCATGGGAACCAACCATCCGTAACAATTTACCCTGCTCATCATAAACACCATGCGCCTTGGAACGTACCCAAATGGGTGAACCATCTTTGTGGTACATGCGAAATTCAATATCGTATTTATTCAAGTCTCCACTTTCTAAAAGATCACGTTGACTCAACACAAAGTCACGGTCTGCTTGGTAAACTAAGTTCACAAAATTATTGAAGTTGTTTTCAAGTTCGTCGTCTTCATAGCCTAACATTAGCTTCCAACGCTTGGAAAAATAGATGGAATTGCGTTCAAGGTTATATTCCCAGACCCCGGTATCAGAGCCTTCAATTGCGATTTCAAACAAATCCACTTGATATTGTAACTTTTTCTGCAAGTTCTTTTGGTCCGTGATGTCACGGGCCGCTCCGTACAAATAATCATCACCAAAGGAAGCACGCCACTCAAAATAACGGTACGCTCCACTTTTGGTCTTAAAGCGATTGATGAATTCATGCACAATTTCATGCTGGTCCAAACGTTGAATCTGCTTTTGCGTAAACGCAACATCATCAGGATGCATGAAATCATACATGGAAGCATCAACCAAATCAGAAATTGGATATTCTAAAATACTTTCCCACACCTTGTTCACACGTACAAACTTACCAAAACGATCAATGATCGCCAACATGTCCACGTTCACTGAGAAAAACTTTTCCAGCTGTTCGCTCTGGGCCTTCAGTTGTTCATTGATGCGCACTTCTTTGGTAATATCCATTCCGGTTGTTAAAAAGCGGTGATGATTGTTCACGCTCACGTACTGGTGTTGATAAAGAAAAATCCGATCATCAAAAGGAATGGGTGATGGTAGTACAAGTTGTTGCACCTTGTTGGTTGCCTTGGCTTTCAACAAAGAGTTGATGCTAGCCCCGGCAAACTCAGATGGAAACAAATCTGTTATTTTTTTACCAATCACCTTAGATTTTGGTAAATAAAACATGCTGCTGTCGCCATCGTAAATATTCAAAATCACAAGATCTTCATCGTATTCCACAATGATGTTGTTGATGGCCGACAACAAGACTTCTTTTTCTGTGGCTTTTAAAAATTGCACGGTCACATCATTGAAACTGACGATGAAAGAACGGGCATCGTAGGGAATAAAAACCATTTGAAAGTGGCCCGCAAAACGATCTGAATAGTAGAACACTTGTTGGGTGATTTGTGTCGTTACTGCGACAATCGCATTCTCGATAAAACGCGTCACAATCTTTTCAGACACGTTGAAATTTGTATAGTCCACGGCTTTACTCGCGTTTTCAGGCACATCAAAATACTGAGCAAACACGGCATTATAATATTCAAAGACAAGGTTTTCAATCGCTAATGGTCGAGAATCTAAAAACCGACAATAGGCAATGCCTTGATTTAACTGATTAAGAATCGTGTCACTGGAAATTAGTTTTTGTTTTTTCATCATGGTATCACCTGCTTATGATTTCCATTATTCTTTTTTAAAACGTGTTGCCAGTGTTCCAATAAAATAAAGATATCAGCTGCTTTCAGTGGTTTACTAAACAGGTAACCCTGCATCATGTCACAACGGTGTTGTTCTAAATAATCTTTTTGTTGCTGATCATCGACACCTTCGCCAACCACAATCAAACCAAATTTGTGGGCCATGGAAATGATATCCGCAACCACCACCGTCTCACTGCGCTTGTTTTTGATGCGATCCACAAACTGTTTATCAATTTTTAAAATATCGATGTTTAAATTATGGAGGCGTTCAAATGAGGAATAGCCGATTCCAAAGTCATCCAAGGCAATCCGCACCCCGTAGGCTTGCAATTGTTGGAATTTTTGATTGACAAGCGTAAAATCAGACAACAGAATCGACTCCGTAATTTCTAAGGTAAAGTACTCGGGATCCACATCATAGGCATGCATGGTCGCCAACAAGGAGTTGACATAGTCCTCTTGCAGCATTTCGATGGCAGATACATTAAGTCCGAT
>LSQX01156002.1_pt1 | contig 25197 bp, 23 predicted proteins | sample 654561 | NCBI WGS metagenome assembly LSQX01 (sample SAMN04489861, study PRJNA283612) | anaerobic digester metagenome | isolation source: 4 biogas reactors fed with cattle manure at either 37C or 55C with and... | place: Denmark: Kongens Lyngby | collected 2014 | reverse complement strand
TCGCATCCTCAGCGTCGCGGTTCGGTCCGGCCGACCACACATGATCATCGCGGAGTTGGTGCGATGAGGCGTATCATGGAGGCAATGAGTAGCGCGCTCGAGACACCGATGACCTATCTTCGGGTCACCGACCCGAAAGAAGTGGCGAGGTTGAACGCCCGCTATGAGCGTCAGCACCGTGAGATGCAGGGACGAGTGGATGCGAAGCGCCGCAAGGCAGGACTTCCGCCGATGAAGCTCCCCGGCTGACGCTCAGCCCAAAACAGCCCCGTAGGTGATCCTGCGGGGTTTTCTTATCCCCTGACGCATCCAGCGCGGGCAGCCAGAACAACAATCACCAGGAAGGGGCTCTTTCGCATGTCCGAAACGCACAGCCGTGGGCGCCGGTCAAGTGGAGCGCGGAGCGTCTTGAGCGGGGTCAGCCCGCTCTCGCCAGGGCCATCGAGTGCAGCGGTCAGACGTAAGGCTGGGCGCAGGTGGTCGAACCAGGCGTCACCGCTGGGCACACGCCCCGGGAATTCATGGCATGCGCATCACCGGTTCGCAGGTCAGGGTCTCCATGATCTGCGGATTAGGAAGGATGTCCTGCCCTGCTGTCGGAAGTGGGCTGGGCTCCGGGACCGGCTCGTCAGCGTCCAGCCACCGCACCCGGCCAGCAGCAGGCATGCCATCAACACCCCGGGGGATTCGCATGCCTGCTGAGAATACCTGGCCCGAAGCAGGTCGCCCAGGCTGGGCCTGATCTGTCAGATTGCTTCGACGCGGGCGTACTTCGGCTGCCACATGCGCTCATAGACCTGCTGGATCGGATGGTCCAGTGGCCGCTCGGCAACCCCCTCGCGGGCAGCCTGTTCGGCAACCGCGATAGCCACCGTGGCGGAAACCATCCGCAGATCGCTGATGCCCGGCAGCAGCGGCGCACCGTCCCGCCAGGCGTTGACCAACCCGGCGAGCGCCTCGGCCGCCGCGGAGATCATGCCCTCGGTGACCCGGCGGGCACGGCAAGCGGCCACTCCGAGTCCGAGCCCGGGGAAGATCAGCGCGTTGTTGGACTGGGCGATCACATGGCGTACGCCGTTGTGGTCAACCGGGGCAAATGGACTTCCCGTCGCGATCAGGGCAGTGCCGTTCGTCCAGGCCAAAAGATCGGCTGGGGTCGCCTCGGCCCGGCTGGTCGGATTGGACAGCGGGAAGATGATCGGTCGAGCACTGTGGCGCGCCATTTCCTCGACCACCTCACGGGTGAACGCCCCACCGCGTGTCGACGTCCCGATGAGAATGGTGGGCTTCGCATTGCGCACGACATCGAGCAGTCCAATGTGGCTCGGGTCTGCCACCGTCCAGTCGGATACCTCGGCACGATTGCGGGCGTACGGCCGCTGGAAATCCAGCAAGCTCATGTCATCGTCGAGAAAGAGGCCTTGAATGCCCATGGGCCAGAACCGTTTGTGGACCGATTCCGCGGGCACCCCACCGCGCAGCATCGCGTCCCGGACCAGGTTCGCGATGCCGATTCCCGCGCTCCCTGCCCCGAAGGACACCACCCGATGTTCCTCCAGCGGAACGCCCGTCACGTCCACCGCTGCGAGAATCGCCGCCAGCACCACCGCCGCGGTGCCCTGGATGTCATCGTTGAACGTGCAGACTTCATCGCGATAACGATCGAGGATGCGGTGGGCATTGGAGACCCCGATGTCCTCCCAATGGATCATCGCGTTCGGGAACACCTCTTGGACGGTGTTCACGAATTGGTCGATGAATTCGTCATAGCGTTCACCGCGCACTCGGCCATGCCGTTCGCCCAAATAGAACTCGTTGCTCAACAACCCGAGATTGTCCGTGCCGGTGTCCAGAACCACCGGCAACACCCGCCTGGGGTGAATGCCCGCTGCCGCCGTGTAGACCGACAGCTTCCCGATGGCGATCTGGATGCCGCCAATGCCCTGGTCGCCGATTCCGAGAATGCCTTCGGAGTCCGTCACGCACACCAGATCCACGTCATCGGCACCAAGCCCATAACCGAGCAGGGCGGAGGCCATCTTGTCGGGGTGGTCAATGGAAAGGAACACTCCGCGTGGACGGTTGTAGTCATGGCTGAACCGCTCGATCGCCTCCCCGATGGTCGGCGTGTAGATGATCGGCAACATCTCCTCGAGATTGTTGGCCAGCAGGTGATAGAAGAGCACCTCATTGCGGTCACGCAGGCTGTTCAAGGTCAAGAACTTGCCCAACCTCGTGGTCGTGTTGCGAAACTGCTTGTGCACTCGGCGGGTCTGGTTCTCCAAGGTGGTGAACCCAGTCGGCACCAGCCCATGCAATCCCAGCGCAGTGCGCTCTTCATCAGTGAACGCAGTGCCCCGATTGGTCATCGGATTGGACAGGACTGCCCGACCCCGTGCCCTAATCCGCAGGACAGCGTCACTGGCTGTCGTGTCGTAGTCGTAATTGCTGTTGCTCGGCGCCATGATTTCATCCTTCCGGTAGGACCGCTCTGCCACAAGCCCCGAAAATGGCGCTCGCGCTTCCTATTGCCTGACCGGGCAGCCTGTGCAATCGTCGTGGGCAACCGATCGGGAGCCTTGATCTGAACTCGTGGGCATGTGATCAGCCAGCTTGGAGGTCGCTTGTCGGCCCTTGGCGGGTGGTGACCTGCGTCATTGCTAAGTGAATTCGTCGACTTATCAAGCCGACTTACCCCGTAGTTTCGCTCGACCGTCGGATCAACAAGGATTGAGATGGACGCGGAAAGGACAATTCAATGGGCTGGCTGGATGATCAGGTCGTGGTTCTCACCGGTGGCGGATCGGGGCTGGGACGGGCCCTTGTGGACACCCTCAACAACGAGGGCGCTCGCACGGTGGTCCTTGAATACTCCCCTGACAAAGTGACCGCGCTGCAGGACACCACGGACCCCGAACGCGTGGTCGTGGTGCAGGGTGACGCGGGAGCGTACGCCTCCAATCGCGAAGCGGTGGACGAGGCCCTCACACGCTGGGGAAAGCTGGACTGCTTCATCGCGAACGCCGGGGTGTGGGATTTCTCACGGGGGATCGAGGACATGACCCCCGACGAGCTGGATCGTGGTTTCGACGCGCTCTACCGCCTCAATGTGAAGGGCCCCCTGCTCGGCGCCAAGGCTGCACTGGAGCCGTTGCAGGCCAGCGGCGGCTCGTTCATCGTCACCCTGTCCAACGCAGCCCTCTATCCGGGTGGCGGCGGACCGTTGTATGTCTCGAGCAAGCACGCCGGCGTCGGCCTGGTCAAACAACTCGCCTATGAGTTGGCGCCAACGGTCCGGGTCAACGCCGTGGCGCCGGCGGGCATGGTGAGCGACCTGCGGGGACCTGCTGCCATGGGGCTCGACCAGACGTCGATCGGCACCGACGACTTCGCCGCAGCAGTGGCCAAGAAGTCCGCGCTGGCGCGCTGCCCCGAGCCCGTGGACTACACCGGGGCCTATGTGCTGTTGGCCTCGCGCCAATACGGCATCACCACCTCGGGCAGCGTTCTGGACATCGCCAACGCGAAGGGGTTGATCGGCAGGGTGGTCGATGATCTGATCGGCTGAGGCCGGGAGTCGGGCGAGCAGTGGCGTCGGGCGGGATCAGACCCGCTCGGTGACGCTTGAGCGAGCACAGAAGCTCACGCGCTGGGCGTACTGTCCGAATCGCCCTCGAGGTATTGGAACCTTCCGGATCCTCAAGTATTGTCCCTTTTCAGGAGAGCGCCGGTGAATGTCTCCTGGGGGTGGGTAGACAAGGTGCGTGAGCCCGTTCATCGGCGCTCTCCCAACACACACAACGGCTCCGCAGTCACCACTGGTGACCCGGAGCCGTCGCTGTTCGATTCGGCCAGGTCTTGAGCCCGGCCGGCCGAGGTCTTCTCCTCAGATTCCCTTGAGCTGCGAGATCACCTTTTCCAACTGACCCGCGCTCAGCACTCCCGCCTGGTTGAACACCATGTCGCCCTTGTGGAACGCCATGACCGTCGGGATGCTCATGATGTTGAGCGTGCCCGCAATGTCCTGGTTGGCGTCGGTGTCCACCTTGGCGAAGACGACGTCGTCATGATTCTCCGACACCTTCTTGAAAATCGGGGCGAACTTCTTGCACGGGCCGCACCAGTCGGCCCAGAAGTCGACCACGACGAGGTCATTCTTTTTGATCGTGTCAACGAAGTTGGCACTGGTCACATCAACGGTTGCCATAAGTCACGAGGCCTTTCTGTTGTCTCGGATCCTCCAACACCCGCGTCCCGGGAGCTATTCCCACCCGTGCCCGAGTTGCTCAGAGTTCATCCTCAAGCGTGGTCATAATCTCGTCCCCGATCGACCGGATGACCCGCCCCGGGCCGATGGGACGGCCGGCGACTGTCGAGACGAGTTGGGACAGACCGGGCAGTGACTCGTTTTCCGGCGCTGCCGTCGGAACCGGCTCCAGCAATAGCGGGTTCTCCCCGTCCTGCCAGGGCTGGGTCAGCCGCGACCACGTGCGCAGCCACGCGTCGGAGATCTCCTGCACCGATGGCACCCCGAAGAAGTGGCCGACCGGAGCATGGTGCCGCAACGCCACGATCGGCGAGTCCACGTAGAGCAGCGCCAGGCGTACGCGGGCGTCCAGATCGCGGCGCACGTCCATGGCCGGCCGGGTCGCCCACCGGCACGGATGGGGACAGGTCTCCCCCACATCGGGCCGCTCGCCAGCGCCGATCGTGGCATGGTTCATCGCACACACCCCGAGCGCGTCGCCGAGCCGGGAGTGGAACTTGTCGAGATAGGCCGTATACCCGACCAAATCCCCAGAGCAGGCATTCAGCGAACGCCTCGCCGTAGCACGCAGTGCGGAATTGTGCGGGCACTCCGGGTCATCGGTCCCCCACCGTTCGCCGACGGATTTCCCCATCCGCAATGGGTCACCGGCATGGCCGAGCACCGACTCCCAGGCGAGCTGACACAGGTACTCGCCGATCAGGTGAGCCGTCACCACGACCTGCAGGGGCTCATGCCGCAGGGCCCGCAACTCGGTCACCTCGAGCATCAGCTCATAGAGGGGCACCAACGACCGCAGTGCGCCGCGTTCGGCTTCGCGGGGCTCAAGCGGAAAGCAGGACTGCCGCAGGCGATTCGCCCACGGGGTGTTGAAGCCCTTGGCAATCGTGCCGAAGTCCTCGGCGTCCAGGTCGAGCACGCGCTTGGCTGCCGTGGCCAAGGCGTACGCCCGCCTCGCCTTCTTCGCCTGTTGTCCCTTGGGCGGGTTGTTGTGGAGGAGTGCGGCGACGGCGTCATACCAATGGCCGTCCAGCAGCGCTCTGACGGCGGAGTCAATCACGACCTGAGGCCTCGACATAGAGTTGGTCGGCCGACTCGGCGTCGATCACGAAACTGCCAGCAGCAGTGGTCAGCCGGAACCCGTCCGTGTGCTCCGCAACCACGGCCTCCGACCCCGGCACGATGCCGTTGCGATGCAGTTCGCCCAGCAGCTCGGTTCCGGTCTGGAGGTTCTCCCCGATCCGACGGATGATGACCCGGTCCGCGCCTGTGGCGACCAGCCTGGGCAACGGTTCGCTCGGCCCCGGACCTGCCGGCGCTGCCGTGTCGTCGGCTTCCGGGATCGGATTTCCATAGGGCGACTCGATGGGATCACCCAACAGTGCCACGAGCCTCTCCTCGACGTCGTCGGAGATCACGTGTTCCCACCGGCAGGCCTCATCGTGGACGTTCTCCCAGTCAACGCCGATGACGTCGGTGAGCAACCGCTCGGCGAGACGGTGCTTGCGCATGACCTTCACGGCACGTTCCCGCCCGTCCGGGCTGAGTTCGATATGGCGGTCCCCGGTGACCCGCAGCAGACCGTCGCGTTCCATTCGTGCGACAGTCTGGGACACGGTCGGACCGCTCTGCCGAAGTCGTTCGGCGATGCGTGCCCGCAGCGGGACGATCCCCTCTTCTTCGAGTTCATAGACCGTGCGCAGATACATCTCAGTCGTGTCGATGAGGTCACTCACGCCGATCTCCTGTGGTTGCGGGGGTCACGGCCACAAGCGGCCACGTGCTGCGCCCACCTTAGGCCATGGGCACAGCGTCTCGCCGAACCTGCCAGTTCTGCGGCTGCTGTCAGTCGTCGTCGTGCTGAATCACTCGGGCAAGATTTCGCGGGACATCCGGCGACAGCCCCAGCTTCATCGCCCGGCCAACGGCAAGCCGCTGCGTCAGGATCAACTCGGCCATCGGGTCCCGATGGCATTCGATCAGGGTCGCTCCGGTTTGCCGGATGCGTTCGGCGAGACCATAGGGAGTGGGACACAGCATCCACACCAGACGGCCCGGCTCCGCCACCGCGATCGGGCCGTGACGATATTCCATCGACTGATAGGACTCGGACCAGGACTGGCTGCACTGCCGAAGTTTCAGCGCCGCCTCGTGCGCGAGCGCCACCGTCCACGCCCGGCCGAGATAGGTCACCTGCTCCGCGTCGACCTCTTCGTCGGTCAGCCGCACCTGAAGCGCATCCCGGGCTTCCGTCACCACGCGGTCGAGGTCGTGGCCGACCCACGCACGTGCGAGCGCCAGAGCGGTGGTCGCGAAACGCGTCTGGACCACCGATGCCTCGTCCGCAAAGGACAGATCGATCACCGCGTCTGCGAGTTCAGCAGTCGGTGCATCCTCGAAATTGCCCAGCAGCGCCAGCGTGGGCACCTGTCCCCGGACGTCGCGCAACAGCCTGTTGATGTCGGTCGTGACCCCGGACCTGGTGAGGACCACGATACGGTCATAGCGTCGTCGGCGGGGAAACTCCGATGCCACATAGGCATCCGACTCCCCCATCCCCGCTCCTTCCCGCACCGCCGCCATCGCCTGCGCCATGAACCACGCAGTTCCCGTGCCGACGAACGCCACCCGCTCGCCGTCGACGGGCAGCAGCCCGCGCACCTCGTGCAGCAGTTCGGCCGCCTGCTGCCAGCAGTCGGGCTGCGAGTGAATCTCGTCATCGGTCAGGAAGGCCATGTCACCAACCTAACCCTCAAGCGCGTCGCCCACGTGGCCAGTGCCCAGGTTCATCCCGGGCCTGCCGAAAGGGCGACTCGCGATGGTTCTTGAACACGGCTTCCCATCACATGGGAGGATGTTGTTATGCCGCTTGAGATTCCGCCTTTTCTCCTGCCACGGGACGGACGTTTCGGTTGTGGCCCGGCGAAGATCCGCCCCACCGCGCTCGACTCCCTCGTGGCCTCCGCTCCTCTGCTGCTGGGGACCTCCCATCGGCAGAAGCCGGTCCGGGACCTGGTCCAGCGGGTGCGCTCGGGACTGGCTGAGCTCTATTCCCTGCCGGATGGTTATGAAGTGGTGCTCGGCAACGGTGGCTCCACCCTGTTCTGGGACCTGGCGACGTTCTCCCTGATCGAGAAGCAATCCGCGCACGGAGTCTTCGGCGAATTCTCCGGCAAGTTCGGTCGCGCTGTCGCCCGCACACCGCACCTCCAGGACCCCTTGATCTTCGAAACCGATCCCGGATCGGTCCGGCTGCCCGAGGAAACCGAGGGCGTCGACGTCTATGCCTGGGCCCACAACGAAACGTCCACGGGCGCGCTCGCCCCGATCCGTCGAGTCGGCGGTGACGAAGCCCTCGTCGTCATCGACGGGACCTCCGCCGCCGGGGGCGTGCCCGTGGACATGAGCCAGGTCGACGTCTACTACTTTGCCCCGCAGAAGGGGTTCGCCTCCGATGGCGGCATCTGGTTCGCGTTCCTGTCACCCAATGCGATCGAACGCATGGAACGCATTGCGGCCAGCGGGCGTTGGATTCCCGAGATCCTCAGCCTCAAGGTGGCCTATGACAATTCGTTGAAGGAACAGACGCTGAACACGCCTGCGGTGGCCACCCTGTTCCTGATGGACGAGCAACTGCACTGGCTGCTCGACAACGGAGGCATGGAGTTCGCAGCACGTCGGAGCCGGGCATCGTCGGTCCGGATCTATCGCTGGGCGTTGGAGAACAAAGTCACCAAACCGTTCGTCAGCGACCCCGACCACCGTTCCCCCGTCGTGGCCACCATCGACTTCGACGAGTCGGTGGATGCCAAGCTCGTCACGAGTGTGCTGCGGGCCAATGGCATCGTGGATATCGAGCCCTACCGCAAGCTGGGGCGAAACCAGATGCGGGTCGGCTTGTTCCCAGCGATCGACCCGGATGATGTCGCCGCGCTGACCCACTGCCTGGACTGGCTGCTCCCGCGCATCACCAACTGATCCGCGGCAGCCCTGAGGTCAGGCCTGCTCGTCCGGCCGGTCGGGCCTGATCGCCGGACGGATCTCGGTGTCATCGGACGCATTCCCTGACGTCTCGTCAGGGAACGACACGCGTTCGACATCGGCATCGGCCGGGTCGCCCTCCCAATCACCCGCTCGGTTGTCGTCATCACCCGTTCGGTTGTCGTCCCAACTGCGACGGGCGGCGACAGGCGGTGGCGCCGTCTCTCCCCGACCCCGGAACAGCACGATGGCCCCCGCCGCAACCGAGACGAGCGCGGCCAGCGCGAGTGCGGAAAGGGTGCCACTTCGGTTGCCCCGGCTGGGGTCCAACGAGATCCCGTCCTCGTTCGGGTCGGGTTCCGGCGTCGGGCTGGGCGGTGGCACGGCCTCTGCGGGCGGTACTTCCTCGATCGTGCTCGGAATCGGGACTCGGAGCACCCTGGATTGGGCGCCCTCGGAGCCAATCAGGAGCGCGTCGTCCGCCATGCTCACCGCCAAGGACTCGCCCTGTGGCTGGAATGGCAGTCGAGCGCGCGCTTTGGACTCATAGGTTTCACGATCGAGGACTTCGACGCTCAGATAAGTCCGGACGACGAATTCCCCGGTGGGCAAAACGGTTCCGTCCGTCACCCATGCGGGAGCGTCGGCGACTCGCGTCAGCTCATTGGGGGCGCTGGGATCGAGCTCCTCCGGCGCGATATAGATGCCCCCCTCGGCGGCTTTGGTGACGATTCGGATCCTTCCGGTTTCATCCACCAAAAGGGCTTCCGCATCCTTGGGACCGTCCGGATAGCGGAACTCATAGGTGGTGAACTCATCACCCTGGTCGCGGCCGGGCACGGGAGAGTTGATGACAAAGACGCTGACCGTCTCGCGCTGTGCAACGTTGTCACCGATATCCGCGATAAAGAGACGGCTGTCGACATAGGCAATGGCCTCGACGTCGACCGGGTCGGCATTGAATTCGACAGTCCCGCTGGTTCTCCCGTCAGGACCGATCGCATAGGCAATGCCGTGATCACCGGAATCGTTGATCGTCCAGAACACGTCGTTGTCGGTGTCGCGGGCCAGCCCCGAGGACTCGGTCACACGCGGATCAGTGATCGTGAACGCCAGCTGTGCGCCCGTCGGCGGGGTCGGGGTCTCCGCGTACGCCGGCATCTCCATCGACAGCCCCACGCACGCAACCGCCGCTGGGAGCAGCGAGCGGAGCAGGGAATGTGCGGCGAGTGGTGGCATGGTCAACTTTCCGGAGACTGCGGCCAGACTATGACCGACTTCACTGATTCGCCACACCACTGGCCAACGCGGCGATCACCACGATCACGACGAGGGCCACGAGGACCCCGGACACGATGAGGCGGCGGACGCGAGGATTCACTCCTCCACGCTACTCTCGTCAACGTGCGATCCCCGACCACCGGCACGCCCCGGACCATCACGATCCCCGGTTTCAGCAGAGCCCGCTATGCCTTGGTGCTCGCGCTCATCGGGACGGCCCTGGCCCTTTTCGTCCTGTGGTCGCTCAACATCGGGCACGGGCTCTATGCCTTCATCGTGCTGGGGGTGGCCGTGGCTGCCCTGACGTTCTTCGGTGGACCCGAGCGGCGTGCGCGGGCCGTGTCCATCACGGACTCGGACATCCGCATCGACCGGTTCCACCGCATCGGGACGGTGGTCGACCGCTCCGAGCTCTCCGCTGCTGCGGCTGAGCGCAGAGCGGGTCCCAAGGGGCGTACGCAAACACTGCTCGTGCTCACCCCACGCGATCCTGGCACCTTCTTCACCGACCACCGCGAGCTGCGCTCGGTCCGCGTGGGCGATGCTGCGCACGTGCCCGCGGGAACGTCCGAAGCAAGCGCGCACGAACTGAACGAAATGCTGCGGACGCCGGCGGGTCAGCCCTATCGGCAGATCAGCGATAGGTGACGGGGGGCGGCGAGGCAACCACCGCGAATCGACGGTTGTGCTCGTTGGCGGCCATGACGGCCCAGACAACGCCCGCCGGGATCGTCAGCACGAGGATGAGGCCAAACGTGAACCAGATGAACACGATGTTGATCAGGAACGTCACCAGCGCCCCGATGGGCGTCGAATAGAGCATGCCGATCGGCCCGAAAAAGAACGCGAGCACTCCCGCGGTCCCCGGTGATTTCTGCGGCACCACCGCCACCGGCACCACAGGGGCCGCCACCACCGGATAGTAGGGAGCGGGCTGCCCATACTGGGGCGGCGGCGCGTACGGCTGCGGTCCCGGTCGATAAGGGGGGAACTGTGACCCGGAGCCGTGCTGCGAATCGGAACCGTAGTGCCCGTTTCCATATCCCCCGTATGGCCGCGACTCCGATTGATGCTCCCATTGCTGAGACATGCTTCCCCCTAAGCGAACCGTGGAGAACACCTTATCCCGCTCATAGCCCATCTTTCCGGTTGGCCAGCAGCCGACTGCGAACCAGCACGGTTCACAATCTGTGCCGAGCCGCCCCAGTGCAACCGGCCGGTTATCCGGCGAGTTGGGTGATGAGGCCCTGCGTGAAATAGATGACGAACAGGAACGCCACGACATACATGAGCGGGTGCACCTGGCGGAATTTCCCGCGCGCCATTTTGAGCACCACGTAGGCGATGAACCCCGCTCCGATGCCGGTGGTGACCGAGAACGCGAAAGGCATCAGGGTGATCGTGAGGAAGGCCGGAAGCCCGTCCTCGATCTCGTCCCAGTCGATCGCGGTGACCTGGCTCATCATCAGGAAGCCGACGAACACGAGCACCGGTGTCGCGGCCTCGGACGGCACGACGTTGATCAGCGGCGCAAGGAACACGGCAACGAGGAAGGCGCCACCGGTCACGATCGAGGCGAGGCCCGTCCGCGCTCCCTCACCGACGCCCGCGGCGGACTCGACATAGGACGTGTTGGAGGACACGGATCCCAGACCACCGGCGATCGCGGCGGCCGAGTCCACGAGCAGGATCGGGGTCAGGTGCGGCGGGTTGCCCTTGTCGTCGAGCAGATTGCCCTCGGCGCCGACGGCCACAACCGTGCCCATGGTGTCGAAGAAGTCCGCGAGCAGCAGGGAGAAGATCAACAGCACGAGCATCAGCACGGCACCGAACTCGAAGCCGTTGGCGACGAAGCCCCCGAACAGGTCGACCCGACCGAGCAGGGACAGGTCGGGCAGGGAGAACAAGTCGCCGACCCGAGGCACGTTGAGCATCCAACCGGTCGGGTTGACCACGGCACCACTGGCATCGGTCATCGCCCCGATACGGGCCACCGACTCGACGATGACCGCCAGCACGGTTGAACCACCGATCGCGATGAGCAGAGCGCCGGGCACCCGGCGGGCGTACAGAATCGCCGCCAGCGCCAAACCGATCAGGAAGATCGCGACCGGCCAGCCCATCAGCGACCCGGCGATGCCGAACTCCACGGGCGGACCGCCCTCCGGTTTGCGCACGATGCCGCCGTCGAGCAGGCCGACGAACGCGATGAACAGGCCGATGCCGACCGCGATACCGGTGCGCAGCGACCGCGGGACGGCGCGGAACACCGCGGTCCGGAACCCGGTCAGCACGAGGATCGTGATCAGAATGCCCTCCCAGACCACCAGCCCCATGGCCTGGGGCCAGGTCATCTTGGGCGCGATGACATAGGCGAGGAGGGCATTGAGCCCGAGTCCCGCCGCAATGCCGAGGGGGAATCGTCCAAGCGCGCCCATGAGGATCGTCATGACGCCGGCGATGAGTGCCGTCGCCGCGGCGACCATCCCGATGGTGATGCCGATGTTCTCCGGCGTCACGGGAAGGCCGGAAATCAGGTGTCCGGTCGCATCGGGGGTCGTGCCGATGATGATGGGGTTGAGGGCGATGATGTACGCCATCGTGAAGAACGTGACCAGCCCGCCACGGATCTCACGACCCACGTTGGAACCGCGTTCACTGATATGGAACCAGCGGTCGATGGGACCGCGTGGCTCGGTGGTGACCGAAGTGTCGAGTGCCATGGCGTCACGCTAGGGCTTTGCGTACGCAGGGCCACGCTGTGGACAGTCAGCGGACGGCGCCGCCATCAGTCAAACAGCGCGTCCTCGGTGGTGATCGTGTCCCAGACCGGCGCAGGGAGTTCGGCGGAGCGCTCGGGTGCGACGACGTCGGAGTGTCCACCACAGCCGTGGTCGATGCTGACGACGCGGCCGTCGGAGGGCGAGTATTCGTTGGCGCATGCCCCGAAGAGCACCCCCATGCTGCCGCTCAGGCGGAGGAAATAGCCGCAGCTGACGCAATTGCCGGGGGCCTGCTTGGCCAATGGGGTGTCAGGGCCGCCGTCGGATTCGAGCCAGCGTTCGGCGGCCTCGTCGCGTCCGAAGGCGGAGAGCACCCGTTCGCGGCCCAGCCCGAGCTCGGCGACCACGGCCCGCATGGCCGACGCCTCGGCGGGTTCGAGATCCTTGGCGAACTCGCCGGCCGTATATCCCGGCTCCAGCCGCGGATCGTTGTCCGGTGTGGGCATGAGGACGCCGGGGGCGACGTCGCCGGGTTCGATCCGCTCGGCCCAGGGCACCCACTCGGGCGCGAGAATTGCGTCATCGCCGGGCAGCAGGACCACCTCGTCGACGGTCACCCGCTTGGCACGGGACGCCCGCACCACGGTGACGGCCCAGCGCCAGCCCCGATAGCCGGGATGCGTGGACTCGAAATAGTGGGTCACGACCCGGTCGGCCTCGGCCACGACGCCGAGGTGTTCCCCCACGGTCTGGGTGACGGACGCTCCTTCGAGCGCTGCGTCACGCGCGAGGTCGACTGCCTCGGCGCAGGCGGGATCGAGCTTGGGCGCCCGGGGGCGGCGCGTCCTGGTCTTCTGCTCCGTCATCTCAGTCATTGTGGGGGTCGTCCGCTCAGAGTTCCAGTTCGTCCGCCACTGCGCGCAACACTTGCGCAACCCGCTGGGCATGTTTCGCGTCCGGGTGCCGGCCCCGGCGATAGCCGGCTCCGATCCCGTCCAGGAGTTTGATGAGGTCCTCGGTCAGCACAGCGAGCTGTTCGGGGCGCTTGCGGGAAGCCTTGGACAGCGATGGGGGTGTTTCGAGGAGGGTCAGCGACAGGGCCTGTTCACCTTTTCGACCGGCCACGACCCCGAACTCCACCTTCTGGCCTGGCTTCAGTGTCGTGACGCCCGGGGGCAGCGCGTTGGCGCGTACATAAACGTCACCCCCGCCTTCCTTGACCAGGAAGCCGAAACCCTTTTCAGCGTCATAGAAGCGGACCTTGCCAACCGGCACTGCAACCTCACTCGGGACAGAACACGAAACCCCGGCGACCCGGGGACTGTGGCAAGTCTAGTGGGGGTCAGGAGAGCCCGCATCAAACATTCGGCCCGATCGGGGGATCTAGGATTGTCCCATGGCTACGTGGGAGGACGGACCGGAGTACGCGCCAGTCGAGCGCCCCAGCGCTTTCGACGCGCCTGCGGCCGTGCGCCCGCTGGAGAAGGCACCGCCGCGGGAGGTTGCCTCCGCGGGGGCGCCCAGCACTCCCCCGGAATTTGACCAGCATGCGGACCTCGCCCCGCTGGCCGAGCACCACCCGGATCGGGGACCCCAGCGTGACCCCCGTGAGCCCTATGACGTGGCCAGCAGCGTGATGACCGAGGCGGACTCCGCCTGGAGCACGATCGTCCACTATCACGTGCAGCCCGAGGAACACCCGGCTCCGCCGAACGGGTTCCCTCCCCCGGCCACGCCCCTGGCCCATGATCCGCGGGTTCCGTTCGCCGTCACGGGTCCGGCCGGTCACACCGGCGCTCCCGCTGTGCCCGGCAGTTTCGGAGCACCCGAAGTGTTGCCGCCCGCACCGCCCGGGCCACAACCGACCTCGCCCCGGTTCGGTGAGGTGTTCAACGCCGTGACGGCGCCCACGTTCATCACCCTCCTCATCGGCGGGCTGGCGATGGCGGTCCCGCTGTTCGGGTGGTTGTCGCCGCTGATGTTCATCCTCGCGTTCCTCACCTCCGGCCGCATCGCGTATCGCCAGCATTGGGTGCGGTTGGCGTTCCTGGTCGGGGTCGGTGCCCTGGGGACGACCGTGGTCGTGGGGCTGTTGTTCTCCCCGGTCGATCTTCTTGCCTATTTCCAGCTCGTCCAGGCCGTCTCGACGGTCGTCTGCTGGCTGGTGCTGTTCGCGGTGCTCGGCATCGTCTGGCAGGCGCTGGCAGCCAACGAGACACCCCAGCACCCACGGCACAGCACCTGGAGCTGATGACGGTGGACGCGCTCGGTGATTTCTCCGCCGACGACCTGGCCGCGTTGCTCTCCGATCGCCCCGATCTGGCCGCCCCGCCGCCGGCTGACCTCGCGGAGCTCGCGGAGCGGGCGGCCAGGCCCTCCTCGGTGCGCCGGGCCCTCGACCTGCTCACACGGCCGGAGCTGACGGTCGCCGAAGCAGTGGCCGCCACACCGCACGGGTCGCCGCAGGAGGTCGCCGGACTCGTCGGTTTCGACCCGTCGCCAGCCCTCGCCCGATTGCGCGGTCTCGCACTGCTGTGGGATCAGGGCAGGTCCCTGCGCGCGTTCTTCGCGCCGTTCCCCGGCGGTCTCGCCGAACCCTCCCCCGAGCCGCTCTCGCCGGGGGAGATCCGTGCGGCGTTGACACATCTGCCGGAGGGCGCGCACGGCGTACTCGACAAACTCACCTGGGGTCCGCCCACCGGAGCGGTCCGGGATGCCGACCGCACGATCACCGAACCCGCCACCCCGATCGAGCACCTGCTCGCCCGAGGGCTGCTGCGGGCGGTCGATCCGCACACGGTCGTGCTCCCACGCGAGGTTGCGCTGCACCTGCGTGGTGGGATCCTCCGCGAGGTCCCCGCCGAACCCCCCACGCCCGGCCCCGGCCGGCGCGCGCTCCGCATCGTCGACCCGGCCGCTGTCGGCGCGGCCGTGCAGTTCGTGCAGACGATCGAGGGGCTGCTGGACGCGCTGACCCGGCGTACCCCCACGCCCCTCCGCACCGGCGGACTCTCCAGCCGCGACCTCACCGTGCTGGCCAACGCCGTCGACGCCCCGGTGGGGAAGGCGACGTTCGCACTCGACGTCGCGCATGCCGCCCGACTGCTGGTGTCGACCGGACCTGCGATCGTCCCGACAGACGCGTTCGAGCGGTGGCTGGAGGTGGGATTGGCGGGGCGGTACGCGGAGATCCTGCGCATCTGGTTCCGCTCCCGGCGCTGGTTCGCGCTCGGACGGGCCGAGGGTGGGCGGCCGCTCCAGCCGGTGACGGAGGCACCGTGGGCGCCGGACCTGCGGCGTACGCTGCTCGCCCCGCTCGCCCCGGGCGACGCCGTCGATCCCGACACGCTGTCCGCGTGGATGGAGTGGCATCGCCCGGCCCTGGCCCGCGCAGGCGATCCGACCGCCCTCACCGCTGACGTGCTCACCGAGGCCGACTGGCTCGGCCTCACCGCGTTCGGACAGGCCTCGACGCTCCTGACCGGCCGCACCGGCGATCTGCCCGACGGGACCGCCGCCCTGTTCCCGGAATTCACCGATCATGTGATCCTGCAGAGCGACCTCACGGCGGTGGCGACGGGGCCGCTCGATCGACCCACCGCTGCCGCGCTCGCACTGCTCGCCGACACCGAGTCCCGCGGCGGGGGCGGAGTGTTCCGGTTCACCGCCTCCTCCGTGCGGCGCGCATTCGACGCCGGGTGGGCCGCCGAGGACGTCGAGGGATGGCTGGCGGAGCACTCGCGGACCGGCGTACCCCAACCCCTCCACTATCTCGTCGGCGACATCGCCCGCCTGCACGGGACCGTCCGGGTCGGGTCGGCGCGGTCCTACGTACGGATCGACGATCCGGTCCGCCTCAGCACCGTGCTCGAACATCCCCTCGCCGAGGAGCTCGGCCTGCGGCAGGTGGGGCCCGAGACGCTCGTCGCCGATGCGGATCCAGCCGAGGTCGTCGCGGTGCTCCGCGAGGTCGGGCTCACGCCGGCCGCCGAGAATGCCGCGGGCGAGATGCTCGCCAGCCCACCACCGCGCCGACCGCCCGCTCCGGTGCCGACCCGGCGTACCCCCGCGGACCCCGCCGCCATCGCCGCCACCCTGATCGCCCGCCGCGACCGGCATCGCGCCAGCTCGCGGACCGACGCCGCCCTCGACCTGCTGGGCCGTGCGGCGCGGGAGTCGCTGGAGGTGGAGATCGAGTTCGTCGCCGCGGACGGTACGCCGGCCCGCACGACCGCCATGCCGACCGCCATCTCGGCGGGGGCGGTGCGCTTGTCGAGTGGGGGTGCGCAGCACTCCCTCCCACTCGCCCGCATCACCGCCGTGCGGCTGACCGGCTGAAGACTGTCCACTGACCGCACGCCACCCTGCATCCTGACTGGGACTTCGCACCCGCAACGGACGGGCGCAAGGTCTGGTGGGAGCTACACTCGCGCCCCATGGGTCCGTTGGTGGTGCAGTCCGATCGAACGCTGCTGCTCGAGGTCAGTCATCCCGATGCGGACGCGTGCCGGATCGCGATCGCCCCGTTCGCGGAGCTGGAGCGGGCTCCGGAGCACGTCCACACCTATCGCCTCACCCCGCTGGGGTTGTGGAACGCGCGGGCCTCGGGTCACGATGCCGAGACCGTGGTGGACACCCTCATCACCTATTCCCGCTATCCCGTTCCCTCCTCGCTGCTCATCGACGTCGCGGACACGATGGACCGCTACGGCCGGCTGCGGATCGAGAAGCACCCGACCCAAGGACTGGTTCTGGTCTCCACGGACGTCCCCGTCCTCACGGAGGTGCTGCGCTCGGACAAAGTCAGGGGCCTGCTCGGCGCACGGATCGACGAGGAGACCGTCGCGGTGCACCCTTCCGAGCGCGGGAACCTCAAACAGGTCCTGCTCAAGCTCGGCTGGCCGGCCGAGGATCTGGCCGGCTATGTGGACGGTGAGGCGCACGCGATCGCGCTGGACCCCACGGCCCGCGACGGCCGTCCCGAGTGGCACCTGCGGCCCTATCAGGAGCAGGCCGCGGAGGCGTTCTGGCACGGCGGCTCGGGAGTCGTGGTGCTCCCCTGTGGTGCGGGCAAGACGGTGGTCGGCGCCGCCGCGATGGCCAGAGCACAGTCCACCACGCTGATCCTCGTGACCAACACGGTGTCGGCGCGGCAGTGGCGGGAAGAGCTGCTGCGGCGTACCTCCCTCACGCCCGACGAGATCGGCGAATATTCCGGCGCACGCAAGGAGATCCGGCCGGTCACGATCGCGACCTATCAGGTCGTCACCACCAAACGGGACGGCATTCACCCGCACCTGGAACTGTTCGACGCCCGCGACTGGGGGCTCGTGATCTACGACGAGGTGCACCTCCTGCCCGCGCCGGTGTTCCGGATGACCGCTGACCTGCAGGCCCGTCGGCGGCTCGGGCTGACCGCGACCCTCGTCCGCGAGGACGGGCGCGAGGGCGACGTGTTCTCCCTCATCGGCCCGAAGCGGTTCGACGCGCCGTGGAAGGACATCGAGGCGCAGGGCTGGATCGCGCCCGCGGACTGCGTCGAGGTGCGGGTGACGCTGACGGCGGATGAGCGGATGACGTACGCGCTCGCCGATCACGACGTCCGTTATCGCCTCGCCGCGACCGCCGATTCCAAGACGAAGGTCGTGCTCGACCTGGTGCGCCGGCACGAGGGCGTGCCGCGGTTGGTGATCGGACAGTACGTCGACCAGCTCGACGAGATCGCCGACACGCTCGGTGCGCCGGTGATCAAGGGCGGGACATCGACGAAGCGCCGGGAGGAGCTCTATGCGGACTTCCGCTCCGGGAAGATCGATCTGCTCGTGGTGTCGAAGGTCGCGAACTTTTCCGTGGACCTCCCCACCGCCCAAGTGGCGATCCAGGTGTCCGGGGCGTTCGGGTCACGCCAGGAGGAGGCCCAGCGGCTCGGCCGGCTGCTGCGCCCCAAGGACGGATTGACGGCACGCTTCTATGCGGTGGTGGCCCGCGACACAGTGGACGCGGATTTTGCCCAGCACCGGCAGCGGTTCCTGGCGGAGCAGGGTTACGCCTATCGGATCGCGGACGCGGAGGAACTGAGCGAGCCGGGCTAGAATCGCTGGGTGCCCAGCTCCGATCCTGACAGAGACCTGCTGCCGGGTGACCGCTCTTATCCCGTCGATCGCACGGTTGTCCCCGAAGAGCCCCCGCCCCCACCCCCGCAGACCTTTCCCAAGCCGCTGTTGATCCTGGGTGCGGTCCTGGCGCTTGCACTGCTCGCCGGTGCGTTCGTCTGGGTGCGGATCGAGCTGGGCGATCCCGCGGCACGCCACGATCCACCGCCGGATCCATTGACGACGCTGGCTCCTCGCACCGGCACCCCCATGCCACTGCAGACCGTTGGCATCGGTCAGCGGGTCCAGATCCAGGGGCTTTATGGCACCGGGTCATTCATGGCCGTCCGTCACGAGTGGTCACAGGAGGGCGATCTGCCTACCAGCCTCGGCCGGCAATATCTCAACGTCGAAGTCCGTTATGACTCCGGCGAGGGGTCGCTGTTCATCAAGCCGGACTTCTTCGCGGCCTATGACGCGAACAAGAACGAATATCTGTCCACGATCGGCTCCGGCAAGGACCCGATCCAGCCGCAGGAGCTCAAGAACGGTCAGTCCGCCACGGGTTGGGTGTCGATCGAGGTGCCGCCGGGGCGCACGTTCTTCGTCGTCAGCGACGAGGGCATCAACCCGCTCGTGATGGTGGACATCCCCGGTCCGTGAACGCCAACAACCGCCGCCGCGCTCAGACCTCGCGCGTCGACTCCTCGGTCTCGCGACCGTAGTCAACGGGCCACCGTTCCGGCTCGTCCGCCAGCGCGACGAGCTCGAGCAGATAGTGCGGCCAGATCCATTCGGTCGTGTCCGCGAGCTCTGCGAGCGTCCACCAGCGATTCGATTGCAGCGTCAGCTGCTCGTCGACCGTGTGACCACTGATGTCGACGTCGAACTTGGGCACGTCCACGAGGTAGAAGGCCTCGGCCTGCTCGAGCACCTCATCGGAATAGCCATGCACTGCGATGCGTCGGGACACCGGGCCGATCAGTTGGTCCTCGACGACCACCAGTCCCGTCTCCTCCGCCAGCTCACGCACGGCGGCCTGAGCCTCGGTCTCACCCGGATCGACCCCACCACCGGGGGTGACCCACCAGCGAATGTCGGCGTACCCCGGATCGGAGTCCTCGAACAGCAGAATCTCGTCGCCCGCCAAGACGATGATGCGCACGGCGGCGCGGATCTTGTTCCGTCGGTCGGCGGGATCGTCGGGGACGAAGAACGGAGTGCGGGTGGGTTCGCTCACGCGGGCCAGCCTAGAGCCCGTTCAGTTGGTCTGCGGACCTTGCGCACGTCCGAACGGACAGAGGCAGGGAGGACCGCGTAAAAAACCGCATCATTTCGGGGGTCCATGACAACTAGGTCGATGGACCCTCCATTGGGTGCGGCTTTTGACCGATGCCGCGAGTATCCCCGCGCAAACTCAAGCATCAATCACCAGATCGGTCACCGGCCGGGAACAGCACGGGAGGAAGAAGCCCCGGTCGATCTCCCGTTGTCGGATGCCGCCCTGGTGGCGCATGTCGACCTGCCCCTCGATCAGAGTGAGCTTGCAGGTGCCGCACAGGCCCTGTCGACACGAGGACCGCAGCGCCACCCCGGCCCCGAGGGCGGCTTCGAGGACGGTGCTTCCCGGCTGGCAGGGCACGGTGACGCCGCTGCGCCGGAATTCGAGCTCTGCGCCAACGGCGGATGCAGAGCCGTCCTCCACGGTGTCAGGGGTCTCTTGCAACGTGCTCACGGTGGAGTTGTCAGTCACCATGGCCCAGTCCTTCCAGCATTCGTGCGGCATACCAGCTCAGGAAGTCGTCGACCTGGTATTCGCTGACGGTGTACGGGCCGGGAATGTAGGCAGGGTCTGTCACTCCGGCCTGGGTAATGGCGACGAAGCGGCTGTCCTGGACATTGGTCCGGTTCCACACGTGCGTAAGCTCTTCCAGGTCGTAGTCGCGGCCCTCCTCCGCGTCCGCGTGGACCAGCCACGTCGTCCGCACGAGTGTCCGGTCCACAGCCAGCGGCAAGGTGTGGAACACGACCGCGTGATCGCTCAGGACGTGCAGCCACACGTTCGGCTGGGTGTGCAACGACAGCCGACCCAGCCGGGCCTCGCGGAGATCCGCGAGCGGGCGCTTCACGAGCACCCGGCCGTCCATCGAGAACGACTCCCCCGCGCCGTCCAGGGCCTCGCGGGCGATCCGGTGTCCGAGATTGGGTTTGACGAGGTCCTCGATCACGGCGAACGGCAGGCCCAGCGCAGTCGAGCGCTCGTGGAGATCGGCTTCGGCGCGCAGGAATCGCTCATGGTCGGTCAGGAGCCGCTCGGGCACCTCGTCCTCCTGCAGGCCATAGGTCGGGAAGAACGACCGCGACAGCTCGGGGTGGCCTCCCGCGCAGTGATAGCACTCGCGGTTGTTCTCCATCACGAGCTTCCAGTTCGCCTCGTCGACGAGATCGATTTGGGCAGCCACCTTGGCCTCGGCGAGCCGGTGGGGCGCCAAATAGGGCAACAGCCGCGAGGCGAAGCTGTCGATGTCACCCGGCGGGTCGGTGGCCAGGCAGAGATAGACGAGGCCGGCCACGCATCGGATCGCGACCGGACGCAGTCCCAGACAGGCAGGATCCTCACCGACCGGCAGGTCCGGCGCGTGCAGGAGCCGCCCATCGGGGGCATAGGTCCACGAGTGATAGGAGCACACCACGTTGCCGACGAACCCGCGGGCGTCGGTGAGCAGCCGGGCACCCCGGTGTCGACAGACGTTGTGGAACGCGCGCAATTCATCATCGTCGTCCCGGATCACGATGACCGAACGCCGGCCGACGTCCACAGTGAGATAGTCGCCGGACTCGGGCAGTTCGGCCTCGGTGGCCACCAGGAACCACTGCCGTCCGAAGATCAGGTCCAGTTCGATCTCATGGATCTCCGGGTCGGTATAGAAGTGTCCCGGCAGCGGCCTGCCGACGACCCGATCCCGCAGTTGCGACGCAAACACGTCTCCTCCTCACATCACATGGCACAGGCGAAGGGCGTCATAGATGGCCGCGTGGATGTTGCGGCTGCAGACGGCGTCGCCGATACGAAACAGCTGATAACGACCGTCGGGATTGGTCCGAACGGTTTGGGGCTGGTTGTCCAGCAGAGCCGTCTGATCGACCTCGCCGAGGTTGGTCGAACCGGGCACGAGCGCGTGAGCGAGCTCGTCGTTCGGCAGCGTCCCGTGCTCGACGACGACCGCGTTGACCGGTCGCTCCCAGGTGCGCGCGGTGTAGTCGCTCCCCAGTTCCGCGCACAGTCCTCCTGCCGGATTGCGCCGAACCGCTCGCAACCGGGTCGCGAGCGTGACGCGGACGTCGTGGTCGGCGAAGGCGGTGAGGTACGCCGGCGAGTTCATGCTGCCGATACCGACTCCGAGCATGCGTTCGGGGGTGACGAGCTCCACCGCGCAGCCACGGGTGGCGAGCAACTCCGCGACACCGAGCGCGGCCTCGTTGCCGTTGTCGTCATAGACCAGCACGGCGCCCGTCGGGCGGCTGGTCCCGGAGAGCACGTCCCAGGTGTCCAGCGCGAGATTCTGGCCCTCCCGCAGCACATCGGTGTTGGGCAGGCCGCCGGTCGCGACGATCACCAGGTCGGGATCGAGCGCGAGCACGTCGTCGGCGTCGGCGTACGTGTTGCAGCGCAGGTCCACCCCGAGGTGACCGAGCTCGGCCACCCGCCAGTCGATGATCCCGATCAGGTCCCGGCGGCGCGGGGCGGCGGACGCGAGTCGGACCTGTCCGCCGGGCGTCTCGGCGGCCTCCAGCACCGTGACATGGTGGCCTCGTTCTGCAAGGACGCGCGCAGCCTCCAGACCGGCTGCACCCGCACCGATGATCACTGCCCGGCGGACCCCCCGCTCGTTGCGTTCGACGATCTGGGGCAGCAACAGCTCCCGCCCCGTCGCGGGGTTGTGGATGCACTTGGCATCGCCGGAGTCGTAGATCGCATCGAGGCAATAGTTGGCACCCACGCACGGCCTGATCCGGTCGGCCTCACCGCGGGCGACCTTGTTGACGAAATGCGGGTCGGCGATCTGGGGCCGGGTGAGTCCGACGAGGTCGAGCAGACCGGCCGTCAGCGCATAGCGGGCGGTCGCGACGTCGGACAGCCGCGCAGCGTGCATGACCGGGATATCGATCCGGGAACGGATCTCCCCGGCGAACTCGAGGTGCGGTGCGGACGGCGTACCCATAGACGGCACCACCTTCGTGCACGCCGCATCATTGTCGATCGTGCCGCGGATCACCGACAGGACGTCGATGCCGGCGGCGGTGAACTCGTGCACGGCCGCGACCGCTTCGTCGGGGCCCATCCCGCCCGCCAGGCACTCGTCCATGCACATGCGCAGGCCGAGCACGAAATCGGGGCCGACCGCGGCGCGGACCTCGCGTACGACTCGAAGACCGAAATTCCGCCGCCGCTCCGCATCCCCGCCATAATCGTCGTCCCGCTGGTTGGTGGCCGGGGAGAGGAAGCCGTCGAAGAGGTGCCCGTACGCCTCGAACTCGACCCCGTCGAGCCCCGCGGCGTGACAGCGTTCGGCGGCGGCCACATATTGCCCCACGATCCGATCGATGTCCCACTCCTCAGCGATCTTGGGGAACGAGCGATGCGCGGACTCGCGGTGCAGGCTCGGATAGACGAGCGGGAGCCAGTCGTCGGTGAAGTTGCTCGACCGTCGCCCGAGGTGGGTGAGCTGGATCATCACCGCCGCGCCCTCGGCGTGGACCTCGTCGGCGAGGGCACGGAGCCAGCCGACGACCTCGTCCTTGTACGCCAGGATGTTGCCGAACGCCGGTGGACTGTCCGGAGCGACGACCGCCGAACCGCCGATCATCGTCATGCCGACGCCACCCCGGGCCTTCTCGACGTGATAGCGCCGATAGCGTTCCTTGGGCATGCCGTCCTCGGTGTACGCCGGCTCGTGCGACGTGCTCACCACTCGATTGCGCAGCCGGATGTGCCCGAGCTGGAACGGCTCGAGCAGCGGGTCTGTCCGCCGCGGCGCTGCGATACCCGACGGCACCGATGTGGTCTCCATCACACAAGTGTCAGCGGGCTTTCCCTGTCCGTCCATCTCACAATTCCGTCCCTAATCATGCAATGCTTTTGCATGCTCGATCCGCGTCTGCAGACCCTGCGGCTGGTGGCCCACCACGGGACGGTGACGGCTGCCGCGGAAGCCACGCACTACACGCCGTCAGCGGTCTCGGCCCTGCTGCGCTCCCTCGGCGACGAGGTGGGGATCGCGCTGGTGGAGCGACAGGGCCGCGGCATCCGACTCACCGAAGCCGCACTCGTCCTGCTTGAGCACGCCCACGAAGTCGCGGCGCTCTGGGAGGAGACCCTGGCACGCGTGCGTTCCGTGGCCGGTCCCCGCGCGGGATCACTGGCCCTGTGCGGTTTCTCCACTGCGGCAGCATCCTTGCTGCCGCGGGCCGCGGCCGAGGTTGTGGCCGAACACCCGGGCACGACGGTGCGGATCGTGGAGGCCGATCCCGTGGAGTGTTTCGATCTGCTGCTTGCCGAACGCGCAGATGTCGCGGTGGTGGTCGCGACCGAGGAGACACCCCCCATCAACGACCCCCGCTTCACCCAGCAGTCGCTGGGCGATGACCCGCTCGATCTGCTCGTGCCCGTCGGTCACCGGTTCGCGCAGCGCACCTCGGTCCGACTGAGCGAAGCCGCTGATGATCCCTGGATCATGGACCGTCCCGGTCGGCCCTATCGGCGGCTCGTGACGAGCGCCTGTCTGGCGGCGGGTTTCAACCCGGTCGTGGCCCACGAATCAGTGGAGTGGGACACGGGCGCCGCGCTCGTGCATGCCGGGCTCGGGGTGGCGTTGGTGCCTCAACTCGCCAACCTGCCGACCGTCTATGACATCGTTCGCGTCCCCCTCCGCGGCGATCCGCGCCCGACGCGTCACCTGCGCGCCGCCGTGCGGGCGGGCGCCCATGACCAGCCGCGGATCCGAACGGCTCTCGCAGCGCTGGGGCCAGGCCTCACTGAAGCGCGCAGTTAGGGAGCCGCCGGGCGGTGGCGGCACTCCGCGTCGATCAGCGTCCGCCACGTGTGGACGAGGCCGGCATCCACGTAGGCCTTCCACGACCCGAGCGGGCGGGCAACGGAGGCGATGTGGAAGGACCGTACGCCGGCCCGCACCAGCCAGGGCACGTGCTCCGGTTGCAGATCACCGCCCGCCTGGATCAGCGCGGCAGTCGCGGCGTCCGCCCGGGCCCGGGCGATCAGATCATCGAGACCGTGCTCGAGATCGCGGGCCGATCCTGCGGTGAGGACTTGGTCGAGGCGAGGCAGGCTGCGGAGCGTACGCCAGGCCCGGTCACTGTCGAGGACGTGATCAACGGCCCGATGGCACGTCCACGGCCAATCCCCCTCACTGAGGATCGCATTCAGCACTTCGGCGTCGATGTCGCCATGACCATTGAGGAACCCCATGGCCATGCCGTCCGCGCCCGCGGCGACATAGGTCGCGGCAAGACCGCGAAGGCGGGTGACCTCACCCCCGTCGGTGCCGAACCCGTCGCGGAGCCGGAGCAGCACCCGGATCGGAATCGAGACGGCATCCCGGACCTTCTCAACCAGAGCAGGTTCCGGGGACATCCCGGCATCAGTGAGCGAGCCGATCAGCTGGATGCGGTCAGCCCCGCCCTCCTCGGCTCGCTGGGCGTCGGCGGGATGGAGAGCCAACACCTCGAGCAGCGCGCTCATAGACCTGATTGTGGCGCACACCTCGGAAAAAACGCCGGAACGGCCCCGGGAAACCGGGGCCGTTCCTTCTAGTGGCGTGTCGGTGAAATATAT
>LSQX01162836.1_pt2 | contig 25201 bp, 25 predicted proteins | sample 654561 | NCBI WGS metagenome assembly LSQX01 (sample SAMN04489861, study PRJNA283612) | anaerobic digester metagenome | isolation source: 4 biogas reactors fed with cattle manure at either 37C or 55C with and... | place: Denmark: Kongens Lyngby | collected 2014 | reverse complement strand
ACATACAAATTGCAAAAAGATTTTCCGCTGGGTGCTGATCAGCAAAAATTTGGCCCCCCGGACGGGCCTGTTTTGTTTGCCGATGGTTGGAAGGTTGCCTGGGAGGCTTTGGGCTGGGGAATGCCGTGGCGCAATTATTATATGAGGTGTTCTTTTAAATCCCGGACCCGGAAAAGGGGTATCTCCATTCATTGGATCGTATAGCTGGTCATTGCCATTCCTGTTTGCTTTGCAGTGATACAGGGCAACGACGGCGTTCATCAGGAGGGCTTCTGCATCAACGCAGTCCCTGGGGGACAGGGCGGCCCCCCTGCCGGCACTGGGCAAATAACCCGCGCTGTAAACCTGATGGGTGGGCAGAATGTGCGTGCCAGGCTGCCTGCAATGCCTGCTGCCGCTTCCGGCGAGGCCTGGGAGCTGAGGCACAGGAATTCATCCCCTTAAAACCTGCCCGGCACCTCATCAGGTTGTGTAACCGGGCGGGACCGCTTGCCAAAAATGGCGGGCGCCCGGCCACCCGCCGGATGGCCGGCTGTGCCGTTGATGCCTTTGAAGTTATCCGCATCAACAAACATCACGGTAATCTGATTCACCAGATCGTCACATGGCGCGCTCATCAATCCCTGCGATGCCCGGTTCACCTATTAATGAAGTAAACCCACGCCGCAATGGCCATGAAGGGCAGCACGCAACGCATCCGGTACGCTTCGCGCGGCGCTGATCCCAAAGCAAAAATCAGGAAGAACCGGATGCCGTTCTGCCGTGGCACACCAATCACCGGAAGCATGGGGTTAGCCAAAACCACCACCGTGATGAAAATGAGGAACCTCGGCTTTGGGGAGCTGCGCTTTCACCGGCCAACACAATGGCGATCAGCATGTTCCTATGCGCATTTTCCAAAAGACCATGGCGGTGGGAGCAAATGGCCGGCATTCAGCCCTTTGCGAGGATGAGGCTGAGGAGCGCCCCCCCCGATAGCAAAAAGCCAGGAGGCGTGAGATCCCGCCTGGCCAGGATCCGGTTGGCCGGCGTGAAGAAACCGGCAGAAATAACCAGGTAAGCCGTTCTTTCCAACAGGTGGCCCCTGTTGTTATAAACACAAAACATACCAAAGTATGGTATGATGGCGGAGATTTCCGCCTCCCGGGAAGCCCTGCCCGGGGACCATAAGAAACACGGCCCTGGCGGGGAAAACTTAAGACACGATGGCCAACGGAAGAATCGCCGCGTGATACGCCCATATTTAAACCGCCCCAGCCGGTGGCCCGGCGGGGGCGGCAGTGAACGGCTGAAGCACAAGCCGCCTGGCCGGCTGTTTCCCACAGGGTTCTGCTTCCTGAATAACCACAGCGGGAAGAGCGGATGTTCAGGCCAATGAACCCCCCGATGAGGACTGCATGGAACCAGCAGGCAAAAGGGCCCGCCCAGGCAGCCATCCAGCCGCAGCGAAAAAACGCGGGATGAAATTGTTGTTGGCACCCTCTCCTGCCAGCAGGAAGAGGAAGGCATTTCGGATAACCGGCAGGCAAAAAAGGGACATGGTTACCAGTGGCCAGGAAGATCTTCGCGGCCGGGGGTGATCAGGGCTATGGGAGGAGATGGCTCTATGCCGTTTAGCTTATGCCCAGCTTCCGGACCGCTTCCAGCAAGCGGTCCACATCCTCTGGCAGGGTTGCCCAGCCCGTGCAAAACCGGGTCAGCCAGCGCTTGCTGTCCAGGCGCGAAACCCTGGAAAAAGCGAAATGTTCAGCCAGCGTGGTGATCTGCCCTTCCGTCAGGACGGGAAACTGCTGGTTGCTGATAGAATCAGAATAAAAAGGGATGCCTCTGGAAGCCAAAGCCGCCTTGATGCGCAGGGCCTGGATGTTGGCATGGCGGGCCAGATCCAGATAGAGTCCGTCTTTCAAAATGGCTTCAAACTGCAGGCCCATCAGGAATCCTTTTCCCAGCATACCGCCGCGCTGCTTGATATGGTAGCGGAAATCCTTTTGAAGCGCCGGGTTGGTGATGACCAGCGCTTCGCCGTATAAAAGGCCCTGTTTTGTGCCGCCGATGGTGAAGGCGTCACAGTGCCGGGCAACATCAGAAAACGCCAGCTTACCTTCGTTTGCTGCCAGGGCGTAGCCCAGGCGGGCGCCATCCAGATAGAGGGGAACGCCCAGTTCCCTGCAGCAGCCGGACAGGGCTTCCAGTTCAGGTTTTGTATAAACGGTGCCAGATTCCGTGGTGTTTGAGAGGTAGACCAGGCCGGGCTGGGGCATATGTTCCCGGGTTTCGTCCGCCCAGTGATCCGCCACAAAGGCCCGCAGCTGTTCCGGGGTGATCTTGCCGTCCTGATGGGGCAATACCAGCACCTTGTGCCCCGTGGCCTCGATGGCGCCGGTCTCGTGGCTGGCGATATGCCCGGTGTCGGCGCAGAGGACTCCCTGGTGGGGGCGCAGAACGGAGGCGATCAGGGTCAGGTTGGCTTGTGTGCCGCCGGGCAAAAAGTGCACCTGGCAATCCGGCGCTGCGCATAGCGCCTTGATGCGCTCGGCGGCGGCCTGGCAGGCCTCATCGTCCCCGTAGCCCGGGAAAGTCCTGCCCTGGGCGCCCAAAAGGGCGGCCATCACCTGGGGATGGGCTGTTTGCCCGTAATCGTTCATGAAGGAAATCATTCGGAAACACCCTCCCCGTTATCCTGATCAGCCGGGGGCAGCAGGTCTTCCCTTTTCAGCAGCATCAGTTCGTCCCGGGTAACGGCGTCCTGCCCGGCGAGTCGGTTGGCCTGGCGCGAAACCGCCTGCTCAAACAGGTTGCGAACACCACGGGCATTGCCAAAACCGATATTGTCCTCGCTTTCCTCCTTCAGGATCGTTTTCAGTTCCTCCCGGGCGGAATCCTCCAGCCGGTAGCCGGCTTTCTGGCAGCGCATATCAAAGATGGCCAGCATCTCATCAACGCTGTAATCCGGGAAATAAAGGAAGCGGTTGAACCGGCTTTCCAGGCCGGGGTTGGAATGGACAAAGCTGTTCATCAGGTCCACATAACCCGCCACGATGACCACCAGGTTGTCCCGCTTGTCTTCCATCGCCTTCAGGAGCGTTTCCACCGCCTCCTGCCCATAGTCCTGGGAGCCGCGTGTGGTCAGGGCATAGGCTTCATCAATAAACAGCACGCCGCCCAGGGCTTTCTGGATGACCTCACCTGTTTTGATCGCTGTCTGGCCCACATAGCCCGCCACCAGGCCTCCCCGGTCCACCTCGATGAGGTGGCCTTTTTCCAGGATGCCCAGGCTGTGGTAGATGCGGCTCATCAGCCGGGCGATCATGGTTTTGCCGGTGCCGGGATTGCCGGAAAACACCATGTGCAGGGACAGCTCTTCCGTAGGAAGGTCATGCGTTTTGCGCAGCTTGTTTACCTTGACCAGGTTGATGAGGCTTTCCACTTCGGCCTTTACCACTGTCAGCCCAATATAGGAGTGCAGTTCTTCCTTGAGTTTTTCAATGTCCTCAGGCTCTCTGGCCGCTTCCGCCGTCTCTTCGGCAGCCTGGCGGGCTTCCCGGCCATCCTTGCCAAACACATCGGGTACCGCCGGATAGCCGGGCGGGGGAGAAGCATTTTCCCGGGGCGGTTTATCCAAAGGATGTCTGCCCCAGAGGTCTTCACCGATGCTTCTCAGGTTTGCGTCGGTCATCTGCCGGATAATCTGGTTTTGCAGGCGGATTATCTCTTCTTTGCGGTCTGCCATCCTGATGCTCTCCCCTTTGCTTGTTTCCTGGGGATTATAGCATTGGCGCTTGACAAGCACAAACTCCCGTGCTATCTTCATGCATGGCTTGAAAAAGCCTGTGCCAGAGACAGCAGGCCGCGCGAAGGCGCGTTAATGGCAAATGCCGCCAGCCGAGGTGCGAGAGCAAATGTATCAGTATTGCCCTTGTGCCGCCGCACAGGGGCTTTTTGAATCTAAGCCTCAAGGCAGGTGAACAAACAACGTGGAAGAGCAGAAGATGAACAAGAACATGCAGGGCAAGGTGCAAAAGGTGTCGGAAATCGCCGAACGCCTGAAGAACGCCAGGTCCATGGTCATGGTGGACTATAAAGGCATCACCGTGGAGGAGATCAACGCCCTGCGCGGCAAGTTCCGGGAAGCAGGGGTGGAATATGTGGTGCTGAAGAACACCCTGGTTCGCCGTGCCATGGATGATGCCGGTATCACAGAACTGGACCATCTGCTGGTTGGCCCCTCAGCCTTTGCCTTCGGCATGAAAGACGAGGTGGGCCCGGCCAAGGTGATCGCCGAGTTTATTGAGCAGAGCAAGGCCGACAAAATGACCATCAAGGCCGGCTTGGTGTCCGGCAAAGTGGTGGATGTGGACGCTGTCATGGCGCTGTCCAAACTCCCGCCCAAGGAGGTCCTCATCGCCAAAATGATGGGCAGCCTGAATGCCCCGGTGACCAACTTCGTAGGCGTACTCAGCGCCACCCTGCGCTCCCTGGTCTATGCCGTTGACGCGGTGCGCAAGCAGAAAGAGGGCGCTGAAGCCAGCGCCTAAGCCAAGAGCCCCGGCCTGAGGCAGGCCAAAAAAACCAAAATCAAGAAATAATCGGAGGATATAACCCATGAATCGCGAAGAAATCCTGAGCGCAATTGAGTCCATGACCGTGCTGGAACTGGCTGAGCTGGTCAAAGAGCTGGAAGAGAAGTTCGGCGTGTCCGCTGCTGCCCCCGTGGCCGTGGCCGCCGCCCCCGCCGCTGGCGCCGCCGCCGCTCCTGCTGAGGAGAAGACCGAGTTTGACGTCATCCTCACCGGTGCCGGCAGCGAGAAGATCAAGGTCATCAAGGTGGTCCGCGAAGTCGTGGCCGGCCTGGGCCTGAAGGAAGCCAAGGAGTTCGTCGAGTCCACGCCCAAGGCCATCAAGGAAGGCGTGCAGAAGGACGAAGCCGAAAAGATCAAGAAGCAGTTTGAAGAAGTCGGCGCGACCGTCGAAATTAAGTAAGCAACCGGAATCCTCAGGGCCGCGGGGCGATATGCTGCTTCGCGGCCTTTCTGTTTCCTGAAAAGGCAAAAACGCTTGACAAGGCGCGCAAATCGGATAGCATGGAAGCCAATAAACGGAGTGAGGCGGCTATGGCAGACAAACAGCGCATTGTGGTGAAGGTGGGCACCTCGACTTTAACCCATCCCACCGGGCGGACCAACTTCCGCCGGGTGGAGGCACTGGTCCGGGTGTTGTCGGACCTGCAGAATCAGGGCTTGGCCATGACTTTGGTAACATCCGGAGCCATCGGCGTGGGGGTGGGGAAGCTGGGCCTGGACGGCCGCCCTTCGGACACGCCTGGCAAGCAGGCTGCGGCCACTGTGGGGCAGTGCGAACTCATGTATATGTATGACAAATTTTTCGCCGAATACGGGCAGAAGGTTGGCCAGCTGCTGATTACCCGGGGAGACATGGAGGACCCGGCACGGCACCGGAACCTGCTGGCCGCCTTTGACCGGCTGTTTGACTGGGGGGTTATCCCCATCATCAATGAGAATGACGCGGTGGCGGTGGAAGAAATCGTCTACGGCGACAACGACGCCCTGTCCGCCCATGTGGCTGTGCTCGTGAGCGCTGAAAAACTCATCATCCTGACGGATATCGATGGCTTGTATGACAAGAACCCCGCCCTGCACCCGGATGCGAGGCTCATAGAGAGGGTGGAAACCATCACCCCGGAAATCCATGCCCTGGCCCGGGGCGCAGGAAGCGCCATGGGCACCGGCGGCATGGAGACAAAGCTCAAGGCGGCTCAGCTGGCTTGCCAGGAAGGCATTGATACCCACATCATCAACGGGAACACCCCCGAGAACATTCACCGGCTGCTGGCGGGGGAACAGGTAGGCAGCTGGTTTAAGGCGGGAAAAGTATGCTCAGAGATATAGGTTTAAGGGCGCGCCAGGCGGCGGTCACCCTTGCCCAGACCACGGACGGGCAGCGCGCGGGTGCGCTGCTCACCATGGCCGGGCGGCTGATGGCGGAAACGCAAACCATTTTGGCGGCCAACCGGGAGGATCTGGACCATGCCATGGACGAGGGGCTCCCCCCGGCCATGCTGGACCGGCTTGCGCTCAACCCAGCCCGGGTGGCGGACATGGCAAGGGGGCTGGAGGAGGCGGCAGCGCTCAAAGACCCCCTGGGTGAAGTCCAGTGGAAGACCGTACGCCCCAATGGGCTGAAAATCCGCCGGATTTCCGTGCCCCTGGGGGTTGTCGCGGTGATATTTGAAGCCCGGCCCAATGTGGCCGCAGACGCGGCGGGCTTATGCCTCAGGGCTGGCAACGCCTGCATCCTCAGGGGAGGGAGGGAAGCCATCCGCAGCAACCTGGCTGTGGCCGCGGCGCTCCGGAAAGCGCTTGAAGCGTTTGGCCTTCCTGAGGATGCGGTGCAGCTGGTGGATGACACAAGCCGCGAGAGTGCCGATGAACTCATGTGCCTGGACGGCTTTGTGGATGTGCTGATTCCCAGGGGCGGCCAGGGGCTGATCAGGAGGGCAGTGGAATACGCCACCGTGCCTGTCATCCAGACAGGGGAAGGGGTCTGCCACATCTTTGTGGACAAGGATGCGGATATCACCATGGCGGCCGATATCATCCACAACGCCAAAACCTCCCGCTGCTCGGTCTGCAACGCCTGTGAGTGCATGCTGATCCATCAGGACATTGCCCCAGTGGCGCTGCCCGTGATTGCGGGAAAACTCATGGACGCGGGCGTCGCCATCCGGGGGGATACCCGCAGCCGTGAGATCTGCCCTGAAATTGCTGCCGCTACGGACCAGGACTGGGGGCGTGAGTTCCTTGACCTGATCATCGCTTGCAGGGTTGTCAGGGACATGGAGGAAGCACTGGACCATATCGCCCGCTATGGCACAGGCCACAGCGAGGCCATCATTACGGAGGACAAGGCCGCAGCGTCCCGGTTTCTGAGCCGTGTGGACGCAGCAGCGGTGTACCACAACGCCTCCACCCGGTTTACCGATGGCGGGGAGTTTGGCTTTGGCGCGGAGATCGGCATTTCCACCCAGAAGCTGCATGCCCGGGGGCCAGTGGGGGTCAAATCCCTGACCAGCTACAAATACATGATCGAGGGCACGGGACAGACGAGGTAAGGAAGATGATGATTATTGGATTTATCGGCCTTGGGAATATGGCGCAGGCCATTATCGCCGGGATGCGAAACAGCCCGGGTTTTTCGGACGGGCCTATCCTGGGCTGTGACCACAATGAAGGCAAGCGCCGGGAAATGGCGGAGCGTTTTGGCGTGACTGTCCTTTTTGATGACCTGGCGGTGGCACAACAGGCGGATGTGCTGGTTCTGGCCGTCAAGCCCCAGGCGCTGCCGGCGCTGTTCAAAAGGATTGTTCCCCGGCGCAAGGCTGGCCAGTGCGCCCTTTCCCTGGCCGCGGGCAAAACGATAGACTATCTTGGGAAGGCCCTGGGCGAGGGGTGCCCCGTCATCCGTGCCATGCCCAATGTGGCGGCCCGGGTGGGCGGCTCAGTCACGGCGCTGTGCGGGAACGAACAGGTAACAGAGGCGCAGCATGCCCTTGCCACCGAGGTATTTGAAGCGGTGGGGTTCGCCGTGTGGGTAAAAGAGGCGCACATGAGCGCTTTCTCCACCATCACGGGCGCGGCACCGGCGTTCACCTTCCTCTACCTGGACGCGCTTGCTTCCGCCGGCCTGAAAGCAGGGCTTCCAAAATCCATGGCCATGGAGGCGGCCTGCCGCATGGTGATGGGGGCTGCAAAGCTGGTGATGGAAACGGGCGAGCATCCTTTGGCCCTGATCGACCAGGTGACCTCCCCCGGCGGCACCACCATTGAAGGCATGCATGCCCTCAAAGCCCTGGGCTTTGAGCACGCGCTGCATGAGGCGGTCAAAGCGGTGAGGGAGAAGGAGAGCAGCCTGGGAGAAAATGTTTGACCAGGCTGGAAAGCCATGCTATAGTGCAACTATCCAGACAAGAAAGGAGCTGTGCGGCATGATGAAAAGAACGGTTGTTGGCATCGCGTTTGTCCGCATGGCTCCCGGCGTAGCGGCCATCTAAACGCGCAGATTTTCCGCCCGGGAGAACCATCATTCTGCCGGGCGTTTTTTGTGCGCCAGGAAGGGAGCCGCATGACAGCATGCCAAGCTTATATCAGCGCGCAGCATCATGACGTGTACAACGTCTATCTGCCGCATACCGGAGCCTTTATGAACGTTGCCTTGAGCGGGAAACTCAGGCAGCAGCTGAAGCAGCAGCATATACAGTTGGTTGCCGGAGACCGGGTCACCCTGGAGGGAGAGCGCTTGACGGCGCTTCACCATCGGAGCAGCCTGCTCAGCCGCCTGGAAGCCGGCCAAAGCGGCTTTTCCCAGGCGCTTGCCGCGAATGTGGATTATCTGTTTGTCTGCACCTCCCCCAATGGAGAATTCAACATCAAGCGCGTGGACCGCTACCTGGCTATGGCGGACGGCGCTGGGGTGGAGGCTGTGCTGATCATTACCAAAGCGGATCTCGCTTCAGGACTTGGTGATGTGCTCTCCGCAATCCAGGCGCTTCATCCAAAACGGCGCCATATCCTCTGCTCCACCCTGAACGGCATGGGAATTGATGCTCTGCGCGATCTGGTAACCGCAGGGAAAAGTGCCGTCCTCATGGGATCCTCCGGTGTGGGAAAATCCAGCCTCATCAATGCCCTGCTGGGAAAAGACCATCTGGAGACATCCGAAATCAGCGCTTATAAGGACAAAGGACGCCATACCACCACCAGCCGTGTGCTGATTCCCCTGATAAGCGGCGGTTTTCTCATCGACAGCCCGGGAATGCGGGAAATCGCGCTGGATAACAGCGATGCGGCCTCGGGCTTCGCGGATATCACGGAACTGGCGCTTGAATGCCGGTTTCGGGATTGCGCGCACCTGAAAGAACCGGGATGCGCGGTGCGTGAAGCGGTGGCGTCAGGCTTGCTCAGCGCCGCCCGGTTGGACCGTTTCCTGAAACTTATGGCCGAAGAAAAAAAGCGGGGGAAACACCGGTACTGACGGCTGTATTCCCCCCAGAGAGGCCAGGGATGCTGCCTTGATCAAGTATTGGTAAAAAAGACTTTGGTATGTTTTGGGTTTCAGACCAGATTCTCTTCACCCAGCAAAGTGAGGAAGGCTTTTTCGTCCAGTGTGGGGATGCCCAGGGCCTGGGCTTTCTGCAGCTTGCTTCCAGGCTTTTCGCCCAGCAGGACAAAGCTGGTTTTACGGCTGACGGAACTTGCCACTGCGCCGCCGTGGCGCTGAATCATCTCCTCCGCCTGCTGGCGGCTCAGGTTCGCCAGGGTGCCTGTGAGCACAAAGGTCTGTCCGTTTAGCACGCCCTCTGGCTTTTCGGAGCTTGCCTCACTGGGCATAACACCCGCTGTGAGAAGCGCATCCACCATGGCGCTGTTCTTCTCCCCGGTGAAAAAATCCACCACCGATGCGCCCACAATATCACCCACTGAGGCAATGGCGGTGAGTTCCTCCAGCCTTGCCTGGCGAAGGGCTGCCAAGCTGCCGAAGCGCTCGGCCAGATCCCTGGCGGTCACCCGGCCGATGTTGGGGATGCCAATGCCCACCAGAAAAGCGTCCAATGGTGGCTTGCGGCTGGCGTCAATGCCTGCCAGCAGTTTTTCGGCTCTCTTTTCCTTGAAACCGGGAAGGGTGAGCAGCTGGTCAAGGTTTAGCGTGTAGAGATCCTGAGGTTCCCTGACGCCCAAATGGTCAAACAGCGCCTCCACCGTTTTTTCCGATAGCTGGTCGATGTCCATGGCTGCTTTTGAGGCGTAATGGGTAAGCCGGGCCACGATTTGGGGCTTGCAGCCGTCCCGGTTGGGACAAAAAAGGTGAGCACCGATTTCCTGCAGTACCGTGCCGCAGGCGGGGCAGCGGGTGGGCTTGTCAATGGCTGTCCCGGTTATGCTGCCCTCCACATGGCCCAGGATCTCCGGAATGACATCGTTTGAACGGCGGACCCAGACCGTCGCACCAAGTGTAAGCTGCTTCCTTTGGATGTCGCCATAGTTGTTCAGCGTGGCCTTGCGAACGGTGACACCGGCGAACTCCACGGGGCTCAGGTGCCCCAGCGGGGTCAGTTTGCCGCTGCGGCCCGGATCCCAGGTGACCGACAGCAGGGTTGCCGTGGCCTCCTCAGCCGCGAATTTGAACGCCACTGCCCAACGGGGGAATTTATCCGTGTATCCAAGCGCCTGGCGGGTCCTGAGATCACTGACCTTGATCACTGCGCCGTCAATCAGGAAGTCAAGGCCCTCACGCCCTTCCTCGATCAGGCGGATGGCTTCCTCAACGGCGCTTTCGTCCGGCCCGGAATAAAGCATGGGGGAAACGGGAAAGCCGTTTTCCGCGATGAAGCGATACATGCCGGATTGGTCGGCGTATGGCGGGTTTTCCACCGTGGGAACATCGTAAAAGCGGGCCTGAAGGCGGCGTTGCCGCGTAATCTCCGGATCCAGGCTCCTGAGTCCTCCCGCGGCCGCGTTGCGCGCGTTCTTCAGCGGTTCCGCGGCGGTCTCATTATAGTTCACCAGTTCAGAAAGCGGCATGAAGCATTCCCCGTGGATTTCCATGAAGCCTTTGTAGGGGATGGACAGGGGGACGGCAGAGATCGCCATGGCCTGGGGCAGCACTTCCTCGCCCGTTCTCCCGTTTCCCCGGGTGGCGGCGGTGACCAGGAGCCCCTGGTTATAGGTCAGCACCAGGGTGAGGCCGTCATATTTATATTCCACAGAATAACTTAGTGGGGGAAGGCCGGCCGCCTTTTTATGGGCTGCCCTGACCCGTTCAAACCACTGGGCCAGGGCTTCCACAGATTGGACCTTGTCCATGCTCCACAAGCGGCTTTTGTGCCGGTGTTGGCGGAAGGCGGGCAGGGGATCGCCTCCCACGCGCCGTGTGGGTGAGTCAGGAAACCGGGTTCCGGTTTCCTCCTCCAGCGCTTTCAGTTCATCATAAAGCCGATCCCACTCCCTGTCGGACATGATGGGATTGTCCAGCACATAGTATTGCCGGCTGGCTTCGCTCAGGCGGTCAACCAGGCTGCGCATGGCATCCAGGGGATCCATTGGCTACTCCACCTTAACAATGGGAGCGATGGCCACAGAGAACTCTTTTTCACCATAGGCGGTGAACTGGATGCTGACACGGGCATCAGCACCCGCGCCGGTGGTTTCAACCACGGTGCCGGAACCGAACTTCTTATGCAGCACCCGGTCTCCTTTGCGGAAGATTTCCGTGGGCTCAGGCGGTGGGGCAAGGGAAGCGATAAAACCCTTGCGTACGCCGGGAATTTTTAAGGGGTCCTGTTCCATGCCTGGGGTGCCAAAGCCCATTTTGGGAGCGGGCTTGGTGGGTTTGGGCGGTTCAGGCGACTTTTTTTCATTGCCAAAGTGTTTGCGCATGGCGGTGCCCCATTCGTCGGAAATCAGTTCCTTTGGGATTTCGGCCAGAAAAGGGCTGGGCAGATTACGGGCAGCCTGGTTGTAGATGGCCCGATGCCGTGCGCGGGTCAGGTAGAGGTTGTCCCGGGCGCGGGTGATGCCGACATACAACAGCCGCCTCTCCTCCTCCAGGCGTGCCTCGCCTTCCTGCTTGGCCCTGCCGCTGGGGATAAGGCCATCCTCCAGCCCTGCGATGAATACTGCCCGGTATTCCAGGCCTTTGGCGGAGTGCAGGGTCATCAGCGTCACATACTGCGGTGAATCCTCCTGCATATCAAGATCAGTCACCAGGGCCACATTTTCGAGGTAAGCCTCAAGGCTGGGATCATCTGATTTGGTGGCGAACTCGTTCACAGCGCCCAGGAATTCCAGCAGGTTGTCCCGCTTTGAGAGCATGTCCTCATCGGCTGATTCAGCATATTCCTTAATCAGCCCCGTTTCGTCCAGCATCAGTTTGGTGAACTCACCCAAGGACAATTCATTGCGCTTCCTGTTCAGATTATCCATCATGTCGCGGAAGCTCTCAACACACTTGCGGGGCCGGGAACCCAGGGTGTCCGGCAGGTCCAGAAGGGCCTGGTACAGGGGGCTCCCGAGGTTATCCGCCTGAGCCTCCAGCATTGCCACCGTGGCGTCGCCGATGGCGCGTTTGGGCGTGTTGATGATACGCTTGAGCGCCACATCATCATCCGGGTTGATCATCAGGCGCAGATAGGCCAGGGCGTCCTTGATCTCCTTGCGGTCATAGAAGCGTGTGCCGCCATACACCCGGTAGGGGATGCCGGCGCGCATGATCATTTCTTCCAGAACACGGCTCTGGGCATGCATGCGGTAGAGCACGGCAATCTCCCCATAAGGCACCTTGCGCGCCCGTAGCCGCCTGATATGCTCACAAATCCACGCCGCTTCCTCCCGCTCGTCCCCGGCGGCCGCGAAGCGGATCTTGTCGCCCTTGCGTCCCTCGGTCCACAGTTCCTTGGGCATACGCTGGCCATTGTTCTCGATGAGGCTGTTGGCGGCAGACAGGATGGTCTGAGTGGAGCGGTAGTTCTGCTCCAGTTTCACCACCCTGGCTTCGGGAAAATCATTCTGAAACTCCAGGATATTGCGGATATCAGCGCCCCGCCAGCCATAGATGGACTGGTCATCATCGCCCACCACGCAGAGATTGCGGCTCTCCTGGGTAATCAGTTTCACCAACTGATACTGGGCCAGGTTGGTATCCTGGTACTCGTCCACATGCACATAAAGGAAGCGCCTGCGGTAGTGAGAAAGCACCGGCGGGTGCTCCAGAAGGAGTTCCAGCGTTTTGTTGAGCAAATCGTCAAAGTCCAGGGCGCTTGCCTGGCGCAGCTTGTCATCATAAGCCACAAAGAGGTCATGGATAGTCTGCGCCCGGCGGTCCTTCCCGCTCTGGGCAAACCAGCCGTCAGCGTCCAGCAGCTTGTTTTTGGCATCGCCAATCGCGCGTTTCACTTCACGAATGGACATATTCTTTTCATCAATGTCAAAACGCTTGAACAGGTCCTTCAGCACGCGCTGCTGGTCGTCATCATCGTAAATGACGAACGAGCGCTTGTAGCCCAGTTTCTCAATGTCGCGCCTGAGGATGCGCACGCAGACTGAGTGGAAAGTGCCGATCCAGGCGTCCTCAGCCTCGCCCCTGGTCAGGTCTTCCACGCGGCGCTGCATTTCTTTGGCCGCCTTGTTGGTGAAAGTGAGGGCCAGAATATTGTAGGCGGGAACGCCGGAATCCATAAGGCTGGCGATCCGGTAGGTCATCGCCCTGGTCTTTCCGCTGCCCGCGCCCGCGACGATCAGCAGCGGACCATCATGCGTTATAACCGCCTCGCGCTGTTTTTCATTCAAGTCGTTCAGGTTCATTTTTCCCCCAATGTGGCCGGGGCAGACCCGGCCGCTTCACTCTCCGCCCGACACAGACGCGACAGCGCGCAAGATGGGCAGATACCACTTGAATTATATCAAAAAAACAGGCTATTGTACAATTCTGCTGCGTTTATTCTTCTTCTTGCATACTGACCGGCAGATCAGTCTGGGAAAAGGGGTCCTCCTGGGTGTAGGCGGAGAGGTCCACGCTGCCGCGCCGGAGGCCCGGTCGACCATGCCGGCCGGGAGAGGTGGAACGCACAGTGGGCAGGGCGCCTGTCAGGTCCACCAGCGCAGATTCCCGCGGCTGTGTGAGAGCGAAAATCACCGTACGCCGGGAGAGCGACCGCCGGGCGTATTCATTGGCAATTTCAGTACGGCCGTCAAAATGCATGGGAAAGAAGACCCTTGGCCTGATGGCCATGATGATGTGGTTGGCCCCTGCGTCATACAGCCCGCCCTGGTTTGGATCCAAAGGGAAAAAGCATATGTCCACCTTGTCCTTTGGGATGGCGGCAACCTTGTCGTAAAAGGATTCTTCTGCCCGGGTGATTTCCCGGAGGGTGTTCTCCTCCCGCCAGTGCCAAAGGTTCAGGTCCCCGGCATGGAAGACACACACATCCTCCGCTTCCACCAGATAGGAGACGCCCGTGTCCGTTGAGCCAAACACGCTGACTTTGGCCTGGGCGACAGAAAAACTATCACCCTCCCGGCATACCCTGATGTGGGGAAGGTCTGGCGTGTCCTTCATGGCGTCTTCCGAAAGGATATAGGTGATCGGGAAGGAGGGCTTCCAGCTGTAGATGGCCTTGCGGTCATGGTGCGTGAGAGAGTTGTTGGGCACAAATACCAGGATGTTGTTAAATCCCTGAAAGTCCTTTTCGCTCAGCTGCTGCTCGGGTGCCAGTTGTGAAAGGCCCGTCTGCCGGTAGCTGAAGACAATGAGCGTTTTCTTCAGCGATACGGTGAAGGCGGACTGGTAGAAATAAGTCACCAAAGCATGTCTGGACAACGGAAAGCGCTCCTTTCAGGGATAAATAATCAAATAAACAAATGCTCCAGTACCTGGCCCTGGGCTTGCGGAAGGTGCAGGTGGACGGCACTGGCAAGTGTCGGGGCGATGTCAACCAGACGGCAGGACTCGATCCGCGCGCCTTTTACAAACATGGGACCGGAAAGCCACATCAGGCAATCGGCGCCCTCATGATCTGTGCCAAAGCCGTGGGTGGCCTTGTGATCAGGTTCACAGTCCTCCTCAGCGACCGAAAACCCCTCCTCCGGCTCAACCGCCAGGAACACATCCTCAGGGGCATGCATGATGCGGAGTTCCTCACGCGTGTAGATGTGTTTGAGCCGGAGCTGCGCCATGTTGTCCTGAAGCGCCTTGAGCACCAGAGGGTAATCCCCGCGGTGAACGCGTATATAAGCGCCCATCCCCAGTGTCTGAACCTGGGCGGGAACCTTTTGCTCCTCAAACCATGCGTTAAGCGCCACACAGCCCTTGATATCCGCCTGGCCGTGGTCACTGACCACGGCGACCACCGTGTCTTCCAGCGCTCCGCGGGCCTTCAGCGCTCCTGTCACGCGCCCCACCCGCTCATCCAGACGGAGGAGAGCGTCCTGTGCTTCGGCGCTGAAGGTGCCATGGTGGTGCCGGGCGCTGTCGCAGTCAGTCAGGTGCAGGGCGAGCACATCAGGTATCCTTGCCTGGCGTTCTATCAGCGACAGCGCTGCCCGGGTGGCAAAATCGTCAAGGTTAGGCTGTGAAATGCCGTGGCGCAGGCTGCCATAGCGCAGTTCGGTTTTGATCAGCCACCAGGTGCTTCCAAAGCGCAGGGCTTTTAGCGCCTGGTTCTCTCCCGGGAGCGCTTTGACTTCGGGCAGGTTATACCGGATATCAGGGCTATGCCCGGTGGTGGGCCACAGGATGGTCGCCACCTCCCGGCCAGCCCGGCCGGCCTGTGAAAAGAGGGTGTCACACTGGATGTCTTTTGCTTCCCAGAACCAAGGGCGCCGTTCCTCAGGCAGGCCTGCGCCGAAAGGCTGATTGTGGGAGATGCCATGTCGCTCCGGGTAGCAGCCGGTAGTGAGGCTGGCGTGAATGGGATAGGTCAGGGTGGGATAGATGGTTTTTACCCTGTCACAAAAAACGCCCTGGCCAGCCAGCGCGCCCAAGGCGGGAAGGGATAAGAGAAACGCCGCGTCCCGCGAAAACACGGCATCCAGGCTGATGATAACCAGGCGCATTGCTATTTGCGCCAACCGAAGAACTTGCTGATGCCCCAGGTGCCGAATATCCATCCCAGGGGGCCGCAGCCGCGCTTCTGGCCCGTACGGCGATTCCTGCCGAAAATTTTGAAGAGAACAAAACCGATCAGGGCGATTTGCCAGATGCTCAGGCCCCTGTCCCCCCGCTGCGCTTCCTCTGTCTCTTCCTGGTAGCGCCGGGCATGGTCCATACTCTGGGCTGGCTCACGGAAAAAGCCGTCAAGCGGATCCGCGCTGGGAGAGGGAACCAGGGCTGCGCCGGCATAGAGCATGCTTGCGTCAATAACTTTACCGGAGGCGTTTTGCATCTGGCCTGCTAATTGCGCTGTGAACGCTGCCAGGGCTCCGCTATAGTCCCGGTTCAGGAAAAGAAGGCGAAAAGCGCTGGCCAGGAGGCTGTCCATCGCGTCCTGGCTTATAAGTGCCTGGGCGGCGGAGCCGATGGAAACGGCATAGCGCTCCTCGCCTATGACCATGACCAGCAGGATGATCTGGTCAGGGTTGGCGTAGCTTTCCCGGGTTTCCCTCGCGTAGGAGATGGCCTGGGCGCCTCCCAGGAAATGCTTGGTGATGACCCGGTAGCTGATGGCCAGCTCGCGCTCGGTCTGGCGGTTGATATCCGCAATGCCTTCGATGAGCGAGGCATCCAGTACATTGGCTGTGTCTGAAACGACCGGCGAAATCGTTGGCTGGGCCCAGGCTGTGCCTGCCAGCAGGAGGGCCGCCAGCAGGAATGCCGAAAATTTTGTTTTCACGCAGCCTCCTTTCATGGAATGAACAGCTGGGCTTCCGCCTCGCCGAATAATCGGGCCAGGAAGCCTGAAAAGGTACCGTTGAGCCGTTCGTTAAAGGCCATGGCAGCCTGGTTGTAACTGCCGGCGTCCGTCCACTGGGCGCTTTGATCCAGCGCCTGGGGGAGAAGTCCCGTGACATACGACAGGTCCCGGCTGTCAGCCTGCACACCGGGGGTGTTTTCAAGGGCGGCAAGCAGCGCCTTGGCGTTTTCCTCCAGGCGGGTGTTGGCCTGGGCCCTTAGGGGAAGGGGCCCTTGGGCTGAGAGTTCCTGCACATTCCGGGCTACAGCTTCCACGAGTGCATTCTCCGGGGGCAGGTGGCGGTGTGCCACAGTGAGGAGGTTGTTGCCCGTCTCCACCCGCGTGGCAAACAACGGGCCCAGGGAACCCAGGGCGCTGTCCACCTGGGCTTTTTCCTGGCGAAAGCCTTTCACGGCGCCGATTGTTACAGAAGCCGCTGTAAAAACAAACAGCAGCAGGATTGCCAGAAAGGTCAGGGATACTTTACGCATGGGATTTCCTTTATCCGTTGATCAGCCGCTTTTTCAGTTCGTTTTCCATCTGAGCCAGGGTCTTTTCGGCCTCCGCACGCTTTTGCCTGCCCTCGGTCTGGATGCGGACCACCTCGTTCATGGTGTCGATGAGGGACTTGTTGGTTTGCACCAAAGTCTCAATGTCAATGATGCCGCGCTCGGCCTCCTGGGCTGTCTCGATGGTGCCCTGTTTGAGGGTGTCGGCGTTTTTCTTAAGCAGTTCGTTGGTCATGTCCGTCACCGCCCGCTGGGCGCGCATGGCCTGTTGGGAGTGCTGCATGCCGATGGCCAGCACCATCTGGTTCTTCCACAGGGGGAGGGTGTTCACCAGTGTGGACTGGATGCGCTCAATAAGCAGGGAGTTGTTGTTTTGGAGCAACCTGATCTGCGGCGCCATCTGGAGGGATATCTGCCGGGTGAGTTTCAGGTCGTGGATCTTCTTTTCAAAACGGTCTGCTGCCTGCTCCAGGTCGCTTGCCTTCTGCGCGTCCAGCGTGTCCCCGCTTTTCTGTGCCTGGGCCTTGAGTTTAGGGATGTCATTGGCGCGCACATCAGCCAGCCTTTTTTCACCGGCGATGATGTACATGGTGAGTTCCTTGAAGTAGGTCAGGTTCATCTCATAGAGGTGATTGAACATGGAGACATCCTTGAGCAGTTGTACCTGGTGCGTCTCAAGCGTCCCCGCGATGTTGGAGACGTTGCCTGCCACATCGTCAAAGCGGGCCTGCACCTGCGCGATATGTTTCTCAGCGGTGGAGAACAGGGCGCGCAGGCCTTTGGGTTTTTCAGCAGAGGCCTCAAAGGTCTTCAATTCACCGATGAGTTTGGTCAGGTTATCACCCACATCCCCGGCATCAGTGTTCTTGACCTCAGCCAGGATGGAATCGGCGAAAGTTGAAACCTTCTTTTGCGCTTCCGCGCCATAGAGCATCACATGCTGCGGGTTGCTCAGGTCGATCCTCCCGGAGAACGCATCCACGGCCGCGCGCTCCTCATCGGAGAGGGCGCTGTCCAGATCCTGGGCCAACTTGGCCTGAACATCCGGTGCCTGCGGGCTTTCTTTCTGGGCCTGTTCCAGTTGATTGATGACCGCCTCCACCTTTTCCCGGTCTGCTACTTCGGAGGTGAGCACCAGTTCAGGCAGCGGTTGGTTGGCGGCCTCTTCCACACTGCCCACTGCCTGGGCTGCTGCCTGGGCATTCTCCTGCGCGTCCTGCGCCCTGGAGATGGGTTTTTTGGTCTCTTCGGACATGGTTAACCCTCCTTTTTTTGTTGCGCCTGCGCAGCGCCCTGGCCATTCGCAGCGGGGTTGATATCAAAATCGCTTTTCAGCAGGCTGTCCTGCTTGAGCATGGCTTCAAGCACATCAATGTCAGTTGAAATATCCAGCATATCGTTTTGGTACAGGGTTTCCAGCTGCTTGCTAAAGGCACCCAACACCACATCCATGGCAGAGGTGATGCGCTCCTTCGTGCTGCTTGCATTTTGCCCTGAAACACCGCTTTGCTGAAGTTTCCGGTAACCGGTGAGCATTTTTAGCGTGGTGGGCAGGTAATAATCCATAAAGCGCCTGATCTGGGGCGCTTTTTCGGGCTGGTCGATGACTGCCTGGAAGATGCGTGTGGCAATTCTGTCCAGCTGAACGATTTTTTCGCTCAGAACAGGGTCCGGGATCATTTCGTCTTCCTGGCGGATGGTCTTGAGCATCTCCTGCCCCCGGGCTACCAGTTGGTCAACGGCCGTGTCGCCGGTGACGGGCAGGTCGTCTACAGACCTGGCCTTCCCTGATGTGTCAAGGCCCGAAAACATGATTTGGGCGACTCGCCCTATAAGCAGCGCCAGGGCCCCGCCAATCAGGTAATGATGCCAGCGATGGAAAGGAAACAGCAACGAATAAGCCAGCAAGGTTACCCCGCCGGCCAGCAGCCCTGAGAAAAAGCCCTTGACTGGGTTGGGGTTCCGCTTTCTTTTCTGGGCCATGCTGCTCCCCTTTCTCACAAAACGACCCGTGGGACGGGCTTTGCTTTCCAAATTATATCATACCCAATATTGGCGGACAAATTAAAATTCCTTCATCTTTCGTTGCGGCATATGTTATACTGCGTCCTGGCAATGGAATGAATGAATCCAGGGAGGACTCATGGTTAAGATCGGGCTAAGCACCAGCCAGGACACCCCTTTAAGCCGGGAGGGCATACCGCCGGACTATATCTCCGCTGTTTTGCGCGCAGGCGCGCTGCCGCTGATTTTTCCCATGCTGCCAGCTGAGCACGCGCAGTACGCTGAGTTTATTGACGCGTATGTCAACAGCGTGGACGCCGTTATTTTCACCGGAGGCCCGGACTTAGACCCTGCGCTTTATGGCCAGGAAAGGCTCCCTGGCTGCGGCAATGTTCACCCGGAAAGGGACAGGATTGACCTGGCACTGGCGAAGGCCGCCATCAAGGCCGGAAAACCTGTCCTTGGCATCTGCCGGGGCATTCAGCTGATTAATGTGGCGCTGGGAGGCACCTTATACCAGGATCTTCAGGCCCAACTGGATTTCCCTGCTGAGCGGCATCAAAGCAAGGAACGGAATGCCCACATCGTTCACCTTGCCGAGGATACCCTTTTGCGCCGCATCACGGGAGTGGATGCTTTTCCCGTCAACTCCCGCCACCACCAGGCCATAGACAAGGTGGGGGAGGGCCTGCGCGTTGCCGCAAGAAGCGAGGATGGGGTGATTGAGGCAGTGGCGTTTGAAGACGGTTACCCAGGCCTGGCACTCCAGTGGCATCCCGAGAACCTGGCTGAAGAACGAACTGATCAGCAGGCCCTGTTCCATTGGCTGGCAGGTATTGCGGAGCAGCGAAAGTGAAAATCGCCCTGGTGAGCGACCTGCATGGCAACATGACGGCTGTGCGCGCGCTGGAAAAAGACCTGGACCGTCGCCATGTGGACGCTGTCTGGTGCCTGGGGGATATCGTGGGAAAAGGTCCCAACTCCCATATGACGTTTGACTGGGCAATCAGGCACTGTGAGATGATCCTCAGGGGCAACTGGGATGAGGGCATTGGCCTGAGGCAGTTCAAGCGGGACGGTTTTTATTACCGGCAGTTGGGGGAAGCCCGGATGGCTGCGCTGCTTAATTTTCCGCTGGAAAAGCGGGTCATGTTATCCGGCCGCCGCGTCCGCCTCATTCACGGGCGCCCGGTTATGGACAGGCTGTACTACATCCAGGACTCCAGGGAGCTTTGGCTGCCTTTGCTTGGGGAGGATACAGACCTGCTGGTTTATGGCGATTGCCACCGCCAGGGAATGCGTACCCTGACAGCCCAGATTGCCAACATCGGCTCTGTGGGCAATGCCATGGGGGTCCCGTTGGTGCAATATGCCATTCTGGCCGGGGTGCCCGGCAAGGGATCCGCTCCGCTGGATTTGGTCTTCGTTACCCTCCCCTATGACAGGGAGGAGGCGGTGGCTGAGGCGTTGGCACAGCCAGGCCTTCCGGACCTGGACGACTACATCCGGGAACTAAGAACAGGCGTTTACTCCCGGAAAAAAGGAAGTTTCGGCAAAAAGGAGGAGGTCTTATGAGCCAGACACCAACCCTGCACAACAGCGCCCAATTCGGCGCGTTCGCGCCCACCGTTTTGATGCCCGGAGATCCATTGCGCGCCCGGTTTATTGCCCAGACCTATCTGGACAACGCCAAACTGGTCAACGACGTCCGCGGTATCCAGGGCTATACGGGGCAGTACAAGGGCAAAAAGGTCTCTGTCATGGCAAGCGGCATGGGCATCCCCACCATGGGCATCTATTCGTATGAGCTGTTCAACTTTTATGGGGTGGAACAGATTATCCGGGTAGGAAGCGCCGGAGCCATCGACCAGACGCTCAAGTTGAGGACGCTGGTGGCTGGCATGAGCGCTTATAGCAACTCCAATTATGGCGCTCAGTTTGGCTTTGACGGCAACCTGGCGCCGTGCGCTGATTTCGGGATATTGCTCAAAGCCTATCTGGAAGCACAAAAAAAGGGCGTTCCCATGAGGGTGGGGCCGGTGTATTCGACGGACTCTTTTTACGACCAAAGCGAGAAAAGCCCCGCGGAAACGCTTGCAAAATTAGGTGTGCTGGCAGTGGAGATGGAAGCCTATGGGCTCTACCTCAATGCCGCCAGGGCAGGAAAGAAAGCGCTGGCTTTGCTCACCATTTCAGATAACCCCAGGACTGGGGAGAGTGTCAGCAGCCAGGAAGTCAGGGAGAGCTTTACCCAGATGATGGAGATCGCCCTGGAGATCGCCTGATGCGGCTGTTGGTGAGCGCATGCCTGATGGGGCTGTGTACCCGTTATGACGGGAACGCGAATGAGGACAGGGGTGTTTTGGCCCTTGCCCCGCAGCATGTGCTGTATCCTGTTTGCCCGGAGCAACTGGGCGGTCTTCCTACACCGAGGCCGCCTTGTGAAATCGTGGGTGAACGGGTTGTTAACAGGCTGGGAGAGGATTTGACACAAGCCTTTAGCAAAGGTGCGTTTGAGGCGCTGAAGGTTTGCCGCCTCTGTGGCTGTGAGGCGGCGGTGCTCAAGCGCAACAGCCCATCCTGCGGCAAGGGAATGATATATAACGGTACCTTTTCCGGAAAACTGAGTGCGGGAGACGGGGTATTCGCGGCCTTGCTTCAAGCCAGCAGTATTCCGGTTTATGGTGAGGACGAGATTCAGAACATCGAATAAAAAAACATAAACAAAGCATAGATATTGCCTGTTGGCCGACTACACCGGGGGCATTTGTGCTATTATGCGGCATCGGCACGCGCCGAAATACGGAAGAAAGAGGGTATGGTCATGAAACGGTGCCTGACACTCATCCTTGCCATGGTGATGTTATCAAGCCTGTTCCTTTCTGCCACTGCGCAAGAGGACACATCGCTCAAAGACATCCTGGACAACGGAAAACTCATCCTGGGGCTGGACGCGAGCTTCCCGCCCATGGGCTTCGTCGACGCTGACACCGGGGAGATCGTTGGATTTGATATCGATCTCGCCAGGGAAGTCTGCGCCCGCCTGGGCGTGGAACTTGTTACACAGCCAATCGACTGGGCTGCAAAAGAAATGGAACTGAATGCCCATCATATCGACTGTATCTGGAACGGCATGACCATCACCCCTGATCGGCTGGAGAACATGAGTATCTCGCTGCCGTATTTGAGAAACGACCAGGTATTGGTGACCCGCACGGAGGATGGTTACGGGAACCTGTCGGATCTGGCCGGTAAGAAACTGGGCATCCAGGCGGGATCCAGCGCCAATGATGCCCTGGACGCCGCCGAAGACTTTAAAGCAAGCCTTGGCGAGGTGGTGCCCTTTGACGAGAATCTGACGGCGCTGATGGACCTGAACCAGGGCGGCCTGGACATGGTACTGGTGGATGTGATTGTCGCCAACTACTATATGGCTGTTAACGACTATCCTTTTACAGTCCTTGACGAATCCCTGGCGCCGGAGGAATACGGCATCGGGTTCCGCAGAGGCGATACGGCTCTGTGCAACAAGGTGAACGAATTGCTGCTTGACATGCGGGAAGACGGCACCCTGGCCAAAATCAGTGAAGAGTGGTTTGGCAAGGACATCACGATTATTGGTGAAGCGGAGTAAAGCTTTGGAAACCGGGAGGGGGCGAAAGCGCTCCCTCCCGTTTTTTGGATATAAAGGGAATAAAGATGAAGTATTTCAATAACCCAGACCGCCTGGTGAGCCTCCTCTGGCAGCTTTGGCAGGGGCTGGGCGTGACCATGAGCCTGTTTGGTTTTACGCTGCTTTTCTCGCTGCCCTTGGGGCTGGCACTGGCGCTTTTAAGAATGAGCCGGCACAAAGCGCTACGGCTGCCCGTACAGCTGTTTATCCTGGTGATGCGGGGGACACCGCTCATCCTTCAGGTGTTCACGGTGTACTTTGTATTGCCCATGATCTTTGGCGCGGCTTTTGAGCGGTTGACGGCGGTGGTCATCGCCTTTGTGATGAACTATGCTGCCTACTTCGCCGAGATATACAGGGGCGGTGTGCAGGCGGTGCCTGTGGGGCAGCGGGAAGCTGCCCATGTGCTGGGCTTCACCCGAAGCCAGGCCTTCATGCGCATCATTCTGCCCCAGGTCATCAAGCGGATTGTGCTTCCTGTGAGCAACGAGGTGATTACCCTGGTGAAGGACACCGCTCTGGTGACTGCCGTAGGCATGGTCGAACTCTACCGGGTGGCCCGCAACGCAGCCAGCACGGTAGGCTCACTGGAACCCCTGTTCATCGCCGGGGCCGTATACCTGCTGATCAACGCGGTGGTTTCTTTCCTGTTCAACCGCGTGAACCGCTATTTTTCGTATTACCAGGGGTAGGGGCATGCTGCAAGCTGAAAATATCACTAAAAGGTATGCTGACAACAAGGTTTTGCGTGGTGTATCCCTCAGGGTGGACAGGGGGGAAGTGGTGGCGGTTATCGGTCCCTCCGGATCCGGCAAAAGCACCCTGCTCCGCTGCCTGATTGACCTGGAAAGGGTTGACGGCGGGCGAATCATGGTGGGCGGGGAAACGCTGGTTGACAGCCAAGCCGGCGGCTATGCCGGCAAAGCGGCGCTACGGCGTGTCATCCTGAAGATGGGCTTTGTGTTTCAGAGTTTCAATCTGTTTCCGCACTTGACCGTGCTCAGGAATGTGACCGAAGCCCAGGAGCGGGTGCTGAAGCGGAGCAAACGGGAAGCGCGGGAACGTGCCATGGAAGTGCTTGATAAAGTAGGGCTGAGCGATAAGGCGTCCGAATACCCCTATATGCTCTCAGGCGGCCAACAGCAGCGGGTGGCCATCGCCCGGGCTCTGGCGATGGATCCTCAAATGCTCTGCTTTGACGAGCCCACCAGTGCCCTGGACCCGCTGCTCACCATGGAGGTGCTGCGGGTAATCAAAGGGCTGGCGGAGGAAGACCGGACCATGCTGGTTGTTACCCATGAGATGGCTTTTGCCCGTGAGGTAGCCGACCGGGTGGTGTTTATGAAGGAGGGTACCGTGCGCTGTGAAGGGACGCCTGAGGAGGTGTTCGATCACCCTGAGGTGCGCGCTTTTTCAAGCCAGGCGCCTAAGCCGTAGCGGCTTCGGTTTTGCTGTCAATCAATTGGCTCAGGGCGTACCCCAGAAGGATGAGTGCCAGTACGACATATGGAATAATATCAAGAGAGATGGCCCGTACCAATACGCCGGTCAGCGGCGGGAGCAAGGTGGATCCGGTGTATGCGGCAGCCATCTGGAGGCCCATAGCCGCCTGGGAGACAGCCATACCAAAGCGTTGTGGGGTCAGGTGGATCATTGCAGGGTATATGGGTGCGTTGCCAAGGCCCAGAAGAATATAAGCCGCCAGTGAGAATGGACGCGGTAAAGGCAGGGCCAGAAGAACTGCGCCCAGGGTTGCCAGAAAGCAGCCCCAGCGGATCAGGCGCCGGCTGTCCACCTTTATCGCCACAAGTCCGCTAACCGCGCGGCCAAGGGTTGTTCCCAGGTAATAAAGCGATGCCAGAAAAGCGGCTGAGGCCGGGTCGAAGCCCTTGCGGCCTTCCAGGAAGGTGGCGGCCCATACCCCCGCGATGGCTTCAAAGCCTACAAAGCAGGCGAATGCCGCCATGGCGGTCATCAGCCCGGGCGTGCGCAGCGCGTTGCGGTTGCTGATATGCTTTTCCCCGGCTGAAGCCAGGGGGTCCTTTTTTTCGGCACGGCGCCACAAAGGAAGGGATATCAGAAGAATTACAAAAAGGATACCCTGAAGCAGTGCCACCATCCTGTAGCCGCCGGGCCAGCCCATGCTTCCCCTCAGATTGGCGCCCATGATGAGCGGGCTGATGGTTGCGCCCACGCCCCACATACAGTGCAGCCAGTTCATATGGCTGGCCTTGTAGTTGCGTGCCACAAATCCATTGAGCGCGGCGTCCACCGACCCGCCGCCAAGCCCAAGGGGCAGCGCCAGCAGGCAGAGTAACAGATAACTGCCCGCAAAGGAAAAAAAGAGCAAAACCACTGCTGTTACCAGCACCGAAAGTATCATCACACGCCCGGTCCCCACTGACCGGATGAGCCTGCCGGACATCAGTGAGGAGATGACTGTGCCCAGGGTAACAATCATACTGACCAGGCCCAGATCTGCGGCTTCCAGCCCCATATCCCTGGCGATGGCGGGCCAGGCGGCTCCCAGCATGGAATCGGGCAGCCCCAGGCTGA
>LSQX01009267.1_pt1 | contig 25206 bp, 14 predicted proteins | sample 654561 | NCBI WGS metagenome assembly LSQX01 (sample SAMN04489861, study PRJNA283612) | anaerobic digester metagenome | isolation source: 4 biogas reactors fed with cattle manure at either 37C or 55C with and... | place: Denmark: Kongens Lyngby | collected 2014 | reverse complement strand
CAAGCAGACCATGTTTAAACCGTCTATAAAGTGACAACGAAATCTGCAAATTGTGCAGCGAAATCTGCAAACTGTCGCATCGTAGGACATCCTTACTCATCCTTACCAAGACCCCATTAGGTAGTTTTTGACAGGATTTCTGCAAATCAGATCACCGAAAACTTCAAATTGTGACAGGATTTCTGCAGGTGGATTTATCTTAGTATCATGCCTGCTCAAGCAGATATCAGATTCTACGATTCAGTCTAAAGCTCCCTAAGTGAATTATATATCTATACAATGGTTGCATGTATCCGATTCTGTAACCTCGTTTTCAATTCTTCAATGTTCTCCCACAGGATAAAATTGTAATGGCGAACATCAAAATGTACTGGATTTGCATCAAAATAGCTCTTCTTACATGTAAATATCACTTGCTTTCCAAGGCCGTGTGCAAAACCAGCTTCATAGTATACCCCTTGGTTATTCCCCGTAAGATCTGCAATGATGAATCTCGCACTTCTGATTTGGGCTATAATCTCATCACAGACCCCTTCATTGTAGTTTGTTTGGTCTATTCTGATAGGATCATATCCACATTCTGTAATACATATCTTCAAGCCGTTTTCCCAAGCATCTGTCATACTGCTGTCAAACCACATCGCAACAAATGCCTTATTCGAGTCTATGCCAGTCCTGGTAAGGTTATCTAGCCTCTGCCAACCTTCCAAAGTTATTTCCATTTGCTGATTAGCTGGGAATACAATGTATCCTAAGTCCCTTGCATATTGTGATATTTTATGAAACTGCTCCGCACTTTTTACTGGTATTGACGGGTACTCACTCGTAGCGTTTATTGGAATGATTCCACCAATATCAGGATTCCTCCTATTGAGTTCTTTTAGTAACTCGTCCACTAACTCAAGTGGGTTCGCCGTGAACCTAGTGTTTTCTATATAATCCAGATAGTTTCCCGTGTGAAGGTTAACTGATTCCCCACGATTATACCTGATTCTTGTAGCACAACAGAGTTTCCACCTTTGAGTCTCATTTAGATAGTCTTCACAGGCATCTAATGTCCCTGAAATCTCATAATCACCACAATACGGACAGCTTACTCTTGTTGCATCACGGTTTCCTACTGGAGATTTTGATGCAGACTTGCCACATATCCAACAGATATTCGGACTTGAAGCCACTTGTACCTCCTATAACTCTGGAATCAATGGGTTCAATCAGTACTCCCACTCTTCATGGCTGAGTGGGAACCGATTCAATGCATCCTTCCTGACTCTCCAGTCGGGAAGGTATTTATCCATCAAGGCTTTGAAATTGTCGTTGTGGTGCTTTTCCAATAGGTGCAGCAGTTCATGGACGATGATGTATTCCAGGCAGTCCTCCGGTTTCTTGGCCAGTTCCAGATTGATCCAGATGCGCTTGGCGAGGATGTTGCAGGTGCCCCATTTGGTTTTCATCTGTTTGATCGCCCACTCGTTGATTTGTACTCCGATGATGTCCTGCCATCTGATGATCAGGGGTTCCACTCTGGCTTTCAGCCTGGCCCGATACCACTCCTGCAGCATCAGAGGTCTATGCCAGACAGGGGTTCCGGGCTTTTCGTAGAGATCGATGTAGGTGCCACCTCTCAGTTTGATCCGGTTGATGCTGGAGTCCGGAATCACATTCAATAGATAGCGTTTACCCTCCAGATAATGGCTTTCTCCAGTAATGTACTCCCGATGGGAAAGGCGCTCTACCTGCTCGAATCTGGCGATGTGCTTTTTAATCCAGCCCAATTTGGAGACAATGTGCAATCGAATGCTCTCATCATCCATCTGCCTGGGAACGGCGATCCTGATTCTCCCGGTGGGTGGATAGACCGATAGATGCAGGTTTTTGATGCTCTTGCGTACCACATCGATCTTGTAGTCGCCTACTGTGATCTGGCTGGTGATATCTTTCGATGCTTTGGTAGCAACAGCTTTGGGCATCAATACTCCTGCTGGTTTTTGGCCAGTTCGAAGATCTTTTCCACCTGGTCGGGATCGCTCACCAGGCTGCGGATAGCCCGTTTCACTTCCCGTTCCTTGATCAGGTCACCCCGCCAATCAGCTTTCTTGGTTCTCCTGATGATCTCATCCAAGGATACAGCAAGCCCTTCATCACTGCCCAGATTGTCATAGAAAGCACGCTTGGCCGGTGTATCGAGCCTGGGGCTATATCTTTGGGAGCTTTCCGGTTTACGCACCTGCCTGGCAAGTTCGATGATCTTGTGCAAGTATTCCCTGTAACTGAGAGCTTGATTACGTCTCTGCTTGATAATCTCTGCCAGCAGTTTGGACATAAGCTCGAAGTAGATGGGGTTGCCGGGCATACCGTCAATAATGGTCTTGCGGACGTTGTTCTCAATAGTCTCGGCAGTAGCTTCCTGATTGTCCTTTATCGTCTCAGGAAGCTCATCGATAGCAGCCGGACCCCTCTGGATAATCAGATCGATCAAGCCCAGTTCGTCAAAGGCGGTGATCTTTACGCTGTCCTCAGCCTGGATATAAGCATCGATCAGATGCCGCATGGCAGGCTCATACATCTTGAGATCGATATAGTCACCGCTGGCCAGCTTGATCACCATGCGCAGATTCTCAAAGAAGCTGATGTCTTTGATTATACCGGCGGTTTCCTCATCGGTAAAGCCAGCCTCTGTCATTTCTGATGCAATCTCGGAATAAGCTCTCACCAGGGAAGCTGTGGTCTTGTAAAGCAAGAGGCGTTTGGCTTCGTTCTTTCCCAGGTCTTCCGCGTTGTCCGGATTGCCGCAGAAATAGCGGATATAGTCTTTCTCGGCTTTGGGCGGCTGCACCGGCTCGCAGAGGGCTTTGACGCTCTCCAGTACTTCCAGAAGGTGCTCTTTTGCCTTAGTAAGCCGGTCAGTCAGCAACCCGCTTACATCCTCCGGATCATAATTGTCAAAGGCTCCAGAGGTGTAATCCATCACAGCCTTATCCAGCTTGAAAAAGAGGTCTTTGTAGTCTACTACAAAGCCATATTCCTTGTCCTCATCATCCACCCGGTTCACCCGGCAGATAGCCTGAAAGAGGCCGTGATCCTGCATGTGTTTGTCGATATAGAGATAGGTTGCTGATGGTGCATCAAAGCCGGTGAGCAGTTTATCCACCACGATCAGCAGCTTCATCTGTCCCGGCTCTTCCACAAAGCGTTTCTTGGCTTCATCCTCAAATGCCTCAACCGGCTTGCCATCCAGCATCTGCTGGTAGATCTGATACTGCAGCAGCTCGTCCGGAATGTCATCATCTCCGGAATACTGCTTCTTGATGTCGTTGATATTGGGCACATAGGAGGTAACGATGGCGCACTTGGTGAAACCATGCTCCAGAAAGAGCTGATAATATTTACAGGCCTGGAAGATGGAACCGGATACTAGCAGGGCGTTGCCTCTGCCACTGGCAAGGCGGTCTTTGGTTTCCATATCCAGCAGAATATCCGCCACGATCTTCTCCAGCCGACTCTTGGAGCTCAGGATTCTCTGCATATTTGCCCATTTGCGTTTCAGTTCTGCTTTGGCAAGCGGTTTGAGGCCATTGGTCTTGGCGTCGAACCACTGGTCGATCTTATCCTCGGAGGTGAGCCGCTGGTCGATATCCCGGGCTTCATAACGCAGGTCCACAATAGTCTTATCCCGTACTGCTTCATCAAACTTGTAGGTATCGATGTATCTGCCAAAGATCTCCAGGGTAGTGCGTTTATCTTTTCTTAGAAGAGGTGTTCCGGTAAAGCCGATGAACAAGGCCTTGGGCAGGATGGAACGCATGGACTTGTGAAAATCCCCGGACTGGGTGCGATGACACTCATCCACAAAGACATAGATATCCCCCTTGGCTTCAAATCCCTCAGGGAGGTTCTTGAATAGCTCATCGAGGTAGCCTTGATAATCGCCCTCGTCCCGGTTGCGGAACTTGTGAATCAAAGAGCAGAGCAGCCATTCCTCATTGGCATTGAGTTTAGCGATCAGATCGGCACAGCTCTTTGTGCGGTAGATATCCTCATTCACACCCTTGAAGACCTTCTCGATCTGCTTGTCCAGTTCATCCCGATCTGTAATGATCAGCACTCTGGAACCTGTGACGTTTTCCCTGATCCACTTGGCCAGCCAAACCATGATCAGGCTCTTGCCGCTGCCCTGGGTGTGCCAGATGATGCCACCCTCACGCCTTTGGATATAGCTCCGGGCTGCAGTGACGGCATTGAACTGGTTATGGCGGCAGAGCTTCTTGGTGCCGCAATCGAAGATCACAAAGTCGTGGATCAGTTCCAAGAGGCGCACTTTATTGCATAAAACCATCACATGGCTATCCAGGGAGGACTCTGTCTCACCCCGCTCTTTCCACTTCAGGTAATACTTCTCTTTGGTCTCGATGGTGCCATAACGCAAGCCCTCGCTATCGTTACCCGCCATCACCAGTTGCAGGGTGGAAAAGAAGCGCTTGATAAACTCCGGCTTCTGGCTGTCGATATTCTGGCGGATGCCTTCTGCTACGGATACTGTACTGCGCTTGAGCTCAAGCACTCCCAGTGCGATGCCATTGATGTAGAGCACCAGATCAGGACGCTTGTTGTGGATGCCGCTCACGGTAACCTCTTCGGCGATGCCAAAGTGGTTCGCTTCCGGATGCTGCCAGTCGATCAGATCGATGGTGACGCTGTTTTCTGAGTGCTCAGGCTTGAGTTTGATCCCATAGCGGAGCAGGCTATAAACCTCTTTATTGATATCGTAGAGGCTCTTGTTATCCGCATAGGCAAGCTTCTTGAGCTCGAAGATGGCACGGTCGATCAGTAGCTCAGGATAGCTCCGCCCCAGCAACCATGCTTTTAGATACTGCCCTTCAATGGATTGGTTGTCCTCCCTGTCCTGCCAGTTGCCCAGAAACTCGTAGCCAAGCTTCTCGGATAAGAGATTGATAATGCGGTTTTGAACTTTCCGCTCAATAGCTCCGGTCTCACTCATGTTCTGCCTCGTAGCTTATCTTCTGCCTGGCCAGTTCGATGGAGCTGTGCAACTTTGCCATCAGCTCATCCTTGGGCATGGTTCTGGTGATGTATTCCGCCACCCTGATATTGCCCTGGTTCAATTGCAACAGCTCAATGTGTTCGTTATTCTTGCCACTGCAAAACAACAAGCCCACCGGCAGGTTTTCTCCTTCCCGCATCTCGTATTTTTCCAGATAGCGGAGATATAACTCCATCTGACCTTTGTAGGCAGCTTTGAAATCGCCCAGCTTGAGCTCGATCACCACCATACAGCGCAGCGAGCGGTGATAGAACAGCAGGTCTATATAGTAATCCTCATGATCGATAGTGATGCGCTTTTGTCGCTCCATAAAAGCAAAGTCATGCCCCAGTTCCATAATGAAGTGCTGCAACTCAGCTAATATGGCAGATTCCAGGTCTTTTTCAGAATACTTGTCTCCCAGACCCAGAAAATCCAGCAGGTAAGGATCACGGAAACTGAGATCAGGACTAAGCTCTTTGTTTTCCCTCAGGACTTCCAGATCGGCAGCAATAGTCTCCTCTGGTTTACGGGAGATGGCGGTACGTTCAAAGAGCTGGGAATTCATCCTATCCTGAAGCTGCCGGGATGACCAGTTTTCATGTATGCAGAGTTCAGTATAGAACTCACGTTTGAGCGGGTCTTCAATATAGATCAGGGTCTTGATGTGGGTCCAGCTCAATTGTCTACACAGTGCGTAGAATTTCTCTTCATCTGTAAAAGTCTCCGCACTGCGGAGACAATGTCTAAGTTGCTTGTCGCTCCAGCCTTTACCATAGGTCAGTGTCAATTGGTCAGAAAGCTTATGAATTGTCTTTTCACCATATTCAGCCCTCTCCATTTGCAGGATTTCGGTTTGGATCCTTTTACCTATAGTCCAGTAAAGAATGCTAAGCTCGGTATTGATGGTACTCGCCAATCTTTGACGGGTAGTATTGATCAAAGCCGAGATGTCTTGAAACAGGCTGTTATTGATAGCCTCAAGAACTTCCATTATCACTCCCTTGAATTGTCTCCGCAGCGTGGAGACAATTATAATCTCTTGCTATGCTGTGCTTTGGTATCATATCAACCTGATCCGTCCGGTGAGTAGTTCCTGCATCATAGCTTGTTTGAGAAGAACTTGCTTATAAAGTTGAAGCTCAAGCATATCAATATCCGATTCTATGTCATCAAGCACCGACGTAATATACTCTAATTCTTCATCATCCATCGGGACCAACACAGGCATATTTATCAAATCTCCTATCTTAATATAGGGTATTGAAGTGCCAATTTTACTATCACAGAGTGTAGGCACGAGATTCATATTTAAGTAATGAACTAGATATCTAGCATTAACGTTAAAACCTGAAAGCACGTAAGTTCGTTGGTATGCCTCGAACTTCCCAGTGAAGTAATGCAATGTTCCAACATCCCCATTTCCTGCTATCAAGATCGCCTCAGTATCAAAGCTATAGTGGTCACTAAAAGTAACTGCCCTCGAACAAGTGTAGAAAGGGTACTTTCCATTTGGATTACCTTCATTTACGTCCTTACGTCCTGTTGTAATGTGGGCACAAAAGGTTCCCAATCTTTTTGTCTCCCACTCCCTACTGAAACCAGGCAGGCGTCTCTTCCCGGTCAGCAGTTCCTGCATCACTCCTTGCTTGATGAGCTTCTTCTTCTCGATCAGCTTTTCAAGGGTTGTGATGAGGAGGTCGATGTCGGATAAGGTTTCTGATATCTTATTCTGTTCATGATCACTCATGATGGATATATACAAGCTTCTGAGCATGCCCAAGGATATAAATTTTTGTATTCCACCAGCTAACTTAGATTGAATAGTCATCGAGAAATAGTCAGATCTCAGTAAGTGAAGTAGGTAGTCCCCAGTAACTTGCCTCGGTTTGATAAGTGCTACATTCTTAATGCAAAACCTGTCTGCAACATCAACCTTGGTCACGTTCCCAACGGTGCCAATCATAGATAATAGTAAATCCCCTGTATCAACCTTGGATCTTGCATCAATCATATCAGCATCGCGTTCTGAGATAAAAGAAACATCTTTCAAATCTAGCTTGCCATCGACAATATTCTTTGAAGTTACTAATGGAATTCCATTAGAATGATACTTCGGTGATTCATGGGTCCCATCTCTTACGTCACAACAAGAACTCAAAGGAACCATTTCCCAATCCTCCGGAATAACCCCAATCTCAGTCTGTTTGTAACCGGGCTTCACTTCCATGAGAATCCCATCTTGTTGAGGTGTTCTTCCACCTTCTTGCTGAGCTCTGTTACTTCCTGCTCGATCTGGGGCAGTGGTTCGGCATAACGTTCTGCCAGTTCCTGCAAGTGTGAACTGAAGCGGTGGGATATCAGATCGATGCTATCGATGAGTTCGGTTTGCAGCCTTGCCAGCCATTTATCCTCCACCAGCAGGGACTTGATCTCGTCCTGGCTAAGCTTGGTGATTTTCTGCTTTAACTGCAACTCCAGGGTCGTTTCAAGGTATTTCTGGACGACTTTCAGCTTTACTTCCTGCTCAAAGAGCCCCGTCAGTTCATTGAGGAGGTTCATTTCTTCTGAGCAGTCAGTATTGTGTCTGATCTCTTTTATCCTGGCATTCACCAGAGCTTTGGTGATCTTTCCTTTGTCGTTCTTCACCTCTGCCAGCAGATCATCCTCCGGATTTTGCTCTTCGGAGATCTCGTCAATCTTTTGGTTGACCTCATCTCTCTGATCCGTCATCTTGTTTATCTCGTTCTGAGTGGACTGGAACCATCGTTGTACGATTAGTTCAGGGGCGATCAGATCACTTGTCCAGCCATCTACTACCAGAGAGTGAACGTCGTCCTGCATGCTCTCTTCCCAGTAGAGCATCAGCAGTTGATAGACATCGTACTTATCGATCAGGGGCAGTTCCGCGAATCTGTTGAGCAGGGTTTCCGAGATCTGGGAGATGATCAGCCTGGGTTTGTCTCCCAGCTTACCATCTTTGAGGTATTCAGCAGTTTTGACTTTCCAGGCCTCAAAATGGCTCATTACACTGCGTTTGAAGACATCAAACTCATTATCATCAAGGATGGCTTTACGCAGCTCTGTGGGCTCTATATTGAGCTTCATATAGCCATCTCTGCCATAGCAGGAAAAGAGCTTGGCTTTGAGGGAGGGCATTACGCTCCAGAAATCCTCCAGGGCATGCACATCCCGGCTGGGGATTCCACCCATTAAATGGGCCTCGATATCCTGCAGCTCCTCTGGTTCGCTGTTGTCAATATAGCGGGGGATATTGAGGTTGTATTCGTTTTTCTCGATCTCCTGATAGGGCACCAGACGGGAATACCTCTCCAGTTCAAGTTCCCGGCTGAAGACATCCACGATCTTGTGGATATCCTGTTCCCGTAGGCGGTTCTTGTTGCCGTCTTTGATATAGCCCTTGCTGGCATCGATGATGAAGATGGCTTTGCGGCTGGCAGCATTCTCTTTATCAATCACTATGATGCAGGCGGGGATGCCGGTGCCGTAGAAGAGATTGGCAGGCAGGCCAATGATGCCTTTGATGTAGCCGCGTTTGATGATATTCTTGCGAATCTCGGCCTCGGCATTGCCTCGGAAAAGAACTCCATGGGGCAGGATGATGGCTCCCTTGCCGGTACTTTTTAGGCTCTTGATCAGATGCAGCAGAAAGGCGTAGTCACCATTCTTGGCAGGTGGGATGCCAAAGCCATCAAAGCGCTTGAACTCATCGTTTTCGGGGGTCATTCCGTTGCGCCAGTTCTTTTCAGAAAAGGGGGGATTGGAGACCGCGAAGTCAAAACCTCTGAGGCTGCCATCAGTGTTCTTGAAGTATGGTGCTGCCAGGGTATTGTCGTTGTGGATCACCGCGGTGGGGATGTTGTGCAGGATCATGTTCATCTTGGCCAGGCCGCTCATGGAGTTATCGATCTCCTGACCAAAGACGCTGAGTTCCACTTCCGCTTCCGAGGCGGCTTTGATCAGCAGCGAGCCGGAACCGCAGGTGGGGTCGTAAACGGTCTGGCTGGCGCTCTTAGCTTTGCTGACTCCGATCACCTTGCTCATCACCCGGGAAACCTCTGCCGGAGTGTAGAATTGGCCTTTGCTCTTGCCGGATTGGACGGCGAAGTTCTTCATCAGGTATTCATAGGCATCACCCAGCAGATCATCACCCTCGGCACGGTTCTTGCTGAAGTCCAGTTCAGGTTTATCGAAGATCGCCAGCAGCTTGGAGAGGCGATCTACCATGGCTTTGCCGCTACCGAGCTTTTCCGTGTTATTGAAGTCTGTGACGTCGATCACGCCTTTGAGTCCATTGGCTTCCGCCAGGCGGCCGATGATCTTGTTGATCTGGTCGCCAATCTCGGTTTTGCCCTTCCAGAAGAGCATATCCTCGAAGCTGCCACCTCTTCCGGGCTCGCTACCCTTGGGGATCACGATCACCGGATCAGGGTCTTTGCCGTATCTATCCGATACGTATTTCACGAAGAGGAGGACCAGCACGTAATCCTTGTATTGAGAGGCGTCCATGCCTCCCCTGAGCTGGTCGCATGCCTGCCAGATCGAACTGTATAACTCGCTTTTCTTTAGTGCCATTATTCTTTAACTCCAAAAAATGATTTCAACTCTATAGCTTTCGATGATAACATCTTTATCTGTACAAACAGCATGAGCATGTTAGAATTCACTTTCCACTTCCCTTATTTCTATGTTAGCAGATTCCTTGCTGCCAGTTAAAAAACAATTCAGCACATATCCAAGTGATGACATATTCTGAAGAGCTTTGGGTTTGTCTAATGAGAAGTTTATCCTTGATTCTCGCTTAATGCCGTTATCAAGCATGGCCTTGTCTAACCTACGAATCAGATATGCGGCTTCGACCATTTCTGATGACGAAAATAGAATATTATCTTTCTCATTTTCGGAAGAGCCCATATACAATGACGCAAGGAGAAGCTCGCAGCCTATTCGATATGCATTTGCCAGGCTTCTATCTCTTTTCGCAGGATCGGGATTTTCATAATACTGAAGTACATGGCTTCTATTTAAAACCAGCCGACCATACATGTATTTTAACATTTCCATAGCCATAGTAGCTATGGTTTTTTTATGCTTTGCAAGACATTCCATATTGAATGGCTCGTACCAAACCACATTATCTAACTGCCGTAGAAACTCTTTGTATATGTACTGATTACCAGAGATCACATTCCTATAATTCTCAATGAGAAACTCAAATTTTGATCTAACTGACTCGTCTTCTAGGTTATCGCCGGCTAGATGTCCTAAGCAGATTATATCAATAAAGCTAATCTTGGAATAATCTTCAGAAATTCGAGAGCAGATATATGTTTTAACGGAGCTAAAGGTTGATTTGCCGAATGAGCTAAGGAAGACAAGCGCTTGGCTGGAGAGATCTTTAACTAGGTCAATGTTAAGAATTTCATCCTTGATAAGGTTTGACCTTTGGATACCCGTTAGATCTCCCAGGAACTCATAAACTCTGTATCTGAGAAATTGATTGTGAATGGTCTCGATATCTTCATTTGTTCCATACTTAGTCAATCTCATCATGAGAAAAGACAGCCTTGTTAAACCATAATGAGGTACTCCCGTATCCTTATCAATGAACCCGTATAGAATGTACCTTATAGCACCTTCCTTATAGTTGTACGTATTCGATAAATTGCGATCACAAATCCTAGCAAACTCCTCAGCAAAGTTGTATAAGGCGCTCTTTTCTTCTTCTGTCAGTGGCTTGGTGTAAAATGCTTTGCGGTTAAAAGCAATTTCTTGACTTTCGATTTTATCTGCGAGGTAGATTTTTTCCCATTGAGGTTTGAATATTGGAGCGCCAGATATAGGAACATCAGGAATAAACTGCAGGTCATAAGTCTCTTCAGCGGCATAATTATAAACTAGCTTCAGACTGATTTGTAAATCAGTTTTTAACGGGAACACAGGGCTTTTTAGTACAGCTTCATACCTAGTCGGTTGTAAAGAACCATTTCCAACATACACTGGAAAGTGATAATCATCGTAACCTGCTGGCAGCATAAAGGGTTCATCTATTTCAAGATTCTGAGGCTCCCCATAAACAGGTTTAATTACCTTATCCTTAACTAAATACAGTAAATCGTAAATTCCATTCTTAACAACTTCAATAGAGAGTTCCGGCATGAATTCAACCCAAGTAGAAAGCTTCTTTTTTATCGCTCTATTTACGTATCTATAAGCACCCGAAGCTATGTCCATTTGATGATCGACAAGAGTCGTATTCCTTGCCCTGATTCCTTTGCCAATATGCCGGTAGGATTCTGAGGTTAACCGCTTATCAATAATGATAATAAACGTTTGTTTGTTGGCACCTAATGGTCTTTCCCTAATGTATGTGTTGATGATATCTGAATATTCACGTCCTTCAATAATCGATCCTTGTTCTTTACCTTTCAGACTTGAAACATAACCTCCAGCCTCGTCAATAAATGCCTCACATTCTCCGTCAATTTCTGCAAATTTGCTTCTGTTACTAATCAATGTTGCACAATGTTCTGAATCTGTGTCAAAGTCAGGCAATAAATCCTGATACTCAATACTTGGGTGCCTTTCCCAATACAGCCCCTTGGAATCTGGCTGGTAGTTTTGAACCTTGCGATCAAAGCGAGCTACCAGCCTTGTTATACTAACAGATTTATTGCTCCCATCAATAACTATGACATTATCGTTTGGTTTGATACTTGTGCTGATGAAGGTACTCGAATATTGCCACGATAGAACCGAACAGATACTTCGTGGTATCGGTAGAGCATTCTTGATCGCCAATCCTAAAGAACTTCTGATAGTGGTTAATCCGAATTCATCTACTATATCAGGATATGCATACCCAAGATAGTTACATTCTACAGATGCTGAAATCAAGCCCGCTATACGATCAGCAGCCAACTTGTATTCGCCAATAAGACTCTGTTCGGGCTGATAAAGAACATCTTGCATGCCAAACAATAACAAATCACTACCGATGTCGATGCACTTTTGTTCATCAAGATCGATCCAGATAGTATCCTCTTTTCCTATCCATTTTTGTGTTAGCAGCCGTTTATCTAATGAAATCTCCTGCCCTTTTATCGCTAATCGAAGCTGTGGTTCGATAAGATCAAGTCCGATTATGGGTGATTTAAAAATCTTATCCTGCTTTGTGGCTGGATTATCAAGAATTGGGATGGACAATATCTTGAAAATATGACAGCAGACATCGTGAATTGATGGAAATCCTTGTGCGATTGATGAGTCTTCGCTTGTGATGTCTTGGATAAAGTACATCCCCCAACGATCCCGTCTAATGTAGATCTTCTTAACACTGCCAAACACCTGGATATCGAGTGTGTCTTCGTGAGTAGTAATGTGGACTTTGTTATCCAGCATTCCTGACACATCATAACCATTTGGTGCTTGCTCGTTCTTCCTAACCCAGATAGTGTCTCCAATACTTAATTTATCGAGGGATTGTACAGATCTATTTAGAGTGACATCTTCAAGTCCATCAACCTTGAGGATATTCGCCGTAATACTCTTTTGTTCAAAGTCTATGCTGGCAACAGTTGCTGGGAGAAGGTCATTATACCCCTTAAACTCGTTTTGAGTAAATCTGAAAGTGGAGAACCCGAAACCATCTGTGCCCTCAATTAGGTAACACGGCTGTTCTGGGACGCGCATATCTGTTTTCGCATAGATCATTGCACTAATTGACCATAGAACGGATGATTGAACTAGTTTGTTAACCTCCAATGCAAATTGATCAAGCTCATCATTGTAAGCTAGTAACCACTTCCAGCATCTCCAAATCCTTGAATAGTACTTATCACTCAACAGGACATTGTTTGGCATGCTATGGTTTTGCCTACCAATTAGTGGATAAGCATCATTGTGTTGGAATCTATCTATTAGATCAAGAGTGTGCTTTAGTACGTTATAACGGTCTTTATCGCTTCCCTTTAACTGATCTGGTTCATCCACGAGATCAAGCCTCTCTTCGATGTAACCCATTAGTAAAGATGAAAAAGACTTTAAAATTCGGTTTTCATGAGTGTCAACAGACAATTCTCTCTTCACAGCTAGTATGTGGCTTTTTCCAGATAGCTTTTCCCTGATATTGCGGCCTGGAATACGTGATATCCACTCTATCGACTTACCGTCTATCTCTTTAGCTTGAGATATCAGTTGCATTGAATAATTGCGACGAATGTTTGAGCGAAGGGATTGTATAATCTTCTTGAGTGGCTCTTGGCAGAGTAGACAAATCTGATATACTCTGTCGTTGAACACTTTAGGATTACCTTGCTTTAGTGCAAGGCTGATATCATTAAGCGTTTCAGTAAGCGGCCTGGGAAGACAAATTCCGGTTTGGGGGTCCCTCCTTGCTGCTGAATAGATAATGTGAATAGCCTCCCTAGTCGCTACCCAGGAACTGGACACGGTGTTTGTAGGATCAGAAACGCATTCCTGGCTTTTAGATGCATCCAAGTACTCAAGGTATTTAAGCATTGAGCTTAATCCTCAATTTCCAAGTATTTGGCGCTGTTCCAGATGAATTGCCCATATCCGGTTTTACACGCTAAATCGAAGTCTTGACCGATATTCAAGCCAAAATCTGCAATAAGCTTCTTGATTGGGTCCAGACAACTGGTTTTTGCTTGCCCGGTAGTTTCAATGCCACGCAGTTTAGGCATAACTTTCTGAACGATTTGGTCTTCAAAGGCTTTTTTTAATGCCTGTTTACGTGTATCGTTATCTGTGCTATGCAATACAGAAGGATAATTACACATATATGCCTCAATCGATTGCCAAACTCTATGACCTAATGCTCTACCAACGTTTTCTAAATGTGAGTTCATTTTTTCGAGGAATGACTTGTAATCTCCTATCTCATCGTCTTCAAATGGGCTTGCATCAACGTACCATGATTGCCAAACTGATAAGGGTAGCAGGGGACTCTCTGAAGCGAGCTCAGTACGTTGTCGCCTTTTCAGCAACTTGGGTCGTGGGAAGCTGATGATATTACCTCTATCAATGACCTTATCAGAGAGGGATTTAGTGGTTTCATCCTGGTTCATGGTACCAGTCCAAAGTACATTCCTACCCAGTTTTAACGGGTAAGGATCTAAACCTGCTCCCAGATCTATGCTTAAGGAAGGAACATCTTGCATACCCCTTCTGGTCTCGAGCTTGCTGAGCAAATCACTGAAATAGAGTTCAATGTAAGCTAGGTTCATTTCATCCAGAAGAACCAGTAATAGTAGATCATCGAAACCTTCAGACAATCCCGGACTATTCTGACTCTGAACCATTGCTCTTAACAGGTCAGTCGCATTAAATTGGTTATCTACTGAGTTGAAAAACCCAAACAATGATTGAGGGCTATCCCAGTTGGGCTGTACGGATAGCAATTGAAATACTAGGCCGCCAAACCTCGAGTAAAGACGAGGTAATTCTGATTTTCCGGTGCCACTAACGCCAGCCATCACGGTCAATGGTGACCATTCGGAAACCTTTAAAGATGTATGGAAAGCGTGGAGAATCCTACGGGGGAATAATAGTCCGGATTCAAGACATTTAGTTTCAATACCTTCGAGCCATTCGAGTTCGTTAACCTCAGAGCGAGAGTCTCGATTAAAATCAAGATGAATTGGCTTTTCGATTATTCCCACTCTTGAGCTTCTCTCCTTTGGTTTCTCATACAAGTTCTTAAGTTTTTCGACTTCTTCATTAAGCTTATCTAATTCTGCCGATAAAACCTCTCTGCGTCTCTCTGATATCTCTTTTGCTTGCCTTGCTTGTTCCAACTCAGCCTGGGTCATCATAAATCTGTGTTTCTGAGATTTCAACTCATTTAGGTCAATCATCTGTTTGTTGTAGTCAGTATTTATCTTATCAAGTGCAGTTTTTAAGCTATCGAACTGAGCATACAATTCATTTGTAGGTCTTCTTGCTAATTCTGCTTTGAGATTCTCATTCTCACTTTTCAGAATTTCATTTGTTTCGATTACTTCTTGTATAGTCCTGCCTCCAAGAGCTGTTTCTCTATCCTGGAATTCGTTGATGATTATCTCTTTTTGCCTCAAAGAGTCCTGTAGCACTTCAAGCTTCGACTTTAGCATATCTATCTCATATTGAACTAATTCACGGGCTTCAGCAAGGTATTCGTCCCTTAGAGATGTTATTCGGCGTTGATCATCTTTGATCTTTAGCTCTCTTATCTCAAGATCATTTAGCTTAGCTTCGTAGGAAGAAATTTCTTCATTCAGGATCTTTTGCCTCTCCTCTGTTGTTTTGATTTCTTCTTCTAACTTCTGCTTAAGGATATCTAGAAAATCCTCGTGAGATTTTTTGACCTTGTCAAGTGCCTCCTGAAAAGTTGCTCGCATACTTTCATACTCTTTCTCAACTTGTCCTTTTTTGTTGTCGTAGAAGTCTTGAATAGCCTGATTGACCTTGTCACGTTCAGTTTTCTCAAACTCAATCAAGTTTGCCCGGAGAGCCGATTTCTCTGCCTCCATGTCAGATATTTGCTTAATACGCTGAGCTAAGTCTTGCTCAAGCTTTTCTTTCTCAGTTTTTAAAGCTTTTAGTGCTTCCTCATTCTGCAAACGAAACTCGTTTTCGGCATTAGTTTCACGGATAATCAATTCTTTTTCCCTCTTATCCAATTCTCGTTCTTTTTGATCGAGCTTGGACTGCAGGGAAACGAGATCTGGTGATGATGGCTTATTCTGGGAGTATTCGCGTTGAGTTTGTTTATCCTTTTCAGTCTTGTTATCCTTCACTTTAGGCTCGTAATCCTTTTGGCTCGTGTCAACTTCTTGGATTACAGATGGATCAGCATTCTCGCGTTCAATTTTAGTGTTTACAATGGTAGGGACATCTTCGACATAATCATTTGCTATCACATTAGTCTTTTGAGCATCTGGAAGGGAATTTGATTTCATTCCAGGTTTGTTCGACCCTTTCTTATTCTTTTTAGCCATCTTGCTTTTCTCCTAATATTGATATGATTGATTTACTCAGTTCTTTTATCCTCTGGTAGTGTTCCATAAACTCTCGGGGAGACAGCTTGGTACCATGATGTCCCCGTTTATTGCTCATAGCGACCATGAAGTTCACCAATCCAGATACCTTTTGTGCTATCAGAATGATCAGATTATCCTTGTTGTAACCACCAAAGAGGCATATTAATCTTGGCTCCAGAGTTGACTTAGAAAAGTCTTTGAAGCAGTATTCTACTTTGTTGTTGTTTATCTTCCTTATCGATGAGGAAGCTGGTATCGGATCAAATCCAAGCATTTCAATGCGTTCAATCAAGGTATCGGTCAGACTGGAGGCAGTTGCAGTAACTGGTGGTGTCTGATGATGATCCACATTTGCGTAGATCAGGTTGAGTAACTCCTCACAAATCTTGGATAACCCCATTATGGAGCTTTCTGGAAGTAGTTCTTCTTCATTGTTCTTGGTGCTTACGATAGCTTCATATTCTGCATCGATCATTAGATCATTCAACTGGGGACTTAGTTGCTTTAGCTCATTAAACTCGTTACCGATGTTTTGCTCTGCCAACAATCTTGCGCCTAAAAAGTCATCTTGAGCTATCTCATTCAAGTTATCACTGTAGTTAAAAGTCAGATCGGGTAAAAGAATGTGGATAGCCTTTAATATAGAGTAAAGGAAGCTTTTCACATCCTTAAAGTTGATTCCTTCCTGATCAGAGTGATCAGCAATGTTTCTAACCTCTCTTACACCCTTTAGCCATAGCAAGAAATCCTTAGACAATTCGCTTATTGCGTAGAATGGATGATCTGGCATCTCCACAGCAATTAGCAAGTTTGCAGCGATTAAGCCTTGCATTTGTTTTGCATCATCCAAATGCCTGATCGTCCCTATCTTAACTGCCAAAAAACGATATAGTTGTGAACTCCCATTGAAACCACAGTTTTTTGCTATCCGAACCAGGAGTTGAGCATTCAATGTTGTATTCGGGAACAGATTTCCAATATTGAGCTTGCTCCTATTTGTGCTAATTAATAAATACAAGGCTTCTGATAGGGCTTTGTAGGCAGAATCCGCAAACCTTTCAAGTTTCGTTTTAATGCCTATCAAATCTTGAAATGAATCTTCCTTTATGCTTGCGAAGTTAGTGATCAGAGAAATAGTTTCTTCTACAAGGGATGGATATGCGTGGATTCTATCTGAGAAAATACTGGTTAACGCTATCTCAGCCGCTGATGCTTCCTTTCTTTTTTTGTTCTTTATATCTGCGATTGATTCTTCAGCCACCTCTTGCAGTATCGAGTCGCATAAGAACTTTAGCTGAGAATAAGCCGGGTCATTGTTCAATCGTAACACCATCTCTTTTAGTTTATTGCTTGTTCCACCTCCAAACGGATGACATATATGCCATGAGATAACGTTATCTTCCAATGTAGGTTGAGTAAACCTTGTGGAAACGAAGACTGGCAGACAGGTGTTCAGATATCTTACTCTATCAACAGACCCAGTAAGGCGCTTATTAGTGTATGTTTCGTCTCCATCAATTTTACTTATTCTTGATAACCTTCTCTTGTGCCTAATTATTGTTTCCATTATCTTCAAATTATCGGGAGTATTATTGATGGGTAGCATATCCTTGGGATTAACAACTAAAGCACGAAACACTATCGGATTACCGATATCTCCGAATCGAACAACTCTGTTCATGTATCCTGTATCGAAATCCGCTGATTGAAGCTCTTCTGCGAAAAAGTCCCAGTAGAATTGACCAATATAATCGTAGAAGACATACCCGATTTTTTCTTGATAGATATCTTCATCATCTTGTAGTTTAGCCTTGGCAGCATCTGTAAGTTTTAATCCACTAATCAGCTTCATATCTTTAAGCTGCCTTACAATGAATTCAACTAATTCAGGCTTCAATGATAGTTTGTGAGCAATAAGGTTTTTATCGTTTATACCTAATTCGAATAGCCTTAGAATTGTTTCTTGAAACAAGTTAAGATCTTTTGGGGTTGGGTAGGGGATCATAACTCTATATGCAATGACTGGCCACAAAAGCCACTTATTTGTTCTAAGGTATTTTCCGGCTGAAGGCTCGTAATGAACCACTTGAGTATTAGAGTTGAATAACTGACCCATACAATGCCTCTGTTTTACACAATTCATAAAAGTTACAAAGCTGTCTGATCGACTTATGGGCTTTTGGCTTGGATAACATTGTACTATCACCCACAGCGATAAGCATTTTCTTTTGCCTGCTCATTGCTACACATAACCTATTCTCAGACTGAAGGAAACCTACATTCCCGGCTGGATTTGATCGAACCATCGATAAGTAGACAACGTCGAATTCCATGCCTTGAAAAGCATCTACTGAGCCTATTCTGAGCCCCATTGTCCCCCACTTAATCTTTGGGATATACTCATCAGATACAACGTAGTTTTCATATTCTTTGGATAGTATTCCTGCTTCAACCAATGACTCTCTGATTTGGCTAACCTGTTCACTGTAAAAAGTTATTACACCATAACTCAGTAGTTCTTGTTTGGGATTGTCGAGAATTTGCTTTAGGTGTTTGGCTATTGCTTGGGCTTCAGATTGTCGTGATATAGATCTGCTTTGACTAATACATTCTGCCCCCATATTCAGAGGGATATCTAGCCACACAGCAGCTTTGTTTTCGAGACCAGGAATGGAATGTGAGAATCCGTCTGCTGGTAGTGGAGACAATATGGTTGTATCCCGATGGCATTCGTAGAATTCCCTACTTACATAATCTCCAAGTACTGGATGCATTCTGTATTGTTCATTAAGGGTTATTGTTCTAGGTATTCCGTCCTTTTCTTGAAGCTTCTTTGCAATACTGATCAAATGCTCAAAGAGACTTTTCTTGATGGATTCATCTATGAACTCACTTAGGTCAGTTTCGCCATTATTGGCACCCTTTAGTTCGTTTTTAAGCCTCTCCTCAATTTGTTGATCAACCATATGAGGTAACTGGCGATGATCTCCAACTAGAATGATCCTGCTCTTTGCGACACTCATCGGAATGAACATATCCAAAGGATTACTTCTTGCAGCTTCATCTATCAGAACGTTCTCATAAACCAGATTATCTGCTTTCCTTTTCACTATCTCTTCACCAAACGTTTGTTGACATGTCGCACCATAGACTGATGTATAGTCTTCAACGGCTTCTTGGATTGTGACTGGATAGTTTTCAAAGCTGTTCAGATATTCTAGCAGAACTCTTTGTTCTGGAGAGTGCAGCTTGTTTTCGTATGCACTTACATCAATTGCGATGCAGTTTAAAATTTCTAGGATACCATCTCTATTCTTAGGCTTAGCATATGGGTTACGAGTAATTGTAAGCTTGAGCAGTAACTTCTCTCTGACATGCTTTAATTCTAAAAGAGTCTCATTATCTGGTTTATTGATTTTCGCTAGATTACTCAACTCAATCAACAGGTCTTGTAGATCAGTAGAATCTAACTCCGAGATTCTTATTATAGCGATTTTAATTTGATTAGAGCCTCCATCATTGAATGCTTTTATATTGGTAGGAATTCGCCTAACCTGTTTTAATAGAAGATTTCGCTCCAGGTTGTCGGTAGCTTTCATTTCTAGTTCGAGGGATGTTATAATACCCATGAGACCGGATAAGGTTTCCGAGCTTATCATCCCACTGCATTTGTGAAGCAATTCTTTTAAGAATATCCCAGTTTCTTCAGCTGTTCCAGGTGATAGCTTATAACCGATTATCATATCAGATATTTCTGATAAATAAGGTTTGTCTGACAACTCAGGATTGTGTGCTCTGATTTGATTGGCCTTGTCTAGCCTCCATTCATCTATTCTCCTCTTGATCAACTCGACGTCTGGAGTATCAGCTCCAGCTTTTGTCCCAAACTTCACTGCGGGTAATCCAAGAACATAGATTCGGTCGACGGCATTTTCTACAGCATCGTGTTGAAATGCGGTAACAAGATTACTGCCTGCTATTCCTTTCTCAGCGGATGAAATCTCATTGAGCCTTTTTAAAATGGCCGTGATGACAGTCGTTTTACCAGTGCCGGGAGGACCCTGAATAATCGCAATATCAGGCGTATTTAAGGCAATCTCGATTGCCTTTCTCTGCTGATAGGTCGGATCATGTTTAGGGAATATCTCTTCTTTCACTCCAGGACTTATGGGATCATAATGGTTTTGTTGAGGTTTTGTTACTGGTGCTCCCTGTAAAAGGGCTTTCAACTGAGGCATGGGGTTGGATAGATTGTCAATCAGATACCTGGCTTTGTTTCGTCTTTCTTGAATTGTCCTATCACCTCTGATTGACAAGAACATAAAGCCTGTCATAGGTATCTTTTCTTCTGATTCTACATATATAGCATAGTCTCTTTCACGGATTTTGCGAGCTAACTTGACCACGAAACAGTTTAGTTTGTTCGCCTTTGTGAAAGAACTATATGCGTTTATGTCTGGAATCGAGATATTGAGAAAACCAGGCTCTACAGTAGTTATCTCCAGTAAATCACCCTGAGATGTATCTTCTGCAAATCCTTCAATTGCTTGATTAGGCTTCAAACTTAGTCTGGTTACTTTGTCATCTTCCTGCTCAAAGCTTTCGTACTCAACATAGCCGACCCGATACATCCTTTCGAGGTAGATTTTTTCTTCTTCTAAGCTATACTTATTCCAGATATTCAGGTAACTTGTGATCGAGTCTTCCTGCTGTGCTAAAGCGGCTTGTGTTTCTCTTTTCAAAACCGCCACTGTAGTTTCATCAGTGAAATCCAATGATCCTTCGCACAGTGTGAACACATAGTTTTCTTTCTTGATTGATCTAGTAATTTTATCAAGAATCAGCACATTGTAAGGCACGCCATCTTGGTTTTGTTTAACCATCTTATTAACTTGTAGAAATACGGAATTCCCGGCTATTATAAACCCGGAGTCTTCCTCAACATTAGATTGTATGTGTTTTCCTAAGATAATTACTCGTAAGTCTTTACTCTTCTCAATGGTAGTATGTTCGACTAGCCATTTGATTTGATCATCGATGCTCAGGTTCCGTCTACCAATGACTCTGCCGAGTGAATCTGCTAGCTTATCTGGAATACCTATAGAAAACTCAGTGTAGTATTTATCTTGGAACTCAAAAATCGATAGTAAGGCTTCATTCTTAAGCTGGCTGGTGACTTCTACAGAAACAAGCCTCGATAGCCCCCTTGTTATCATCAGATTTAAATCATCTTGGTATGATTGAGTAGTTGGGGTGATTTCAAATATTTCGCCTTCACAGGTGATACATACATCATCCCCAAGCTTGATTATCTCCCATATTCTATTTGTGTTAACAGCCCTAACATCTCTGATGGTTACTTCCACTATCGTGGCTTTCAAGAAATTAATCTGTTTTACATTCACGACGATTTGCCTCAAACTCTATCGATGGTTAAATATCTAAACTCGCTTTCGCCCCGATAAGCAAGAGATATTGTGCCCGATCTTCCGAATGCTTCAATACTGAAATTTTTATACTTATCATCTACTTTAACATACAGATTATTGGACCTAAGTATATTCCTTACCATTAACCTATCGTTTTTAATGAATAGCTCTACAACATCAGTATCCTGCTCATGAGCTAGACGAGGAACGAAACTGCTGATCTTGATAGTGTCTTTTCCACCTGTTTCCAGTCCATCTAAGACCAAGGTTTCAATCGTTTTCCAGAGATTCCCATCAAACTCATCTTTAATCAATGACTTGATTGTAGTGAATAACACCTGTTTCCGATTAGTGTCACAGAATGGGCAGTTATTGGACAAGAAATACGTAGAGCCACATCCCTCACATGTTACAACCATCTTCACAGCCCTTGATAAACATTTATGCCATTCTAACATGGAGGGTCTTGTTAGAGGCTTCTTCCTGCCTTCGTAACTGAATGTTTTCTCGAACAAATCGTACATAACTGGACTAATCACCCATTTATGCGGAATTCCCACGCCTTGGATAGGAGCATTGCTAGTGTCATCCGGATCGTCTACCCAGGGAATCTCTCCCCTATAAGCCAGATCATATAAATCGTGTCCTTCATCCTCCCAACCCCCTCCATTAATCACTCTATCTCCTTCAAATGGATGTCTGGCAGTTAACAATTCATACGCGAGTACGGCAAAGCTGTAAACATCTGAATATATGGTATTGGGCATGGAACCAGAATACACTTCCGGAGATGAATAACCTGGAGTCTGTACACTATTTGTAAAATCCAATTGGTCGCATATATTGTCCGGATCAATGAGCCAGACCTCAGATTGGTCAAAAACACCTGAGACAAATACGTTGTTTGGAGATAAATCCCCATATACAAGATTGTTCATTTGGAGATATGAGAGTATTGACGCAAGTTTTTTCAGGATCAGCAGTCTTCTCTTTAGCCCCCCAGTGTTCAGGTAGCTTTTCGATAACGATCCTTCCTTATGATTCATGCTCTTTTCGAGAGGAATCATGCCAGTTAACATTTGCATTGTATAACCAATATGCGGAGGGGCCAATGTATCCACGGGAGTGGCAATATTGACTTGTTTTGGGAAGGGGACTATCTTAACTCTATTGATCTTCTCTTCATATGAGTGTTTTAATTTATCATCAGTTGTTGGGAGCCCTAACTCGTTAACGAGCATCTTAATAATAACGTTAGGATCAATAGTCTTGTAAACAACACCTTGACCTCCCCTGCCTAATTCTCCAGTTACTATATGGATCTGCCCTTTGGAATCAAGGACTTTTTTGACTGAAGAGTTTTGTATCTTCTCTTTTTCTTGTGACGCTTCATATAGCATTCTGATCTCCGACCTTAATCATAAGTAATGTTTTATCGTCTGAATGCAAAGGAGTTGGCCATTCATCTTGCATTCTTTTAATAAACTTGTTTTTCTCTACCTGTGTCTTCTTATGCATCGAACCACTATCAACATAATCAACGAAATCGCTAATCCTCGATTGTATCAAATCCTCAGCTATTCCATCAGTTGCTAACATCAACCTGATATTTCGATTTTCCATACTGAAAGACTCGCAGATCCAGTCTGAGCTCATTGAATTATGGATTGATTTAGTTAAGTTGGTATACTCATCCGTTTTATCTGCTATTACTCTTGATACTCCATCGAGTTGGACATGGACGATGCCATCTCCAAGCTGGCCAACCACAAGCCTATTCAGATCTGTAATGCCGGCGGAAAACAGGCATGTTGTGCCACACAGGTTTGGATCAAAATTACCTATTTCTAGTAGCCAGATGTTATGAATAAGGCGCAAAAGAAGCTCCACTGTAGAATCAGGATAACGTTTCCATATATCTAGAGCTTTTATGACAGCTCTACAAACAGCCTTAGAGCCTATCTGAGAATGAACATGACTACCTAAGCCATCAGCAACAACACCAACGAATCCCCAAGAAAGTTCTCTGAATATCCATGCATCTTGATTTGGAGTATTATTCAGCTTATGTCCGGGGCCTCTTGATGAAGCCCCGGCATAAGACAGATTCACTTTTGATTTAGTGTTTGTTCGCATTGCGATCAAAAGGATCTTTAAGATCAGGTATAGCTTTCTGGGTTGCTGGCTTACTCATACCTGAGCTTGCTTCGGATATGCTATGGGCTGGCTCTTCAATAGCTTCTTCTTCAACTTTAAAAGGATAATCCGCTACCTTTGGGGCCTGATTATAGAATTCTATCATTGCTTTTCGGTCTTCTTCCGCTCTATTTTTCGTAACTACCTGGGCATGATATGTCTTTCTAATCTTGTCCGCCACTTCATCTTCAATCAGGCTCATGTGACTTTTTGTGATCACTCCGAGATCTTGAAGTTGCTTTTTTAAACTCATTGCACTAATCTTAAGTTCCTTAGCTAATTCATGTACTCGTATTTGCATAGTTTCTCCCGTATATCTGCCAATATCCTATTATCCTGACAGTAATGTTTTAATTCCTAATTTTAATAGGCTGCAAGGGTCTAGTCAACAGCCACGATAAATGCTTCCTAGAATCAGAATCTGATCGCATTAGGATCAAAGGGATCTTTTAGATTTGGTATCGATTTCTGTACTACTGGTTTGTTAGGTTCTGCGCTCTTTGACTGCTGTACGGTGGACATTGTTACATAGCGGAAGAAGTTTACTATTTCTGTAGCATCTTCAGCATGAAACACTTTCGCGTCTGAGCTGTTTAAGTAGAGCCTTAGCATGGTCTCATCACAGTCATCGCCTATACCCAAGGCCCAACGAAAGCATTTTGCGCTTCTTCCGTCATGTATAAAAGAGTGCATCTTCTGCTCCCAACCATCATCGTTAGGTTGACCATCAGTTACTAGAATAATCGATGGCCTGTATGCTCTGCTGGGTATCTGGTCTCGATCTTCAACGATAGATTTGCATATCGAGAACGCTTCTCCCATTGGGGTCAACCCGTCTGCAATGAATTCTTCGGGATTGATTTTCGAAGCGGGTTGTAGTTTTGTGTGAATCGCAGCCTTATCACCAAATGTGATTATTCCAACATGTATCTCTGCTCTGATCGATTCACTGACAGAAAATGTTTTGAGCATTTCTTTTACTGCCAGATTCAGGCTTTGGATTTTTCCTCCAGCCATGCTGCCTGATACGTCAAGAAGCAGTATCACCGGTAAAGGTCGTGCTTCCTGAGCTACTAATTCTTTCAATTCAGCCATTGTTCCTCCATGTTTGATTTTGGCTTTTTACTCTGCTACTGGATAGGGGTTTTTTGTCAACCTCCAATCCGTTTCTACTCAATGATTAAAATCACAAACCAACTATCTTGCATTGATAGCTTTTTTAGCTGCTTCTTTAGCGATAGTGGCGGCAATAGAAATTGCACCGTTGATCACTATCAGTAAGATGTTCTTTTTCATCTTACCTCCTTTTATGATTCCTGGGGTGTTTACCACACTCAATCAGTTGAGTCCCAAAGGTTGGTGTAAATTTTAACTCATTGTTACTGATGTTCTTTGAGAACATTTTACGTCCTCACCACTTAAACTCTATCAAAGGTCAAACGACCGATTACATTAATTATCATCTCATTATTCCTGT
>LSQX01263101.1_pt1 | contig 25210 bp, 25 predicted proteins | sample 654561 | NCBI WGS metagenome assembly LSQX01 (sample SAMN04489861, study PRJNA283612) | anaerobic digester metagenome | isolation source: 4 biogas reactors fed with cattle manure at either 37C or 55C with and... | place: Denmark: Kongens Lyngby | collected 2014 | reverse complement strand
GCAGGGTCCATGACTTTATTACAAATGATTGTGTAGATGATGATGAGGATACTTGCACTAACCAGTACTAAAGTACCTAACGCCACACCGACGCTCATGGTCATATTGCCTATCGGTTGGCCCATCAACTGGTTGGCAAAAGCCACCAAGAAGATAAATCCGGCATAAATAATCAGCATGATGATAAAGAAGGTATTGTTAATACCATTTCTTTTTTTGACCAACGCTTGATACTTCGGATTGGCTATCAACTTGGCGACGTGATCGCTAGAAGTAGTCATAATTGTCTCCTGAGTAATAGTTATTATTGTGTTATTTGGTTTTAATTGAGGGTTGAAAGATTGTGTATAGAACAACCACTGGCGCTTTTATAGCACTCTGAAATTAATATACGTTTAGTCATGGTATTTTGAATACAAGACTTTGGTATTAGACTCAGTGTTGGTAGGCTTGAAAGTCAATAGATATGGGCTTGTCAGTCTATGGCAGGGTTAACGATATAGGGGTTTAGCATGAGTAGCAATTTAGAACTTAAACAAGTTGGCATTAATGAGATCGTTGCTTTTTTAGCAAAGGACTTTCCACAAATGCCGGTTGATGTATTGAGTGTTGGTGACGGCAGTGCGCGCGTTCGTCATGTAGTGACGGAGGCGGATTTGCGTCCTGGTGGTACGATCTCAGGACCAACCATGATGGGCTTGGCTGATGTGACTTTATATATCGCCATTTTGGGTGAAATTGGTATTGTGCCTTTAGCGGTCACAACTAACCTTAATGTGTCTTTTCTGAGAAAACCTGAAGGCGGCAAAAACCTGATTGCTGACTGTCGCTTATTGAAATTAGGCCGTACCTTGGCTGTGGGTGAGGTCTATATCTACTCTGAGGGACAAGAGGATAAGGCGGTGTGTCATGTGGTGGGAACCTATGCGATACCGTTGGTTAAGTAGCGTATAAGAGGGTTTACAGTAGGTCGCCAATAAAGTGAATCAATAAACCAACTAAGCCACCAATCAAGGTGCCGTTGATACGGATATATTGCAGATCCTTACCCACTTCCAGTTCTAAGGTTCTGTTTAAGCGGTCGGCTTCCCAATTACCTACCGTCGAACTGATAAATTTAGCAATTTGATGGCGGTTTTTGCGGAAGTAGCGATAAGCTGTTTTGTGAATCCACGGGTCTAATTTAGATTGCAGCACACCATTGTGCTGAAGGTCATCAGCTAATTTCACAATTTGTCGACGTAACTGTTTTTTGAGTGCGGATTCATCAGCTTCTATCGCAGTTATGGCTGACTGCTTGATGGTGTACCAAATATCATAGGCAAAGCGCTCCAGTTTCTCGTCCTGCATAAACTCTTCTTTGAGCGAGTTGAGATTTTTTTGCCATGTTGCATCGGTCAGAATTTGCTGCTTCAGCTCCCATAGTCGAGCGGGGATTTCTCGGTAGACCGTATGTTTAGGGTCATTTTCCAGTTCCAGTAAAAAAGTGATCAAAGAGATTGTAATTTCCTTGGCGATTTTCTTGTCTACGACCTCGGGAATGAGCTTGTGGCTTTTTTCTTGAACTAAGTTATAAATATCTTTGTGATTTTGGACTATATAGTTTCTAATTTCTTGTGAGATGGCTGTGATGAATTCTTGATGCCATCGCTTATCCAATACAAAGTCAATCGCACTGGCAGCTACTTTATGGGCTTCCAACCCCTCTGCCATCTCCAAACTTTGTTTTTTGATAAAGGCTACGACCTCTCTATCGTCAATTTTTTGTAAGGTGTCAAGGATAATTGCGGAGCTTTCGCGAACAATCACCTCCTGAGTGCTGTCTTTAGCTAACCAGTTACCGACAAATAGCGAGGGTTGCAAGCGTTCAATATAGGGACGAACATTTTCATCACTAAGAAACTTGTCAACAATAAATTCGCCTAAATTATCACCAATTTGTGTTTTCTTTTTTCTAATAATATTGGTGTGTGGAATTTTTAGACCCAAAGGGTGGTGAAAAAGAGCAGTCACTGCATACCAATCAGCCAAGGCACCAACCATGGCTGCTTCAGAAAAAGCACGCACATAATCTAACCAGATAGGCGAGGTTTCATCTTGAAAAATAACACAAGTAATAAAAATCACCACCATCAGTAAAAACAGGCCGGTGGCGCGTGTTTTGTGAAAGCGGAGTTGTTTTTCTTTGTGTTGTTGAGGGTTCATGTGTTTGTTTTTTAACTGTTAAAAATAATAAAGTCTGTGACGACACAGGTTCACAGACTTTATCAGCATATTGAGAATTATCCTACTTGGATGGGTGTAGGAAGAGGTAATTAATCTACCAAGTAATGACCTCTTTAAAGTTTGAACCATCTCTAACGGTAAATTTAAGCTTCTGTTCAACTCCGTTGCTAGTGGCACTTAACTCATAATTGCCAGGCTCTAGCTGTAGATAAAGTAATGGACCGACTTCATTATCCTCAAAAACAGGTGTTTGTTGAGCGTTCACGATGCGTATTTGAAGATTATTTAAATACGCACGATCAGAAGCATTGGCAAAACTCAATTGCGTGTTGTAGTTCGAAGCGTTTTGACGCAGTTCGGCTAATTCCTCTTGACCTATACCGCCGGTTTGATAGCTCACCTGCTGATCATTAGTTGCCTGGCGTACCTGTGCATAAGCTAAGCTGTAACCCGTAACTGCCAAACCAAAACTAAGTGCAGAGGTTAAAAGAATACGTTGAATTTGTGCTTGGTAAAGGGCAATAGCTTTCATCGACGACTCCTGTTTTACATGTGTTCAAACTTCATTGTACGAGCCTAATATGACGATAGTCGTGAGCTTTTATTGCAGGTTTTTTACAAGATGTAAGCTTTATTGCGCTAGCCGAAAAATAGATAGGTTACAAAAATTGCTGCTACTACACCTGCTAATTCTGCTATCAAAGCACAGGGTAGGGCATGGCGCGTGTTTTTAATAGCAACCGAACCAAAGTACACGGCTAATACATAAAACGTTGTCTCAGTTGAGCCTTGAATAATGGCTGAGGCGCGTGCGGCAAAATCATCGGGGCCACGGGCATTCATTAGTTCTACCATTAAGCCGCGAGCGCCGGAGCCACTTAGAGGCTTCATCAGTGCGACTGGCAGCGCTTCCACAAAACGACTATCAAAGCCTAAAGCCTCGACAATATAGCGTATACCATCAACTATATAGTCCATGGTACCGGAGCTTCTAAAGACCGATACAGCAACAAGAATAGCAACCAGGTAGGGGATGATTTTGACCGCTACTTCAAAGCCTTCTTTGGCGCCCTCAACAAAGGCATCATAAGCATTAATGCCTTTGATAAAGGCCATAAAAATAAAGGAAGTAAAAATTCCAAAAAGCACCAAGTTACCAAACACTTTGGATATGACATTGATTTCTTCAGGCGATAAGGTCGTGAAATACAGGAGAGTGCCAATCACCACTGCAGTCAAACTACCCAGGTAGAGCATCACAGTGCGATTAAATAGATTTATCTTTTGATAAAAAGAGACCAGTAAAAGGGCAGTTAAAGTAGAGAAAAAAGTCGCAATCAAAATCGGTAAAAAAACATCCGAAGGATAGGTCGCACCAGCTTGTTGGCGTAGTGCAAGTATTGAAATAGGCAATAAAGTCAGACTGGAAGCATTAAGCGTAATGAACATGATCTGTGCATTAGTCGCCGTGTCCGGTTTGTCATTGAGTGTTTGCAACTCTTTCATGGCTTTGAGGCCAAGTGGTGTTGCTGCGTTGTCTAGGCCGAGAGCATTGGCCGAGAAATTCATCAAGATTGAACCCATGGCTGGGTGGTTTTTAGGAATGTCGGGGAAGAGGTGCTGGAAAAACGGGTTAACCAGACGCGATAAGAAATCAATCACACCTGCTCTTTCACCGATCTTCATGATGCCAAGAGCGAAAGCCATAATCCCGATAAGACCAAGCGCAATAGTGGCGGCGGTCTGGGAGCTGTCAAACAGCGCGTTAACAATATCTTGGAAAACTTCCGTGTCGCCGTTGAGTAGTTTAATCAGCGCAACTCCGAAAGTGATAAAAAAGAAGAACATCCAAATAATATTTAAAGCCATAATTACTCCACGACAGTTATGCTCATTATGCCTGATTTTTGTGCTATTTAACTTGCAGAATAAGATCGCTTTTTTATGTTAATTGTATTAACATATATACAATTATTTAAGGAAGATTGTTATGCAAGTAATGACAAGTCGTGAGTTTAATCAGCGCACTAATGATGTGCAAAAAGCCGCTAAAAAATCCCCGGTTTTGATAACTAACCGGGGCGAACCGGATTTAGTCGTCATGAGTTATCAAGAATATGAAAAATTGATGGGTAAATCTAAAACGTTGCTAGAGGTTTTTAGCGAGCATAACCCTGAGCTTCTAGCAGCTGTTGCAGATATCGACATTGGTATTCCGCTACGATCTAAAAATCAACGATCCGAGATTGAGTTCGATTAATGTATTTATTAGACACTAATGTTATTAGTGAAATGCGAAAAGTTGCTACTGGTAGGGCTAACCTTGGATTGTGCGAATGGGCTAGTCGACAGGAGGCTAGTTGGTTTCATATCTCTGTTGTTACGGCTATGGAGTTGGAGCGTGGTATTTTATCTGTTGAACGTCGTGATACTCAGCAAGGTAAATTGTTAAGACGCTGGCTAGAACAAGTCGTAAGGAGGCAGTTCGGGGATAAAACTCTTTTTATTGACGATATAACGGCAGAAATATGTGCTTCTTTGCATGTGCCTAATAGATGCCCAGAGAATGACGCTTGGATTGCTGCGCAAGCAATTCAGCATAATTTAACTCTAGTTACTAGAAACGAAAAAGATTTTATTGGGCTAGGTATAAAACTGATAAATCCCTTCAGTGAATAATATACATAAGTTTATTATCAATTCAACACCTTCATCTTTTCTTAACTTGGTAATCATCTAATACGAAGAAGTCAGGGCTTATCAAGTAGTGAATTAACTGATACTCTTATTTGTTAAAGGAGTAGCTAGCTGAGTCAAATTCGTCGTCGGTATCAACTAAGTACTAAGCCAGTTGAGCCGATGATAGAAAGTTAAAAGAGAAGATAATTCATATGATTAATAAAATTGTTAATTCATTGGAGGTTGCAGTCTCCGATATATTTGATGGGGCCACTGTCCTAATCGGTGGCTTCGGTGGCGCCGGCCACCCGACAGAGTTAATCCATGCCTTGATTGATCAAGGTGCGTGCGAACTGACCGTAGTAAATAATAATGCCGGTAATTTTGAGACAGGTTTGGCTGCACTTATCAAGGCTGGACGGGTCCGCAAAATAATTTGCTCTTTCCCGAAGGCGTCCAATTCCTACGTATTTAATGAGTTCTATGCCGCAGGCAAAATAGAGTTGGAATGTGTGCCACAAGGCACGATTGCGGAGCGGTTGCACGCAGGTGCTGCAGGTTTGGGTGGTTTTTTTACACCGACAGGCTATGGCACTGATTTAGCAAAAGGTAAGGAAGAGCGCGAGATTGATGGTAAGCATTATATTTTTGAAAAAGCCATCAGAGGGGATTTTTCATTAATTAATGCGGAGCAGGCCGATCGTTGGGGTAATCTAGTGTATCGCAAAGCGGCTCGGAATTTTAATCCTCTGATGGCGCAAGCGGCTGATACCGCTATTGTGCAGGTTAGGAAAATTGTTGCTTTGGGTGATTTGGATCCTGAGCACGTTGTAACACCGGGTATTTTTGTGCAACGAGTGGTTGAAGTCAGTAACCCTGCCAAATCTAGTTAGTAAAGGCTTGAAGATGAATAAATTAACACGTGAACAAATGGCCGAGCGTTTGGCGCAAGATATTGAGCCGGGTAGCTATGTCAATATTGGTATCGGTATGCCGACCTTGGTGGCAAATTATCTTGATCCCGCAGACGAGATTTTATTGCAAAGTGAAAATGGTATCTTGGGCATGGGACCAAGGGCTAAAGAAGACGAAATCGACTTGGAGTTGATTAATGCCGGTAAACAACCAGTGACCTTATTAGAAGGCGGTTCTTTTTTTGATCATTTAGATTCCTTTGTGATGATGCGTGGTGGGCATCTGGATTTAACCGTTTTGGGTGCTATGCAAGTCGCCGCCAATGGTGACTTGGCCAACTGGTCTTTAGGGCGTAAGGGTGAGGCACCCGCTGTAGGCGGTGCGATGGATTTGGCGGTTGGTGCAAAAAAAGTTTACGTTATTATGGAGCATGTATCAAAAGAAGGCAGTCCGAAGATCTTAGAGCGTTGTACCTTGCCTTTGACTGGTCTAGGAGTGGTAAGTCGTGTATATACTGACTTAGCCGTTTTGGAAGTGAGTGATGCCGGTTTCAGAGTGATTGAAAAGCTAGTAGATATCAGCGATGAGGAACTGCAAGACCTCACCGCTGCCAAGTTAGTGTTTAGCTGAGCTAATTTAATTTAATGCCGGCTTGCTTGATAATACCCTCATAGAGCTTCCCATCACGTTCTAAAATAGCGCTTAAATCGGTAGGAGAGCCACCTACCGGTACAAATCCCACCTGATAAAATCTATCAATCACATCCTGCTCTTTGACGATTTCGGCAATTTCATTTGCTACTCGTTCGATGATATGTTCCGGTGTGCCAGCGGGGGCGAGTAACGAAGTCCACGAGTTCATAATAAAGCCATCAAAGCCTTGCTCTACAAACGTAGGTACATCCGGTTCAGTGGCATAACGTTCTGCTGAAGCAACACCCAAGACTTTAAGTTTGTCTTCCTTAACGTGTGGCATCGGTACTAAAATCGGGTCAAACACCATGGATACGCGGTTAGATAGTAAATCTGACAAGATAGGTGCACTGCCACGATAAGGGATGTGTAATAAATCCAGACCGGTGGTTTGGGCAAAATAAGCACCAGTCATGTGGGCACTAGAGCCAGTGCCGCTCGAACCATAAGTTAGCGGATTTTCTTTAGCGTATTCAACCAGCTCAGCAACACTATTGACCGGAATGTCTTTTGCTACAAATAAGAACAGAGGCAGGTCAGCGATATGCGATACAGGAGCAAAATCACTGGCTTTATAATTTAAATCATATAAAGAAAAGTTGATTGAATAAGCCGGTAAGACAGAGACAAAATGATAACCGTCATTAGGCGCGCGAGCAGCTTGGGCGACACCAATCGTGCTATTAGCACCAGGCTTGTTCTCGATTACAATTGTTTGTCCCAGGCGCTCGGATAGCTTTTGCATCACAATGCGAGTAACCGTGTCAGTAGCTCCCCCAGGAGTGTAAGGAACGATAACGTTGATAGGTTTAGTTGGCCAGTTATCGGCCATTGCTGTTAAGCTAACGGCGCTTAACGTGATGCCAAGGCAAGAAGCGATGAGTGTTTTTTTAAAGTGCTTCATTAGTGTTTGTCTCCGTTATTGAAAAAAGCAATTAATTTTGATTGTGTTAATACGATTTTAATGATGACTAAAAATAAAAAAAACTCCGCTTTGAGGATAATTGAGCTAGTGTTTTTAGGAACTCAAGAATTGCTCTCTCCGCGGAGTTTAGACTGTTTGAAAGATGATTAATCTTCTTCTACAAAGGTTTCCTCACGTTTCTTCTTAATTGCCGGAAGGCTTACCAAGACAACCAAGAAGAGTGCCAAGAATAGTAAAGAGGCAGATAATGGTCGAGTCACAAAGGTGCTGAAATCACCTCGTGACAGAAGTAGAGCGCGGCGGAAGTTTTCCTCTAGCATCGGACCTAACACGACACCGAGTAGTAAAGGTGCAGCCTCACATCTTAACTTAGTCCAGAGATAACCGATAATGCCGAAGATGGCCATTGTATAGATATCAAAGACGTTGTAGTTTAGTGAATAAACACCGATCACGCAGAATAGTGTAATCGCGGGAAAGAGGACGCGGTAGGGTACCTTTAAGAGCTTAATCCATAAGCCGATTAGCGGTAAGTTCAAAATTACCAACATAAGGTTACCGATCCACATAGATACGATCAGAGCCCAGAATAATTCAGGGTGCGTCGCCATCACTTGAGGGCCTGGTTGAATGCTATGAATTGTCATGGCACCGACCATTAGAGCCATTACTGCATTACCCGGAATACCCAAGGTTAATAGTGGAATAAAGGAAGTTTGTGCGGCTGCATTGTTAGCAGACTCAGGGCCTGCTAGACCTGCCGGATGTCCCTTGCCAAAACGCTCAGGTTGTTTAGTAATCTTTTTCTCTAACGTGTAGGAAGCAAAAGAAGACAGTACAGCACCACCACCAGGCAAGATTCCTAGTGCTGAACCTAATGTTGTGCCGCGTAGAACAGCAGGGTAAGATTCTTTAAATTCTTGCTTGTTAGGGTATAGTTTGCCGATTTTGTCGGTGATGTTAACTCGATTTTCACGTTGTGCCAAGTTGTTTAGAATCTCAGCTAAACCGAAAACACCCATAGCGACTACCGCGAAATCAATACCATCCTGTAACTCAGGGATATTGAAGTCAAAGCGAGCTACGCCAGAGTTTACGTCAGTACCAATGATGCCGATGAGTAGACCTAAAATAATCATACAAATGGCTTTGATTAACGAACCGGAAGCTAAGACTACTGCCCCGACTAAACCTGTCACCATAAGTGAGAAATATTCGGCGGGTCCAAACTTAAAGGCGATTTCTGTTAGTGGAGGAGCAAAAGCAGCTAATAAGAAGGTCGCAACGGTACCGGCGAAAAACGAACCAAGCGCGGCAATTGCCAGAGCAGACCCCGCCCTCCCATTTCGAGCCATTTGGTGACCATCAAGCACCGTGACCACTGCTGAGGTTTCACCAGGCAGAGCCACTAAAATGGCTGTTGTTGAACCGCCATACTGGGCGCCGTAGTAAATACCGGCCAGCATAATAAGACCTGCGGTAGGAGGTAAAACATAGGTTAGTGGCAGTAACATGGCAATAGTCGGAACCGGTCCAATGCCAGGCAAAATGCCGATTAAGGTCCCTAATAAGCAACCCATGAAACAATAAAATAGATTTTCTGGAGTTAATGCGACGGAGAGTCCCAGAGCTAAGTGTTGTAATAATTCCATAATAGTAAAACGCCCTTAAACTTGATTTTTCTTATTAATATTTTTTATGATCTTACGTGAGAGAATGGTTAAAGCAGCGATCACGCCAATAGGGATGAGGATTGTAGCTGTTAATGACCATTCCGCCAAAGGAGCAGGATAAAGAGGGAAAATTAAACCAAGTCCTTTAACAAAGGCAAAGTAACAAAATACCATCATGAAAATGGCCGTAATCAGAGCCACTTTAAAACTAAATTCATAACTTGCCAAACTGCTGAAAATTACTAGCGACACAATCGAAACATAAAGTCCCAAATTGTCTAACATAAGAGCAGCCAAAAAAATAGAGCCAAGGAATATTACTAATAGATCCCAGTCAAATTTTTGCACGTCATTTTCTTTAGAGTACTGACCACGTAATCCAGAGATAGCAATAATAGTACCTAAGATTAAGAGCAGAATACCCAGCACAAGTGGAAAGTAACCCGGCCCCATACGTGCGGCTGTACCGATTTGATATTTGCTTACTGACATGATTGCAAAAAATGCGCCTATCCCCATAAACATCAAACCTGACCAGAAATCCTGTTGGTTCTTAATAAACATTTTTATCCTTTTACTTTTTTAGTTAATCAAGTTTGAGTTATTAAGCGACTGCCATCGCCTGATAACTCAAACATCTAACCCAGTTATTCTGGACTCAGAATTTATGGGATTCAGCAAGTTACTGTGGTGGATATTGCAGAAACCTGTATTGCTTATTTAATAGTTTTACAGACTGTATTAAATGCGCTCTAAACCGTTCTAACAAAGCTTCTAAATATAACCGGAAGCAAAGATATCTTGCTTGAATAAAGACTTTTGAGTGTACTCATAAAGAAATTATTATCTTATCGAAGATGTCTTTTTGTTGACGGGTATCCACCAAAAAGGAGTCGTTTAAACTCCTCATACTACTAAGGTAGTAGGGAAACGTTAGTATAAATGAGAGTTTTTTATAGGTCTGTTAGGGTTAGTTCTAGGAGAGTTGGAAGGGTTAAGGCAGAGAGTTTTTTATTATGTTTATTATTCAATAGGTTGTAACTATTTGTTGGGTTTTGTTGCTATTGTTTCTGTTTTTTGCTGCTATTGAGCATCTTGGTAGTGATTTTTGGTGGATTAATTGCGAAAAATCAATATTCACGTGTAATGTTTGAGTAAGCTCCTTAATTTTATCTTAAGAGAGACTTAAGATTTTAATAAGGCTTTCTAGCTTGAATCACGCCTTTATCTCCTCTAGAGCTGAGAAAGTGTTTTGTTAGGATTGTCTATTCTATTTGTTCTAACGTATTGCAGATTGATTTAAGCTGTTGGTTGAATTCATCAAGGTTTTCTTCAATTCTGTACAAAGGGCCGGCAATTGAAATGGCAAATAGCATATCGGGAATTTTGACTGGCCAAGCAATGGCACCTAAGTCAGACAGAGTTTCTCCTCGATTACTAAAGCAGCCGATTTGAGAGGACTCCTTGATATGTTTCTTAAAATGCTCTGGATCTGGTAGGCTGGAAAGGATTTTGTCTTGTTCAGCAGAGTTTAGTGCTGAAAAAATCGCTTTGCCAATAGAGTTTGAATGTATAAGTTTCAGCTCTCCAGCCATAGCAACATATCTAATGGGCTTAATGGAAGGGATTACATCCAAATACATGACTTGGTAATCTGTCGTCAATTTTCCGATAACCGTTGTTTCACCTGTTGCTTCACTCAATTCTTCTAAATAAGGTTGGACTCTTTCTAGTATAGGGTCTGCGTAATTGATCTTTGAGGCAATGTCTAATAGGCGCTTGGTCGGATAATAGCCTTGTCGTCTAGTTGTCTCATATAGATACCCCATATTCATGAGGGTTCGAATTAAGGCTAAACAACTTGAGTTTGGCGCATTAAGTATCATGGCGAGTTCGCTTAATGATAATGCTCTTTGTTCGCGAGCGAATATTTCAAAAATCTCAATAATTCGTACCGCAGTTTTGACGTTGGAGTTGGCAGAGCTAGTTGGGATAAGTGTCATAGAAATCTTCCCTTAATGATTATAAAGTTTATGACTGATGCCTTTTAGTGTTAATGAATATAAAAGATTTTCTTATTGATTTGGAAAATTATAGGGATAATTCTAATTCCTCTTGATTGTTCATAGGTATAAAATTAAATTCATAAATGTGAATTTATAGGAGATTTTATGCCAAAGTGGATTGTTAGAGAATCGGATGTAGAGGGTTATAGCCCAGCTAATCATGAGGGGACTGTCAATAAGAGGTTAATAGGTCCAGACAATGTGGGAGCTAAGCATTTAGAAGTGCTTTTGGGGACTATTGAGTGTCAAAAGGGTGCTTTGCCTCATGCACATCCAGATATAGAACAAGTTGTTTACATCATCTCAGGAACGGCAGATGTCGAAATGGATGGTGAGAAGGGGGCTATGGGGCCCGGAGATTGTTGTTATTTACCTCCTAATAAAAAGCACGTTTTTACTGTTACCAGTAAGGAGCCAGCTCGCATTATTGTTATTTATTCACCGCCTTATGAAGAGCATCCGGATAGGGTTATCCGGTAGATATAGTAGAAAACAAAATAATTAATTATTGGAGACAACTTATGAAACTGATTAGTCAAATATTAACCGCAGCAATGGCTTGGTCTGTGAGTATAGGCGTTGCGATAGCGGCTGATTGGCCAGATGGAAGGCCTATTACTATGGTCGTTCCATTTCCTACCGGTTCAGGAACAGATTCGGTCGCAAGGATTTTTGCACGAGAAATAGGTCAAAGACTGGATACGACAGTGGTAGTAGATAATAAGCCCGGAGCTAACGGAGTGATTGCGGGACAGTTTGTAACTCGTTCAAAACCAGATGGTTATACGATATTAATATCAACAAATACCCCTTTATCAGCGGCCCCTTGGTTAAATAAAAATGTCAGTTATGACGTTAAAACTGATTTTACGCCGATTGCTCGTGGTGGTAACCTGCCTTTTATTCTTATTGCTAACGCATCACGGCCGTATAACTCTGTTAAGGAGTTAATTGATTATGCACAAGAGAACCATGGAAAAGTGACTTACGCCTCCGGAAATAGTACGGGGATTGTTGCAGGTGCAACGCTTTCTCAACGCGCCAATATTGATATTCTTCATGTGCCTTACCGAGGGACTCCGCAAGCGATTACTGATCTGATCGGTGGTCAGGTTGACTTTATGTTTACTGATTTCACATCAGGGATGCCTTTTGTTTCGAGTGGGCAAGTTAAAGCCTTTGCCGTTTCTACAGCGGAGCAGAGTACGCTTCTTCCCGATTTGCCTTCAATGGAGCAAGCAGGAGTTGATGATTTTGATATTACCTCATGGAATGGTTTTTTGGGCCCTGCAAAAATGGATAGCTCAGTAGTTAAAATTTTAAATTCGACTATCAATGAAATTGTTTCTGACACACAAGTTAAAGCGGATCTTGCCAAATTAGGCTTTGATGCTTTCAGCGGCTCTCAAGAAGAGTTTGCTGAGTTTGTGGTTGAACAATATGAGTTATGGGGTGATTTGATAAAAGCAGCGGGCATCTCTGCTCAAGACTAAAGCATTTTTCTGGTGGAAATTATAACTATGCTAAAGCCTTCTAAAGGTCCTTTAACTGGGATACGGATATTAGATTTAACTACGGTTGTCATGGGACCTTTTTCAACACAGCTGCTAGGTGATTTAGGTGCAGATGTTATTAAAGTTGAATCAATCTCCGGAGATTCGATGCGTATGGTGGGACCTATGCGTAGCCCAGCTATGGGGTCAATTTTTTTGCATCTAAATAGAAATAAACGCTCTGTTGTTTTAGATTTGAAGTCTGAGGAGGGGCGCGCCGCTTGTTTAGCTTTGGCGGCAGAGTCTGATATTTTGATCTACAACAGTAGACCTGCTTCAATGAAGCGAATGGGCTTGTCATATGAAGAGGTTCAAGCGGTGAATCCGAAGATCGTTTATCTGGGTGCTTATGGCTTTGGTGAGAAAGGTCCTTACGCAGGACGGCCAGCATATGATGATTTAATTCAAGGCATGGTAGGTATCGGCAGGTTATATGAAGAAAACTCTACGCATGAGCCAAGGTATGCTCCACTTACTTTAGCTGATCGAATTATGGGTTTGCATGTGGCGGTTGCGGGATTAGCAGCTGTACTCAATGCGCGAGAGTCAGGGATTGGTCAAGCGATAGAAATTCCCATGTTTGAAGGAATGACACAGTTCGTTTTAGGAGATCACCTCGCTGGTCGAACATTTGATTTTGAAGCTGGGCAGATAGGCTATCAGCGCTTATTGACTTCTTATCGGAGACCGTATCAAACAAAAGATGGCTATATCAGTTTATTAATATATAACGATAAGCATTGGCAAAGTTTTTTAACGGCAATAGGTAGAGCAGAGTTATTAAAAAACTCTATTTTTGAGTCACACAGTAAGCGCGCGGACAATATTGATGAGGTATACAGCTTTGTTAGTGCAGTGGTCGCTGAGAAAAGTTCAGAGGAGTGGCTTAGCCTTTTTAAAGGATGTGATATTCCTAGTGCGCCACTTTATTCGGTTGAGGACTTAATTAATGATGAGCATATCAAGGCTACTGAACAAATAATTGAGTTTGAACATCCGACAGAAGGGTTGATACAAACCACCGCTCCTCTCGGAAAGTTCTCTAAAACTCCTTTAGGAATTCACCAGCATGCTCCTAACCTTGGTGAGCATACCGAAGAATTGGTAGAAGAATTAAAAATAGACAAGCATTTTAAAGAACAAATATTAAAAAAATTACATTCAATAAAGGAGCAATAAGGTGGATTTTTCAATTAATCAGGAACAATCGATGATTGTTGATGCTATCCAGAGGATATGTGACGAGTTTGACGATGATTATTGGTTAGCCCGTGACAATGATGGAGAGTTTCCTGAAGAGTTTTTTCAAAAAGTATCACAAAGCGGCTGGCTAGGTATTGCCATGCCGGAAGAGTATGGCGGTGCTAATATGGGAATTACAGAAGCTGCCTTGATGATGCAAACAATTTCTCAGTCTGGGGCCGGTTTTAGTGGCGCGTCGGCCATCCATATGAATATTTTTGGTTTGAATCCTGTTGTTCGCTTTGGTTCTAAGGAATTAAAAGAGTCAGCTTTGCCACCACTGATTAGAGGGGAGCAAAAAGCGTGCTTTGGAGTAACTGAACCTGATGCAGGCTTAGATACTACTAAGTTAACGACGTTTGCCAAAAAAGTACCTGGTGGTTATTCAGTCACTGGGAGGAAGATTTGGATTTCTACAGCACAAGTAGCAGATAAGATCCTGTTATTAGCGCGGACGACGCCCTTAAGTGAGGTGAAGAAGCCGACAGAAGGGCTTTCTTTGTTCTACACAAAACTCGATAAAAATAAAGTAGAAATTAGGGAAATTGATAAATTAGGCCGTAAGGCCGTTGATTCAAACATGCTTTTCTTTGATGAGTTCTGGATAGATGAGGCTGACAGAGTGGGTGAAGAGGGTAAAGGCTTTGAGTATCTTTTACATGGGTTGAATCCAGAGCGTATTCTTATTGCTGCTGAGGCCGTCGGTTTAGCAAAAGTGGCGCTCAATAAAGCCTCACAATACGCCAAAGATCGAGTTGTTTTTGGAAGACCTATTGGTATGAACCAAGGGATTCAGCATCCATTAGCACAGTGCTGGATGCAGACTGAGGCTGCAGAATTGATGGTGTTAAAAGCTGCAGTTACTTATGATGAAAACAGACCTTGTGGTGCTTATGCTAATGCCGCCAAGTATTTAGCAGCTGAGGCCGCTTTTAATAGTTGCCAGACAGCAATTCAAACTTTAGGTGGTATGGGTTATGCCAAAGAATATCACGTTGAAAGATATTTGAGAGAGTCATTTATCCCGCGTCTTGCGCCTGTCAGTCCTCAATTGATTATGAGCTATATTGCAGAGAAGGTATTGGGCCTGCCAAAATCTTATTAATTCTAAAGGTTAAGTAGAAAATCGTAAAAAGAGAGTAAAGTTATGATCGTGAAATAACCCTTTGCTGTTGTGTTTTTTTGCAAGTAGCAAGGGAATTGTATGTGACTTAAACAAATCTGCTTCCCTCGGTTGTCCTCTGCCATGACATCTCTGCAGCTATGGATAAAGGCTCTTTTGGGCGGTACAGGCGCACCTCAAATGGTATTTGATTTTGCTTACCACCAATCACGACTAAATCACCCGCTGCACAGTCATTGGCAACTACAGACCAGGGTAACCAAGCTAATCCCAGACCCATGCGAACTAAGGTTCGTGCAACCTCAACTGAGTCACAACAGGCTATGGGCTCCAAAGCATAAGCATTGGAACGCAAATGATCGCCTAAAATATGATATAGAGATAAGGTGTTGTGATAGCTAATATGAGGGATAGTGGTGAATTCGTTGTCAAGGTTATAATTTTTGCCACTTTGCTCCGATCTTAGTGCTACAGGTACGAACTTGTCCGTTCCCAGCTGTAAGTACTGGAAGTTGTTATCTGTGATAGGAGTGGAAAGGCTTGGATGTTCATAACAACACAAAAAATCGACCTCATTTCGCTGTAATAGAATGACCATATCTGGCGTAGAGCCGGTTCTAATCTCGATGTTTATCTGGGTATTTAGCTCAGCGCTTATTATTTCTGTCATTTTACATACCCAATCAGCAACAAGTGTACTGGCAAGGTATCGTCCTGTCGCTATACGAAGTGAATAACTACTATCGGTATGTGAGGATTTAATTTTCTTGTTAATGATATTGAGTCGGGAGATGATATATTCCGCAGTAATCAGTAACTCTTGTCCCTCTTGAGTTAACTTTACTGGTATTGTGCTGCGATCAACTAGCTCGACACCTGCCCAATGCTCCAATTCTTTAATGCGACGACTAAATGCAGGGTGTGTGATATTGCGCAACTCAGCAGCTTTGGTAAAACTACGAGTTTTAGCTAAAGCAATCAAATCTTTGAGGAGTTTGGTCTCTGCCATTATTTCTCCAGTCACTATATTTACTTGTTAATCGACACTTGTACTTATCTCATCTAGAGCTTCGTGAACGTAACAACTCAGGTCAACCAATTATGCAAGGAGTTGTGCAAATTAAGCACAACATTTCCATGTTTAGCGTTTAGTATATAAGAAAAACTATATATTCAGGAGACATTGTTATGAGTAAATTAACTAGAAAAGGTGGGTGTCTTGTTGCGGCAGCCTTATCCTCAATCACGTTATTGGGCATATCTGCTCATACGGCCTGTGCGCAAAGCACTTACCCCGATCGTGCAATCACAATTGTTGTTGGTTATCCGCCCGGCGGTAGTGTGGATTTAACTGGCAGAGTGTTTGCAGATGCACTGGCTAAGCAATTAGATGCCAAAGTCGTGATTGAAAACTTGGGAGGTGCAGGCGGTACGATTGGGGCACAAAAAGTAATTCGTGCAACGCCTGATGGTTATACGCTATTAGTAGGTTCCTTAAATGAAATTGTGATTGCTGAAAATGTGAATCCTGCTGTGAAGTACAACGGTAGTAATGATTTGCAGGCAATTGGTCTAATTGGCGATCAGCCTTTACTTTTGGCAGCATCTAAAGAGAGTGGTATCACAAGCCCGGTTGACTTAGTCAACCTAGTTAAGTCAAATAAGTCTGCAGACTATAGCTATGGCTCCTCAGGTGTTGGTACGTCCTTACACTTAGCCGGTGAAATGATTAACGCAGTGACTCAAGGTCAATTCATGCATGTTCCATACCGTGGTGTAGCGCCTTTGGTTACAGATCTGGCTAGTGGTCGCATTGGCTTGGGCATGTTCGTATTGTCCTCTGGATTGCCTCAAGTAACATCCGGGCAAATGGTGCCTATTGGTGTAACTAGCGCGGAACGCTCATCTTTTGCACCTGATATTCCTGCCTTATCAGAAACGCCTGAATTAAAAGACATAGATATCAGTGTTTGGTTTGGTTTATTCGCACCTAATGGCCTTTCTGCAGAGGTGACTGAAAAGCTTCGTGTGGGTATGGCAGGAGTCTTAGCCGATCCAGATTTTCAGGAGAAGTATGCAGCAACGGGCAGTACTGTTATGACTACACAGCCAGATCTTCCTGCATTTTTTGAAGCAGAGCAAATTAAATTTAAGAAGTTGGCTGAAATAGCCGATATTTTAGCGGAAAAATAATGACAATACGTTTTGATATTCCATTGCCTGACATAAGTAATTTAGTACAAGGCAATACAGACACTCACGGTGTGTGGGAGTTCAACTCTGATGCAGAGGGTCCTAGCGTTATGGTTACTGCCTTGATTCATGGCAATGAACTTTGTGGTGCTTGGGCTCTCAAAGAATTGTTGGAGCATGGTGTTCGCCTCACAAAGGGTAGATTAATACTGGCATTTTGTAATTTGGCAGCTTTTGATTCTTTTAATGCAGAGTCTCATGATGCGTCGCGTTTTGTCGAAGAAGATATGAATCGCGTCTGGCAGTTAGATAAGCTCAATAACCCATCCACACAAGAGAGGCAGCGAGCCAAAGAATTGGTGAAATGGGTAAAAGGGGCAGACTATTTGTTAGATATACACTCTATGCACGAGCCGAGTGTGCCTTTACTCATGACTGGAATGCTAGAACGCAATGTTGATCTGGCTAAACGCCTAGGCACACCAAGGCACGTCATTATGGATGCTGGGCATAAGGATGGCACGAGGATGCGTGATTTCGGTCCTTTTGGAGACACTCACGGAACTGCACAGGCTTTACTGATTGAGTGTGGTTTCCACGGTGACCTATCGTCTATGACTGTCGCTCGTGAGCTTGTGGGGCGTTTTTTAGTTGAGTCTGAGGTTATAGAAGAGCAGGAGTTGCCTAGTGACTGGGTGCTGCCAGCAAAAGAATCGCAAATTGTACTGAAAGTAACCGATGCCGTTGTGGCAACTTCCATGAATTTGACTTTTGCCGAAGCTTATCAGGGCATGGAGTGCATTGCCAAAGCAGGCACTGTGATTGCTCAGGATAATGGTACGCCTATCGTGACGCCTTATGATAATTGCTACTTAGTCATGCCGTCGTTAAGACAGCTAAAGCCTGGCGTGACTGTTGTCCGTTTTGCAAAGGAGCATCACAGAAAGGATTGAGTTTTTGGACTACTTAAATTTAACGGGGGCTCCGATACCTAATCGAAGCCCCCGTAAACTGATGTCTACTCTAGCTTCTTGTGCTGCCTATTTCTTAACTAAGCCTTGCAGGCCAAACTCTGCCAGTATCTCATTCGTGTGTTGCCCAAGTAGAGGTGGCGCCATGCGATACTGTATCGGTGTTGCGGAGAGATTGATAGGACTGGCGACCGTTGGGCTGCTGCCGGCGGTAGGGTGATCAATGGTCTTCCATAGTCCGCGTGCTTTGACTTGTGGCATTTCAAAGGTCATGGAGATATCATTAATTGGACCACATGGGACACCTGCTTGTTTTAGCTTAGTCAGCCAGTTGTCTCTGCTATCCGTTTTCATGATGTCAGTCAAGAGTGGAATAAGCTCATTGCGATTGCTTAATCGTGCGGAGTTAGTAGCGTACTTGGGATTAGTGCCTAATTCCGGACGACCTATGGCATGAGAATAGGCTCGGAACTGTGAGTCATTGCCCACCGCTACGATTAAATGCCCATCATTAGAAGCAAAGACTTGGTAGGGTACGACGTTTAAATGGGCATTACCAAAGCGTTGAGGAACATCACCAGAGGTCATATAGTTAAGCGTCTGATTTGCTAACATAGCGACGTGTGAGTCTAGTAAGGCAATATCCAAATGCTGACCTAAGCCGCTGTTGTTGCGTTCCTGTAGGGCACCTAAAATACCCACGGTTGCATACATGCCGGTGATGATGTCGGTTACCGCAACACCGGCCTTTTGCGGACCGCCTCCAGGCAAATCATCACGTTCACCGGTAATGCTCATAAGACCACCCATGCCCTGGATGATGAAGTCATAGCCTGGCTCTTGAGCCATGGGTCCCGTTTGCCCAAAGCCAGTAATGGAGCAATAAATCAGTTTTGGGTTAATGGCTCTGATACTATCGTAATCAAGACCGTATTTCTTCAGGCCACCCACTTTAAAGTTTTCAACCAAGATATCGCACGATTTAGCCATTTCTCGAATTGTCTCAGCGCCTTCCGGTGTCGAGATATCGAGTGCTATAGAGCGTTTATTACGGTTTGTGCTAAGGTAATAGGCAGCTTCGCTAGTGTCATTGCCTTCGCTATCTTTTAAAAAAGGTGGTGCCCAAGTGCGCGTATCGTCACCGGTTCCGGGTCGCTCTACTTTAATTACATCAGCGCCCATATCGGCAAGTATTTGAGTAGACCATGGTCCAGCTAAAACTCGAGATAAATCGAGTACCTTAATCCCATCAAGAGGTAGTTTACGTTGAGTCATATTAATTTTTAATCTTAGCAATACCGTTACTTAAAACAACAATGTCACGCTCTTTTACTTTCGCTTGAAATGATATTTCTTCGTCATTTAGTGCCCACATTTCAACGACCAAAGTCTCACCGGGGAAAACTGGTGAGGAAAAGCGAGTATCAAATCTTAGTAAATGTTCTGCTTGGTAGTCACAATAATTTTTAACAAGTGCATGAGCAGCCAAGCCATAAGTGCATAATCCGTGCAGAATGGGTTTGTCAAAACCTGCTGCTTTGGCTATTTCAGGATCGATATGGAGTGGATTTGGGTCCGCATTTAAACGATATAAAACAGCTGCATCAGGACGAATTTCGATTTCTTCGATGGCGTCAGGGGAGCTGGCAGGGGGCTTTGGTAGAGCGCTAGGGCTTTCATCGCCTTGACCAAAACCACCATCGGCACGGCAGAAAGTAGTTTGCTCTGTAACCGCCAATAGCGTGCCATTTTCATCAAAAATACTACGCTCAACAATCACGAGAGCACCTTTATCAGCACCTTTGTCGATCACATGACTAACGCGACTTTGCGCTTTGATTGTGCCGCTTTTTGGTAAAGGTTTCAGGATGGTGAGGCGTTGCTCACCATGAACAACCTTAAGAAAATTTATCTTAGCCTTTGGATTGGTCATCCAGAGTCCCGGATAGCCTAAGATAACAGCCATCGTAGGAAAGGCTTTCAGTTCTTTTTCGTAAATATATTGTAATTGCTTTGTATCGAGCGGATCGTGACCGATCCCTAGACTTAGCGCGTAAATGATCGTATCTTTTTCAGTGTAGGTATGCTCAATCTCAGGGAATTCCCAATTCTTGATTAAGTCGTAGTCTATAGGCATCTAAAAAGCCTCCATGCAGTAAATTTAAGGCCAGTACGCCGCACATAAATAATGTACGGCGCGTAGCTATCTAAGTATTGACAAGTAAGGGCCTTACTTAGATAGGATCCCAGTTAATTACCTCAGGCGAGCGTTCAAGCTTAAAGAAGCTGCCTTTCATTGCAGGAATAGCGGTTTCAGCGATGGCCTCTGGGGTCCAGCCTGTGGACATATGTACAGAGCGGATAGGTCGAGGTTGGCTAAATAGCATGATTTCATTGGCACGGACACCAAAGATTTGACCGGTAACTTCACTGGCTGCATCACTGCCTAGATAAACAGCCATAGGAGCCACTTTGTTAGCTTCCATCTTTTGCAGCTTAAGAACACGTGCTTTTTCTTCTTCAGTCTCTGCTGGAATCGAGCTGGTCATACGGCTCCAGGCAAAAGGCGCAATGCAATTCGAACGAACATTAAAACGTTGCATATCTAATGCAATTGACTTGGAAAGAGCGACAATGCCAAGTTTGGCTGCAGAGTAGTTGCTTTGGCCAAAATTACCGATAAGGCCAGAGGTAGAAGTCATATGAACAAAGGCACCGGACTCTTGGTCACGGAAATGAGCTGCGGCGGCTCTACTAACAAAAAAGGTACCATGTAAATGAACATCAATTACCTGACGCCATTCTTCTTCGCTCATCTTGTGAAACAAACGATCGCGTAAGTTACCGGCGTTGTTCACTACCACATCAATGCGGCCGAAGTGGTCAATTGCCGTTTCAATAATGCGATTGGCTGAGTCATAAGCCGCGACACTGTCGGTACTAATGACCGCTTGTCCCCCAGCTTGTTTGATTTCATTAGCGACTTGTTGAGCCGGACCATCACTGCCACCTTCACCACCAAGGCTAACACCAATATCATTTACCACAACTTTAGCGCCTGCTGCTGCATAGGCAAGGGCAATGTCACGACCAATACCACCGCCGGCACCAGTGATGACAACAACTTTACCTTCTACCATTCCACTCATGTTTGTCTCCATTAAGTTTATTTTTAAAGTAATGTTTTTAACAATACTATTAGATAGTAGACCATATTTGCTTTGCTCTTCTTAGTTTTTCTCTAGCCCTCCCTTCTGTATAAATTAAGGCTTGGATTAGAACTTAAGGCTTTTGATTTACTGAGGTGGGGATTAAGCTTTTAAAGAGGATAATACTTGTTATTACTGATGGGTAAGTGCTTGTTATCGCTGCATAATTAATATTCTAATAAAAAATTCTAATTAAACAGGAGATATCTTTTATGTTAAGAAGTGCAGGTAAATTGCGACGTGGTTTTTTAAAGCTAGGTTTAGCTTATTCATTATTGGGGGTGACTGGTTTTTCAGGTATAGCAATGGCAGCTGACTGGCCTCAAAGGGCGGTTACTTTTATTGTGCCTTTTGCTCCTGGAGGGCCTGTAGATACCGCAGCGCGTATAGTGACTATGCCATTTAATAGTGTTTGGCAATATCCCGTGGTTATTGATAATAAAGCGGGGGCTGGAGGGATCGTCGGTGCACGCACTGCAGTCAAGGCTAAACCAGATGGTCATCACTTTTTCTTTGGTGCTATTCATCATGCTATTTTGCCTAGTTTGAACAATAATTTGGGCTATGAAATAGGTGAGGATTTAGTTCCGGTGGCAGGGATAGCGAGATTCCCTTTAATCCTTGTGGCGCATCCCTCACTAAAGGTCAAGACGGTTCAAGAGCTTATTGATTTGGCTAAAGCAGAGCCAAACAAGATAGCGTATAGCTCGTCCGGTACGGGGGGCGGTACACACCTCGCGGGTGAGTTGTTTGCTAGTCAAGCGGGAGTTCAGTTACAGCATATTCCTTACAGTGGTAGTGCACCGGCAGTGCAGGATTTAGTCGGTGGGCAGGTGCAACTGATGTTTGCTGACGCGACTTCTGCCTTGCCATTTATTAAAACAGGTCAAGTGGTGCCATTAGGGGTGGGGAATCAAGAGCGTTCTGCATTGGCACCAGAGCTCCCGACAATTAGTGAGGCAGGTTTGCCAGGTTATGAAGCCTACTCTTGGAGTGGTTTGTATGCGTCAAAAGGCACTTCTCAAGAGGTTATTGACAAGCTGGCGGCTGAGTTTGAGCGGTCTTTATCCAATCCGGAAATTATTGAGCGTATGAATGGTTCCGGTTCTGAACCTATGTTTTTTAAGCCAAGTGATTTCGCCAAGTTTACACAAGATGAAATAGCGAAGTGGCGCGATACTATTCAAAAGGCTAATATTCAAGTTCAGTAAATTAGTATGGAACTTATCTAAAAATAAGACCTCGGTGATTATTCAGCGAGGTCTTTAAGTAAGGAAGTAATTAATTTAGAAAGTGAGTTTACTGAATCTTAGCACCAGAGTTATCAACAGCTACTTTCCATTTGGCAATTTCTTCATTAATTAAATTACCAAAACTTTCCGGAGAAGAAGCGACTATTTCATAACCATAGTCATTAAGTTGTTTTGTAATACCTGGGTTGTGTGCCGCATCGGTAAACGCCTTGTTCAAGGATCTAATGACAGAATCGGGTGTACCTTTAGGTGCGACAACTCCATACCAGCCACTGACATCAAATCCCTCCACTCCAGTTTCATCTAAAGTAGGGAGATCTGGTGTAATAGCAGCGCGATTGACACTTGAAACAGCTAACCCCTTTAATTTTTTATCTTTGACATGAACAACAGAAGTTGAGATGCTATCAAACATTAGGTCTACCTCGCCAGATAACATGGCGACAACTGCTGGTCCACTGCCGCTGTAAGGAATGTGCAGTAAAGAGGTGTCGGTGGCAATAGCGAATAACTCAACCGCGAGGTGACTTGTGTTGCCGTTACCTGCCGAGGCATAGGTAACACCTCCCGGATTTTTCTTGGCGTACTCAATTAGTCCTGCAATATCGTCAAACTTAGCTTTTTTAGAAGCAGCGACAATTAACGGAAGTGAGGCTAGATGAGTGACAGGTACAAAGTCTTCAGTTGTGTTGTAAGGAAGGTTTTGGTAAAGACTTGGATTAATCGCATGAGCCGCTAACACCATCAATACGGTATAGCCGTCTGGTTTAGACCGTGTTAATTGAGAACTTGCAATTGTTCCTCCGGCTCCCGGTTTATAGTCCAGAATGACCGATTGACCTAAATCTTTCTGCATCTGTGCGGCTATAGGGCGGGCAAGTATGTCTGCACTTCCACCAGGTGGGTAGGGAATTAAAAGAGTAATGGGTCGATCAGGGAAATCATTTGCATGACTGACGCTGATACTAGAGACTAAGCATGCGCTTAGGATTAATACAGATTTTTTAAGTGTTGATAAAAAGTTCATGATAGTTTCCTGCAACAATTGAGCAATAAACCTCTGAGGTGGCTTACTTTATCTAATAACTATTAAACTAAACTCGCTTTGCCCGCATCATCAATTTGTATGGTTTGTAAGTTATGAGCAAATACTAAAGGTGCTTCGCTCTTTGACTGTAATTCCTTTGGACTAAGGCCTTCAATTATTGCTTCAACAATAAACTGATTGTTTTTGATGGCAATTATGGCGAGGTCTGTATAAACCTTATTGACCACGCCGGCACCTGTTAGCGGATAGGTGCATGTGTTTAACAGTTTATGCTGACCGTCTTTAGTGTTGTGTTCCATCATGACAATGACATTTTTAGCGCCAACCGCAAGATCCATTGCGCCACCGATTGCTGCGATTGCATCAGGTGCGTCGGTAAGCCAGTTAGCTAAGTCACCATTTGGCGCTACCTGGAAGCCGCCTAAAATAGCGTAATCCAAATGACCACCACGCATCATGGCGAAAGAATTGCAGTGTTCGGTAATTGATGCGCCATTTAATAAAGTCACGGGTACTCGTCCCGCATTGACAATGTCACTATCAATTTCATCACCTACAGCAGCGCGGCCCATACCTAAAATGCCATTTTCGCTATGCAGAATAATTTCACGATCAGGTGGTAAATGATCGGAGACTTTGACGGGGATACCAATGCCTAAATTGACATAACTGCCATCAGGTAAGATATTTGCCACAAGAGCGGCAATCTGATCACGGTTAAGGGCTTTAATATTACTCATAACTTGCTCCGGCTAGCACAACAGATTTAACAAAAATACCCGCAGTCATGACATGCTCAGGATGAATGTCACCAAGTTCGACAATCTTGTCGGCTTGGACAATAGTGTTTTTACTGGCTGAACACATAGCAGGACTAAAGTTTCGAGCAGCCCAACGGTAGGACAAGTTACCCCAGCGATCGGCTAAATGGGCCTTGATGAGAGCAAAGTCACCGTGTAATGGTTGTTCTAGTACGTAGCCAATGCCATCAATGACGCGGGTCTCTTTGTCTTCAGCGACTAAGGTGCCGTAACCGGTTGGCGTAAAGAAAGGGCCTAAGCCCGCTCCAGCAGCACGAATTCTTTCAGCCAGGGTCCCTTGCGGCATACATTCTAATTCAACCTCTCCAGTGCGATACGCCTCAGCAAAAACATGCGAGCGAGGAGGGCGGGGATGTGAGCAGACAATTTTGCGTACCTGTTTGTTTTTGATTAATCCGGCAATGCCGACTTCGTCAGTTCCTGCATTATTACTGATAATCACCAGGTCTTTACGATTCAGAATTCGCAGTGACTCAAGTAACTCAAAGGGGATGGCAGTATCACCAAACCCTCCGATAAGAATTGAGGAGCCATCCTTGATCGGCTCCAACGCTTCTAAGTGTGTATCTAAAATCTTATTGAGCATACTTAAACTTAATCCATGGTGATATTGGCACTTT
>LSQX01071153.1_pt1 | contig 25213 bp, 19 predicted proteins | sample 654561 | NCBI WGS metagenome assembly LSQX01 (sample SAMN04489861, study PRJNA283612) | anaerobic digester metagenome | isolation source: 4 biogas reactors fed with cattle manure at either 37C or 55C with and... | place: Denmark: Kongens Lyngby | collected 2014 | reverse complement strand
GTCTGCTCATATCATCTGACGTTCCGCGACGCCGAGCAGTTCTGTCCCGAACCGGTTCACCCATACCGCTCCGGGCACCTGATCATCGCACTGGAGCTACTGAAGACGCTGCAGGGCGTGTAGACAAACGTCCGGCTCGGCCCAGTACCACATGACGAGAGGATGACGCTATCGTGAACCACATCACGTACTTCGACGCATGCTGCTACCTGGGACGCCACATGCACATGCATGAAGGCGAACCGGAGACGGCAGAGCAAATCCTGGCTGCCATGGACCACTACGGCATTGACGAAGCGCTCGTGATAGACCCTCTAGCGTCTGCAGCCAGTCCTCGGGCCGGCAACCAACGCATCCTGGAGCGCACTGGTGCGCATCCACGGCTGTATCCGGCGTGGGCCGGTCTCATGCCACACAGTGACGAACTGGCGCCGCCAGCAGAGCTAGTGCAGCAGATGCGCGAACTCGGCGTGGCTGCTCTGTATCTTTTCTATGGCCAGTACGACATGCCACTGTCATCGTGGGCACTGGATGAGCTCCTGGGCACGCTGGAGCAGGAAAGCATACCGCTTTTCCTCTGCCCCACAAATGTGCGCAGCCGCAATACCTCGAACGCGACCGACTGGGACGGCGTGGTGCGCGTCTGTTCCGATTTCCCGCAACTGCCTGTGGTTGTCACGGAATACCGCATCTACAACAGCCAGCGGAAAATGCTGGAGGCACTGGCAGCGTGCCCAAACTTAAAGGTGGACCTGTCTGCTATCTGGCTGCACAAACGCATCGAGTTCATCTGCCGCCGGTTCGGTGCTGACCGGTTGGTGTGGAGCTCCCAACTGCCTGAGCGCAACCCGGGCGGTGCCCTGATGCAGCTCAACTACTCCGATATATCTGAAGATGAATTGGCGCTGATTGCCGGAGGCAACATGCGGCAGATGCTGTCATGGAACCCCAACCTGCAATCCAGCGAGACTGTGGACTTCCCAGAGCCGCTCGACAGCCTGCATCGTGCCGTGCGCGAGAGGGTGTCGCTGGCGAGTGAAGAGTTCTACGATTGCCATGGGCACCTGGGCTGGTCAAGTCCGAACCATGTGCTGATCGAAGAGCCCGCCGATATAGTCGCCGAGATGGACAAGTTCGGCGTTCGCGCCTGCTGCGTCTTCAGCCTGGAGGGCGTCTTCGCCGATGAGAAGTGGGGAAATGACGAAGTAGCGCGGATCATCTCACAGTATCCCGACCGCTTCATGGGCTTCACGCTAGTCAACCCCAACCACGGAGAGGAGATGATGCGGGACGAGCTCGAGCGCGGGCTGGAGCTGGGCATGCAGGGGGTCAAACTCATCCCACACTACCACGGCTATCCGGACGATGGGCCGCTGATTGACGTAGCATGTCAATTCGCCCATGAGCACGGCCAGTTCATCCTCAATCACAACTGGGGATCGGCCGAACAGATGCTGCGGCTGTGTCAGAGCTTCCCGAACGCATGCTTTTTCACCGGCCACTCAGCAGACCACTATGCCGAAGTGGTGAAGCAGGTGGACAATCTGTACATCTGCACCTGCCCGTTTCTGCTCTGGAGGCAAACCGAACGGTTCGTCGAGCTGTACGGCGCTGACCGCCTCCTATTCGGTTCGGATCTGTCGGACCTGCCAGTCGGCTGGGGTCTGGGGCACATCATGTATGCCCGCATATCAGAGGCCGACAAGCGCAAGATACTCGGCGAAAATCTGCAGCGGCTCATGGCAAAATACGCCATCCGGCCTCGGAGCTGAGGTCGGATGGCGTGACCAGACATGCACATGGCTGCACCAGATGCCAGGAGCGGACCTCTACTGGCGCAGGGAAGATAGCACGGTCTGCAACACCAACTCATCGAGGTCTATACCGCTCACTGCATCTGCGGCCCGAGCAATCTCATCTGAGCTAGTGGTATCTCGATTCAGTGCTAACTGTTCGACCACTGCTCTCACCATGTCATCAGGAAGTACCGCCCGTAACGCAGCGATTAGCTGTGCAAGCCGGCCATAGTCGGCAGCAGCCAGCGCGTACTGACCGTCGGCATTCTGCGGAGGATCAGGAAGCAGGCCTGCCTCAAGATACAGTGGCAGGTCGTCGCGTGCGATAGTCCATAGGGTCCCAGAGGCGACAACCTCATCCGTGAGCTGTCCTAGCGCCGTAAAGTCAGGCATCTTGCTCACCGCGGTCAGCTTCGGACTGTCAGCGTTCGACAGATCCTGCATGGTCAGATGAAACACTGCTGTGTCAGTACCGACTATTTCGCCAGTAGTGCTAACGATTTGACCAGGCAGACGCACCGTCACATCTATCTTGAAAGTGGCCATGAGCCCCGACATCATGGCTGCCAATTGCCCTGGGTCCAATTCCTGCTCATCATCAGCATCTTCCTCCGGCGCTAGAGGGTTGTCTGTGGGCAGTTCCATGGCAAATATGTAGTGAGTGCTCAACCGATGCCGCACTTGCTGGCGAATTATGCTGGGGCCCGCACCATCCTCGCCCGCGTCGAAAGCCTCATCCGGCCCAAGCAGCTTTTTACCGCTGACCGTGCGTGTGGTCTCAGTGTCTTCCACCGCGACGTCGTCCATATCGGGCAGCGTACCGAAGTCTTCGATCTGCTCAGCCATCTCGATTGGAGCGGTGATCTTCACTCCAACCTCCGCAGACATATCCGGGCTCACCGTGATGCCCATGTCAACCGTCATGCAGCCTGTGCAGACCACGATCAATACCACTACGGCCATGCTCAACAGTCTTTTCATATCGCTATTCCTTTACTTTACTGTCAATTCATGTAGCCCAGATGCGGGTTACACTGTCACAAATCTTCTTCGGATCGCCCATCGTGTGACATCGGCCTTCACCTATGATAGTACCTGCCCCTCAGCCTCAGTCAAGCTCGCAGATAAAGGTATACCACGAAGGTAGAAAATGCACTGACGAAGACTGCTCCGGTTACAACGATCTCAGCTTTGCTTGCTGCCAGCAAGATGCCGATTGCTAGCAGGGTCACTGAACTGGCCGACAGAGCTCGCAAACCCGCTTCGGTAGCACATCCAGCCAGCAAATCGGTGGGAAGCGCCAGAAGACGATTGCATTGTCCGCACCGGTGCGATCCCGGTGGGTTCTCTGCAGCGCACTCCGGACAAATCTTCACTCCCAGGCGCTGTTGCCGAAGCAGGCGCTTGAGCCGCTCCAGCAGCCTCTCCATCTCTTCATCCTCACCAGCGCGCTCAAGATACTGCTCTACATAGCCGACAGCACGGTCATATTCACCCCGGCGCCTGCAAATATCCACCGCCCGCTTGTAGCTTGACGACAACGTAGGCCGTTTGGCAATGATGGCGTCACACTCGGCCAAGTCTTCAGCGTCCATAGCATCCAGAGCGCGCTGATTCGCCACTCGCTGCACCAACTGAACCCCCACACATAGCGCGGCCAAAAGCACGAGGAGCATCAGGCCAAGTGGCGTACCCCAACTGCTGACGATCCCTCCCACAAAGCCCAGCAGCACTACCAGATACACCGTACCCTCGACAGTGTCAATCGCTTTGTCGAGCACCAGTGAGATCACCCGGTAGCATGGATATGAGATCATCAGCAAGGCTGTCAGCAGGATGAGGGTACCACCTACTGCGCTCTCGGCAGTAGCTCCGGGCACTACTGATCACCCCTACGCCTGATCTGGAGCGGTGCTTTGCCCCTCGTAAATGCTAGCACCTCGCCTTTTCAGCTCAGCTCTCAGCTCACCGCTGTCCACACCCCGTATGTCACAGCCATCACGCAGACAGAGAGCAGCGGCCACTCCTGCAGCCTCACCGTTGCATGCGGCGATCGGCATCACACGATGCGATGAGTGAGCCTCATGGTCAGAGCTGATAGGCCTGCCTGCTACCAGTAAGTTGTCAAAGCCCAACGGACACAGACATCGGTACGGTATGTCATAAGCCTCGCCGGGTGGCAACTGCTTTATGACCGTGCCAGTACCTGCCGGATTGTGAATATCCACCGAGTACGCTCCGCGTGCGATACCGTCCTCGAATTTGCGCGCGGACAGCACATCATCGGCTGTGAGCACATAGTCACCGGTAATTCGTCTGGATTCGCGCACCCCAATCTGCGGGGCGATCTCCGAAATATAAGCATTTTCGAAGCCGGGCACCCGGTCGCACAAGAAACGGGCAGTCTGTTCCACCTGTCTACGCGCGATCAGTTCCGCCTCGGTCAGTGACAGCGTGTCTGTAGCATCGTGCATGACCACCCGAGTGGTGTTGAAATGGATCTCTCCCACTTGTGGGGTATAGAATAGCAGCACGTTCTCGCGCGGATTTTCTATCTGCCCGGTTGCCTGCGCCTCCCAGTACAGTTCATTTATGCCTTCTCGGGAGGGCATGGCTTCCTCATCCACTCCTACCATGCGGAAACACATCGTCATAGGCTGACTGTGGCCGTCTTCAGGTCTGCCTTTTTCGAACTGCGCCCCTGCCCATGCGGCAAGATCACCATCCCCGGAGGCGTCTATGAAGACTTTTCCGCTGACTACCTGCAATCCTGATTTTCCGGCAAGAACTACCCTGCTCACCGTGCCCTCATGGGCCGACGCATCTGCAACAAAGCTGTGTAGTAGCAGCCTGACACCCGCGCCATGAACCAGGGCATCACAGGCGAATCGCATGATACGGGGATCGAAGGCACGTCTGGCCTTGGCCCGCTCTGTCCACCCTCCCATGCACTGAAGTTGCTCGATTAGCCGCTGGAAAAGCCCCAGATTGATCTGCTCTTCGCCTGCAAAATAAGTCATGAAAGGGTTGACCAGTCCGGCGGTAGCCATTCCCCCGAGAAATCCATATCGCTCTACCAGGACGACATCGGCCCCTTCCTCGGCGGCAGCAACTGCCGCACACAGCCCAGCTGGTCCTCCACCTATAACCACAACATCGGTCTCCGCAGCCACCGGAAGCGTCTGGTAGAATTGCTCACGCATGAAACTCGCCTGCCTTTCACTGTAATCTCAGTCTTGCCTATTTCGTACAGTCGCATCAGATTCCTGCACTACCGGCCACAATCGGTGGTCACAGCTCAAATGATGCCATCACAGTGGAGACGCAGGTTTCCCAGCCGTCGTGGGCGAATAAGCATGGTGCGACTTGAACGCCATAACGGCGTGATATGTGTAAGGAGGATCGGAAATGAAGGTCGGACTGAGTGCAATCATCACTCCTCGAGAGTGGTCGTTTGCCCAAACCGTACAGGAGGCCAAATCGGCCGGGTACGAATCTTTAGAAGTGGTATTGGCTGATGAGGGCGACCTCACCATGGATACCCCGCCTGCGCAACTGGAAAAGTATGCCGCCATCGCTGCCGATGAAGGCATGGAATTGGCGTCCGTCGCGGCACTTGTACGCGAGGCGCCAAAGGATCTCATGACCTCGGATGATGCGGTCCGAGCTGCCAGCATCGACACCATGCGGCGGTGCCTGGATGCCACTGCCGCTATGGGCGTAGACACCATGCTTCTCACTCTTGGCGCACTAAGCGATGACCTGTACTACCACGAAGCCTATGCAAATGCCCTGCAAGCCCTGCAGCGCCTGGCACCACATGCCGAAGCCGTACAGGTGAATATCGCCGTTGAATACGTGTGGAACAAGTTCCTACTCAGCCCCATGGAGTTTGCCCGCTTCTGTGATGAAGTCGGCAGCCGACGTGTGGGTCTGTTTTTCGATACCGGCAACATGACTGTCTTCGGCTATCCGCAGCACTGGGTACGCATTTGCGGTGCTCATCTGATGAAGGTCCATTTCAAGGACTTCAAGCGACAGGGCTACCAATGGATGCCGCTTCTCGAAGGCGATGTCAATTTCCCCGCGGTGATGGCTGAACTCAGAACAATCGGCTACGACGGCCCACTGCTGTCAGAGGTCGCACCCTCTATCGCATCTCTGGAGGACACCGCTGACGCCATACGTCGCATCATCGAGATGTAGACAGCAACAGGCTCAACTCGATGGCAGGCTGTTGTGATAGCTGTAATTCTATATGCTTAGAAAGCTGGCTGCAATACAGACGCTCTGATTGCAATTCCCAGCGCAGTTACAGACAAAAAGGGCGGGTCACGCTGGACCCGCCCTTTTGTTTTGGCTGTGGCAGACCTGGAATTGTCTGACTATTCGTCGCCGATAGTGATTTGTGGTTCACGCCCCTTTTCACGAACAAAGTCGGGGTCGGCTCCGACAATTTCTGCCTCTCGATCGGGCTTGTCTGGCGCCTGTGCGCTATAAATTGTAGGTCGAGGCTCCAACACTAGCACATCTCGGACGAATATCTCATCAGGTTCGCGGTCGGATATCCGTACCCTGGTTTCGTCACTCCAGTATCCCTTCTTGCCGGCGGCGATGGTGAATTCATCCACATCACCAGGGTAGTTCATCACTACTCTATACCTATCACTGGTCCAATTCGCCCGCCAGTTACGCCACGTGCGAGGCCAGCCCTGCCCCAAGGTCTGAAGCCACGATTTGGTCTTACGTGTATCTTCGCGTCCATCTACCCACACACTAGCATCACCAATCGGACGTCCGGCCGGGTCCACTACTCGCAGTGCGATCGTCAAATTTTTATACTGTGGATAGGCCGGATGTCCCGACACGTACCCGTCATCATCATCAATGTCAGTGCCGTCACAGCCACCCAAAGTAATCAGTATCGGAATCCAAACGAGCGCGGTGATGACTAACCATCTGGTCTTGCCAGTCTGTATGTTCATTTTCGCTTCCTCCTCCATTCGGTGCGCCGCGCCTTATGCTCAGCTTCTACTATATGCTATAGTAGATATACCCAATTGTCAATACATGCAATCAGATATCTTCTATTATGTTGGCATCGTTAGCAGGTTGACGTTTCAATTCAACGAAAGTGTTCAGTATACCCCCAAAACTACATATAGGCATTTGAGATTAGGAGCTGTAACCTATGTCGCTGCAAGTAGGTTTCGTCGAATGCAATATCACCCCTCCATTAAGTTGTGCCATGGCCGGGTATGCCGATCGAGATCACGGAGCTACAGCTCTGGAAGACCCGCTCAAAGCCCAGGTGTTATTTTTGCGCAACGAACAAACGGCAATCGCACTGGTGTGTACTGACTTGATTGGTGTGGACGAAGAAACTGTAGCTGAGATCCGTCAGAGAGCGAGCAAATTGACCGAACTGAAGCCACAACAGATCATGATATGCGCCAGCCATACTCATTTCGGGCCTGCGCTTAGAGTCAGTGGCCATCGCGAGGACGAACAGATGATAGCACTCGCCGATAAGTATCGTGAAGGACTGATCTATTCTCTCGCGACGGCAATCAGCGAGGCTGCGTCAAACGCTCAGTTGGCACGCGTCGGGTACTCCACCACCCGGGCCTGGGGCATTTCTTTCAACCGACGCCTGGTGGACCTGGCCGGAGACAAGAGCGCACATGTCAAGTATACGTTGCCAGCCGAGGAAGCGGTAGCTGCCTCATATGATGGCGCCAGACTTGCCGATGCTTGGCCGCGACATGGCCATCTGGGCCCACGCCTCACCCCACCGATGGAGATTCTCGAAGGGCTAAGTGCGGGCATCGTAGACAACGAAGTGCCTCTGCTGCGTGTGGATACAGCTGATGGCCGGCCGCTCGCGACGCTGATCTCGTTTGCCTGTCATGCGGTAGTCGGAAGTGGCGACCACTACGCCATATCTGCTGACTACCCGGGGCAAGCTCGGTGGGCGTTTGAACAGACCGTGGGAGGGCCACTACTTTTCGCCGCTGGATGTGCAGGTGATCAAGTGCCAACCTGGCGTCGCGGCAACTCTCGCCAGCGTGTCGGACGGGCGCTTGGCTGTCAGGCGGCCAAATCATGGCAGGAAGTCGACGAACTTGCCGACGAGATTACCCTGGCTTGCACCAGTCGCAAAGTGACATTGCCGTTGCCCATCGACTATCCCAACCCTGAAGACGTCCGTCAAAAGATGGCGGCACTTGACAACAAAAGTAGCGACGAGTATCGCCGCCTCCAGTGGCAGTTGCAGCGAGTTGAGAAGGTTGCCAAGACCGGTGGCGCGTCATATGAGATGTGGGCGGCACGTGTCGGTGACATGGGTATCGCATGTACACCGGGCGAGACCCTGGCCGAGATTGGCTTACAGATAAAGCAGCGCTCCCCGTTCAAGTATACTTCCATCATCAACATCGCCAACGCAACTGCCGCCTATTTGTGCACTGACCACGCCATTCGAGAGGGCGGCTATGAGCCTGGTGGCATGAATCCCGGGGGCCTGGGAACGGAAAACGTACTGGTAGAAACCGCGGTGGAAATGCTGTCCGAACTGCACGACACAGGATAGTCCATCATCCGCACAAAAAACGGGCGGAGTCGAATTGCCGACTCCGCCCGTGGAGTTATGCTCTACCTTCTCTTGCACTCACTAGACGGCTGAGTCTTTGCTCTCCAGAGTAGACTGAACCGCAGCCATTTCCTTGCTCTCACGCTTGGAAATGATCAGGGCGATTGCCACGATCACAGCCAGCACGATGCCGATGATGACCAGCATAGTGCCCGGTTGAGCCATGTCTTTGCCCCCGGAACCGGCCACGATCATTGGAGCAACCAGCAGACCGACCAGGTTCATCACCTTGATCAGCGGGTTCAGCGCCGGGCCTGCAGTGTCCTTGAAGGGGTCGCCGACGGTGTCGCCCACGACTGCCGCAGCATGCGCGTCGCTGCCTTTGCCGCCATACAGGCCATCTTCGATGGTCTTCTTGGCATTATCCCATGCGCCTCCGGAGTTGCACATCAGGACGGCCATGAGCTGACCGGAAACGATGATACCGCCCAGATAGCCGCCAAGGCCACCCCAGCCAAGCCAGCAGCCCACGATAATCGGGGTCAGTACAGCCAGGAGAGCCGGGCCGATGAGTTCTTTGATAGCGGCCTGAGTGCAGATATCCACCACACGTCCTGACTCGGGCATCACTCCAGGCTTGCCCTCCATAAGACCGGGGATCTCGCGGAACTGCCGTCGTACTTCGTTGATGATCAGGAACGCCGCGCGGGAGACCGCTCTGATGGTCATGGAGCTGAACAGATACGGCATAGCTCCACCGACTAGAAGGCCAATGAAGATATGGGGCTTGTCTATCTCGACCGACAGGCGCTCCAGCGCCGCCAGGGAGATGCTCTCTCCACCGCCACCACCAGCTTGCCCTTCGGCAACCTTTGAGAGGTAGGAGCCGAACAGCGAGACTGCGGCAATTACCGCTGATGCAACTGCGATGCCCTTAGTGGCAGCTTTGGTGGTGTTACCCACTGCGTCAAGGAGCTCCACATTCTCGACGCCCTCTTCGATGCCTGCCATCTCAGTGATACCCTGAGCGTTATCAGCAATCGGGCCGTAGGTGTCCATAGCAACGATGACACCTGTGGTCGTCAGCATGCCCAGCCCTGTCAGCGATACGCCGTAGAGTATCTCTACCGGGTTGGCTTCAGATCCGAACACGAGAATGGAGCCGAAGATACAGGCTGAGATCACGAGAAGGAAATACACTGAGCTTTCCAGGCCCTCTGCGAACCCGGTCAGAATTGTCGTAGCGCTGCCAGTTTGTGCTGACTTGGCCACTGACTGCACTGGCTTAAACTCTCCTGAGGTATAGTACTCAGTAAGTTTATACATGGCCACGGCCATGATGATGCCAAGTAGTGTCGCGACAAAGAGGCGCATGTCACCAACATAGAACTGGGCGACAAACCAAAACGCCACTACCGAAACAAGCGCAGACCAGATGAAGCCTCGAGTGATTGCCGCCAGAGGGTTCTCTTGTTCGCTGCGCAATCGCACGATATGCACACCAAAGATTGATGTGAGTACTCCAATACCTCGCACGATCAGCGGAAACATGATCCACAGGACTGCATCATGCATATCACCTGTGATCGTTCCGTGAGCAAGCGCAAGGATCATGGAAGCAACCAGTGTCACCTCATATGATTCGAAGATGTCGGCAGCCATCCCTGCACAGTCGCCAACGTTGTCTCCAACCTGGTCAGCGATGACAGCAGCGTTACGCGGGTCATCTTCCGGTATACCCGCCTCAACTTTGCCCACAAGGTCGGCACCTACGTCGGCAGCCTTGGTGTAAATCCCACCGCCGACACGCATGAACAGGGCCAGCAGACAGCCGCCGAAACCGAAGCCCAGCAGCACCTCAGTCGCCTGCTCATAAAAAATCATGAAAATGATGGTGGCACCAAGCAGCCCCATGGTGACGGTGAACATCCCCGCCACACCACCGGCACGGAATGCTACCAGTACCGCATCAGCAAGACTGGTGCGAGCCGCCTGAGCGCACCGCACGTTCGCCTGCACGGCCAGGGTCATGCCCATATAGCCTGCGAAGGCTGAGCAAAAGCAGCCGAGGATGAACGCCAGGCCGCGCCCCACGGCTATGTCCCAGCCCGCGCTAACGCCGCTAAACAGCAATGCGAGGCCCAGGACTAGGATGAGCAATGCAATGGTGCGAAACTGCCGGTTAAGATAGGCATAGGCGCCTTCCTGAATCTGTCCGGCAATCCGCTGCATCTCTTCGGTTCCCGGATCAGCTGCCAGCACCTGCTTGCGCAGATGCATGGCATACAGGATACCGATGATGCCACAGACGATTACGCCCCATAAGGCGGCGTGGTCGAACGACGACAATACTTCTTTCACTTACGATCTCCTCCCTTGGTAAAGCTTGTCCGAGTGACCAGTCGATCTAATCTCCCGGTTTTTCGCTTTCACACTATAGACGCACTTATTTATAGACGCATGTGAACTAAGACCAGAACCTAAAACCAACTCAAATCCACCCAAATGCCCCGCCAAGTATACCTACCAGACCGAGAACCAGGCAGTAAATACCAAACCGAACAAAAAGTCCTCCGTGCTGTACAGAGCGTACGACACCATAAATTGCTACATATCCTACTGCTGCCGACACGATCATGCCAGTCAGATATAACGGCATTTGCTCAAGCAAGTCTCCGCTATTGGCCAGCTTTCGAATCGCCAGCGCAAATGCACCGGCGATCGGCGGTATAGACATCAAGAAGGCGAATCTGGGAGCCCAGTCTCTACTCAACCCCCGCCACAGACTACCGGATATGCAGGAACCGGAACGCGAGACACCAGGCAAAATGGCTACAGCCTGGGCGATACCAACCAATAACGCATCGAAATGCGTCAGTTCGCCGGCCTCTCGGGTCCCTACCATCCGGTCTGCAATATATAGCAGGCTTGCCGTCAGTAACAACCCGATACCTACTGGAACGGTGCCCGCTTCGGTGAATAGATGATCTATGTGGTCTTCCAGCGTGAGACCGACGATGGCGGCTGGTACAGATGCTACTAGAATCAGCAACGCCAGATATCGTCCGTCAGTGTTCCCCAACACTTGCCCCGTGTCCTTCTTGCTATCAAAAGAAAAAAGTGACTTTAGAATCGCGAACAGATCGTTGCGGTAATACGCAACCACCGCCACGAGTGTACCGAAGTGTACGACAATAACGTACTCCATCGGCGCCGGATCCCATCCAAGCAGTGCCGGCACAATGACCAGATGACCGGAGCTCGATACTGGAAGAAACTCTGTTGCGCCCTGTACCACAGCCAGGACAACGGCCTGCAGGAAGCTCACTGGGGCCTCCCTGCGATAGTAGCATCATCGTGATCAGTCGTCGAAAAATCTTCAGGGCGCCGTTCGGACAGGCCAAAATGGAACTCCAGGACATCACAGATGCGGCGGGCAGCCTGCCCATCGCCATAAGGGCTGGTCGGTTCACTCATACGGGCATAGGCACTCGGATTGGTCAGAAGTTCGGTTGCCGCCGTCACGATAGTATCAGTTTCCACCCCGACAAGGCGTGCAACTCCCGCCGCGATCCCTTCCGGGCGCTCCGTAGTGTCACGGGTCACCAATACCGGTGTGCCCAGGGCCGAGGCTTCTTCCTGGATGCCACCTGAATCGGTGATGATAAGATCTGCAGCTGCCATAAGCGGAACAAATCCGAAATAGTCCAGTGGTTCACACAACAGTATTTGAGGATGGTCTCCCAACATCTCTTCAGCGGCCCGCCGAACAATCGGATTCGGGTGCATGGGCCAGATCACACTGACATCAGGAAAATCATGAACTATCCGCTGCAGAGCCGTGCAGATCTGCGTAAACGCGACACCCAGGTTCTCACGTCGGTGGACAGTGACCAGAATCATCCGCCCTGATACCTGCTCGACCAGTCTCGCAGTAGCATCCGGCATCGGTGCACAACCGGCATTCATCATCTGCAGGGCATCTATCACCGTGTTGCCGGTCACGAAGACCTGCTCCCCAGGTGTGTTTTCAGCCAACAAACGCTCCCTGGCACCGGGTGTTGGCGCGAAATGTAGATCTGCCAGTACTCCGGTCATCCGCCGGTTGATCTCCTCCGGAAAGGGCGAATACTTGTTTTCGCTACGCAGGCCCGCCTCCACATGTCCCACCGCAATCTGCTCATAAAACGCTGCAAGGGCGCCGGTGAAAACAGTTGTCGTGTCACCCTGGACCAGAACCATATCAGGAGCCAGGCGGTGCAGGGTCGTTTGCAACGCCTCCAACGCCCGGCATGTCACTTGGGATAGCGTTTGCCCCTCCCGCATTATGTCGAGGTCCACATCAGGCTTGATGCCGAACACGGTGAGCATCTGGTCCAGCAGTTGACGATGCTGCGCAGTCACCACGACCGTGGTATCAAATACTCCTGCCCGCTGCTTAAGTTCGCGGTATACAGGCGCCAGCTTGATGGCCTCGGGCCTGGTGCCGTATATGAGACATATGTGAGGTCTTACCATTTCATCCATAGTAGTATCGCCAGTATACACAACAGGGCGGTAGCTGCATAGATGACCAGCACCGCCTGCCGAGTGCTCAGACCACGGTCTAACAGCCGATGATGTAAGTGTTGTTGGTCAGCTTCGTAGATAGATTTACCCTGCGACAAACGCTTACAAATGGTACTGATTGAATCGTATATGGGCACACCCAGAACCAGCAGGGGGAAAAAAACCGCCACTGCGGTAGGGGCTTTGAATGCCCCCGAGATTGCCAGGGTGGCCAGCATGTAGCCCAAAAACATCGCACCGGTGTCGCCCATGAAGATGCGGGCCGGATTGAAGTTATACGGCAGGAAACCGAGACAGGCCCATGTGACAGCCAGCGCCGGCATCGCTACGAACAAAAAGTTGGACGGCCATGCGATAATCACCAGCGTTGCCGCGGCAATAGCGCTGACACCAGCAGCCAATCCGTCCAGACCGTCCAACCAGTTCATCGCGTTGACCACCAGCACAATCCACAGCACTGTCAGCGGCCCGGAAAGCCAGCCCAACGTCAGATAGCGGTATGTGCCGAACAGTGATAGCGGATCGGTCACTCCGCTGATCCTCACACCCCACACATAGGCTACCACTGCGACCACAATCTGCCCCACCAGTCGCGGAAGGGCCGGTAGTCCTACGATGTCATCCACCAGGCAGATTGCCAAAAGCACCACAGAGCCGACGAAAATGCCCGCCAATGGGCCCATGTTGCCGCGAGTAATCAAGGCGATGGGCAACCACACTGCTACGAAAATCGCCACTCCCCCAGCGGTAGGCGTGGGCTTGCTATGCACATCCCGCTCTCGGGGCGAAGCAACCGCTCCGATTCGGGGAGAAAGTATCATCATCAGTGGAGTGAACAGCAGGGCAAGAACCAGTGCCCCGCCCGCAGTGATGACTGCCAGTGGCAAGTCCGGCACTACTGCCCGTCCTGATTCTCGGTTCGCTGGTAGCGCACCAACTCTACTCCAGCCTCTTCAAGCATCTGCAGTGCCATCGGGTCGGGATAGTCTCCCTCATAAACAATCCGCTCTACATTGGCGTTGATGAGCATCTTGGCACAGGTGACACACGGTTGGGTGGTACTGTAAAGGCAGACTCCTTGCAGCCCCACGCCATGCACCGCCGCCTGAATAATTGCATTCTGCTCAGCGTGAACTGCCCGGCATATCTCCTGGCGTTGACCGGCAGGGACGCCCAGCATCTCCCGGTAGCAGCCTCCCAATTCAGCACAGTGTGCCAATCCCTTGGGAGGCCCATTGTAGCCGGTGGCCAGGATCCTTCGCTCTCGAACCAGTACTGCTCCCACCTTGCGCCTCAGACACGTTGATCGCTTGGCTACTACATGAGTGATTTCCATGAAGTAGTCATCCCAGGCTGGTCGACTGTCGCTTACGACTGGTCCTGATTGGCCATCGGACATGAGACGCCTCACGCTTGAGTGGGCAACCTTAATTGCCAGGCTCCGCACCGGAGAAACAGTCCTTCTCCATCCGGCAAATGATCTCTCGGCGCAACTGATGGCGGCCCGAATTGTCGGGCTGTGATTGCAAGTACACAGCCAGTATTTTACGAGCCAATTCTGGGCCGATCACCCGCCCGCCCAGGCACACGACATTGGCCGCGTTGTGTTCAGCAGCCATCCGTGCACTGAAGCAATCGGCGATCAGCGCCGCGTAACACCCCTGTACCTTGTTCGCCGCTATGGACATGCCGATACCAGTGCCACAGGCCAGCACTCCACGATTGCACTGGCCCGAGGCTACAGCGTGCGCAACCCTGGCTGCATACTCCGGATAGTCAACAGACTGGCTGTCTGCTGTACCAAAGTCAACTATGTCATGCCCTAACTCGGTGAGCGATTGGATGACCACGTCTCTGAGAGTAATTCCTCCATGGTCAAAACCAACAGCTATTTTCAAATCAAGCCTCCCCTCAGAGCATATACACACCCGTGCCTGGCATCAAAGTGGCGCCAATATGTCGAATTGGAAAGCGTAATCGCCACTCTAGAAACTCTGCCAAACTATGCGTGCCAGCCACACCGGATACACCGTAGTCATCGTCAAGATGCCGGCAAAGGGAAATCAGGGACCAATGGAGGCTGTTTGCGACGGTTGTTTGTCGCACCCGAGTGATGTCAGCCAGTCATGCGGCAGCCGAAATTGTGGTCTATCAACCTGTGGCGGAGCCGATGTTGGGTTTTTTGGGAAGACGGAAGCTGAAAGTAGAGCCCTTGCCTACCTCACTGTGCTCCAGCCAGACAGAACCCTTCTCACCGTGGGCTCGGGCTAGATGCTGCACGAGGTATAAGCCGATGCCAGTACCTTTGACTGATCTACGAGTAGCTTCGTCGTCTATCACATGAAAGCGCTGGAAGATCTTGTCTCTATGCCCCTCGGGAATACCCATGCCGTGGTCGCTGATACTGATCTTGACCGTCTCTCCCTCGTCTTCACCCGTAATCGAAATCTCACCGCCATCAGGTGAATATCGCACTGAATTGTTGACGAGGTTTTCCAGGATCTGGATGAGCTTGTCAGCATCTGCTACGATGGTGGGCATATCTTCAGGCAGTCTGTTGATGATGGCATGGTCTGATGTATACGCCAACTGAGCCTCGATCACTTGATCAGCGATCTCATGCAAATTGACTTCATCCAGATGCAACTCGACGCCACGTCCTGCCTCGATCCGTGACACGTTCAGCAGGTCGGTGATGAGGCGGGTGAGACGGTCGCATTCGGAGTTGATGATCTCGTAAAACTCCTGCCTGGTCTCGTGATCATAGATGCCGTCAGTGTCATCCATCAGTGTGGTGATAAAGCCCTTGACCGAGGTCAGAGGAGTGCGCAGCTCGTGGGAAACGGTGGATACGAAAGTGGTTTTCATCCGCTCTATCTGGCGAATTTCGGTGATGTCGTTGAAAATTGCCACTGCAGAGGGCGGTTCGTCGCCTCTGGAAGGCATGTGGGTGACTTGTGTCTGATATATGCGACCATCGCCAGGGCCTGTGACTTCCCGGGCGGTTTCTTCGGTACTGGTCAGGCCGGCCTCGAACAGTGACAGGACATCTCTGGAGTTGACCAATTCAGACAGCTTCTTGCCTGCTACATTCTCATCACTGATAGAAAGCATGCGTCGCGCGGCGCGGTTCATAAGCCGTACCTCGCCGGCCGCTCCCACCACCGCCACACCGGCGTTGATGCTTTCGAAGGCGCCCTCAAGCTGCTCCTTCTTCTCGGTCAGCTCGATATATAGCTGCGCATTTGAGATTACCGCGGCGGCCTGGTCGCCCAGCATCTCGGTCAACCGCACATCGTCAGTGTTGAACTCCTGCTCAAAGCGTTTGTTCATCACCTGCAGCACGCCGATGACAGTGGCCCCGGTGACGCGTTCTTCCTCATCACGGTGGTGGATGCGCAGCGGCACACACACGCCGTTTCGCACCCGCAACAGAGCGACCTTTTCCTTGTCGGTGCGGTCGTCGCCAAGAGCGTCGTTATAGATCAGGGGCTGGCCTGTGCGGAATACTTCCCCGACAATGCCTCGATCTGGCGAAATACGCAGTTCGGCGGCCTGTTCATCGGTGACGCCAAGGGACGGCTGCAGAGGCGCTAGCTCTCCAGGCTCGGGCTGATATAGCATGATCAGCACCTTTTCAGCCTGGAGAATCATAGCTATCTTACTGATTAGCCGAGACAGCGTCTGGCGCAGTTCAGGCTGGGTGACTACCACTGCAGGCACTTCGGCCATCGTGGCGGCGGTGGTCAGTTCCTCCTCCAGGTTGGAGATCTTGCCCTGAAGCTCGGTTACGACCAGCCTGTAACGTTCCAGTTCCTTACGAAGTTGTTCTGGGTCGTCGGGCATAACGCCACCAACCATCCCACAGTCCCTCCTCACGCCCGTTGAGGCCTGGCAGATGTGGGCAAAATGAACCGCCACCCGGGTATGCCCCCGTAAATGTGCGAGGTTCAAAAGGCTCTTGCAGGCTGCCTCAACGGACTGCTTATCTGCCCCGTCTGTTTCCGATCAACGGCCTCGTTTGCGACGGTTGTCACGGCTACGGCGCAATTCGTTGAGGCGCTGGGAGCTGTGTTTCATGAATTCGGCCAATTTCTCGTCAAACGACTTGGAGGGTCTGGAACCACGAGCAGTGGCGAATTGTTCTCTTGGAGCGGCAGCATCAGAAAGCGGCTCCCGCTTCTCGGCCTGCTTGGCAGACAGTTCGTAACGGCCTTCCGACTTCTCTGAAAGCACCTTGACTTTGACCTGGTCACCCTCACGGAAGTAGTCAGACACGTTTGCCACATACTCGTTAGCTATCTCAGATATGTGAATCATCCCCGACTCGCCATCTGGCAAAGTGACGATGACCCCATAGTTCAGCAGTCTCTCCACTGTGCCATCCACAATGGCCCCCGGTTCAACTGCCATGGTCAGGATGCCTCCCATCAAACGCTTACGAAGTGTGATGACGCGGCATCATACTACGTGATTGCCGCGTAAAGTTACGTTGCGATTATATAGTACCCCCTCCTGAGTGTCAAGCTGAGACCCATCACTCGGGAAGTAGATACAGAAATAGCCTCGCTGCGGTGGCGGCCACAACAGTTCTAGCTATGACGACCACATATGTAGAGGTGCCCTGATAAGCCCGAAGCCGGGCACTCTGTGATGGAACTGGCTAGCCGAGTGCCACATCGAGAATCATCATCACCGTGAAACCAAACATAACCCCTGCAGTGGCCATATGAGTATGACCTTCGCGGTGAGATTCCGGGATCAGCTCTTCGGCCACGACGTAAATCATGGCACCTGCAGCAAAAGCGAGGGCGTAAGGTAGCAGAGGTCTGGCCAGCAGCACCAGTGCGGCGCCGAGCACCCCTGCCACCGGCTCCACCATGCCCGAAGCCTGCCCCCACATGAAACTTTTGAACCTATCCAGTCCCGCCGCCCGTAGTGGCAATGCCACTGCAGCACCTTCAGGGAAGTTCTGAATGCCGATGCCGATAGCCAGAGCGATAGCCGAGGTGACCGTTGCTGCATCCAGACCGGCTGCCGCCGCTCCGAAGGCCACTCCCACTGCCAATCCCTCGGGGATGTTGTGCAGTGTTATCGCCAGTACAAGCAGAGTCGAACGTTGCCATGTAGTCTTCAAGCCCTCCGGATGTCCTGAGCCAAATCCCGGGTGGATATGTGGCAATATCCGGTCCACTATCCATAAGAATAGTCCCCCCAATACAAAGCCGATCGCAGCGGGTAACCATGCCGGCAGTGGCCCGTCTTCAGACATGGCGATTGCCGGATCCAGCAGAGACCAAAAGCTGGCCGCAATCATCACTCCGGATGCGAAACCAAGAAAACCTCTCAGTGTATTGCGTGATAGAGGCCTGCCGTATAGACCTATCGCTGCCCCCAGTGCCGTCACAAACCAGGTGAACAGCGTGGCCAGTAGAGCCTGCATGATCGGCGTCTGCTGCATGAACCATGCCATGTTGTCGGTCTCTCTCCTTTCAGACTAAAATCCATAATGGCGGTGGCATTGTACTCCGATATGCCGATTGTCTACAACCGTTGAGCAGGCTGTCAGCCTGCGGATTGCGTCATCAGCGAGACTTGCTTCGCAAGCAATACCGGCATAGCCCTCGATATAAGAGAAGATACTTTCGGCTACCTGCTTGCTACAGCCAAGTACCAGAGCCCTGCTTGCGAACTCGCGGCCGATTTGCTTCATCCGTTGCTTTTCGCGCTGATGCGTCCAGGGCGTTATGTAGGTGATCGGCACCCGACGGGCTAAAGCCTGCGATTCGCTTTTCCATGGCAATTCTCGCTAAAAAGCTTATCAGTTTATCAAACAAATATTCGATGGTCAGGATAGCAGCCTTCCTCGCCTGAGAATTATATTCGAGCGAGCGGGCAAATGGAGAAAGAACAAATCCAGGAGGAGCTACTATGCCTGTAGACTGCTCACCATGGGTCAGATCATGCTACACGTATAGATACATATAGATGGTTGTGTGTAGTACATCAACGGTAGTGGGTATCCCAAAAGAAGCTGCGAACGGTATTTCCTCTGTAGGAAAAGGAAGCACGCTTTCTCGGGTTTCGTGCAGAGATATCACCTCAAACACATACCGATGAGCGCCGAAAACGCTGTGAAAACGTAAGCGACAGGTGGTCAGCCGCATCTCGCAGTGAACACCTGTCGCCCTAAACAGCCGACCCGAATAGTGCTTTATGTCAGCCGCGCGATAGTCTGTAGCAGTCACGCGGCCAGTCACTTCAGTGTTGCACGTATCTGCTTCATCACACGTCCGGTGCGGTTAGATCTACTTCACAGGTGCTTTGCAGCTCATACGTACCATCCGCACCGGCGTGTGCACGCACCACGTTCGGGATGATGAAGTCTGCGCCCTCTTCGAAGTTGTATACGAAGCCTCCATCATAATCATTCGGGTCCTGGAAGTCTCTTACAAACGTCACATCGCCCAGGTGCACCCGATACAAATCACCATCTACCTCTACACTCTGGATTGTGTAGGTGGCGTTTCGATAACGGTCGTTTTCGATGATCATCTGCTGACCGGCTAACACATCGCCCACCGGCAGCGGAGTATCAACCCACACCAGGCCATCACCCGATAGCTCCCTGTGCATCTTCGCGATAGTACCATGATAACCCGCCTCAGGCAGGCTGAGGCTGAAGCCGTCCAGTGCCAGGCGAGTACCGCGCGACAGTACAGCAGTCTGCACACGCCCATCGCGGACTCTCAGCCAGCCCACTGCCCCGGCGAACTGTGGCCCTCCATCGGCTTGCGAAACTTCGTCATCGCTGTCACTGGCCACCAGCCAATCCACCGTACCATCAGCCAGCGTGACCTTCAGGCATACCGTTGCGGCATCTTCCGGCTCGCTGATGACACGTAGCCGTTCTACCGATACGATAGAAGGTTGGCCGCTGTACGGTTCAAGTATACCGGTGAAAGTACTATCCAGGTTCTCGCCGGTGCGGTGCGTCAGCAGATAACGCAACCATTCAGGATTGTCCTGCAGGTGTTGAGGCGGTTGGGCATCGGCCAAAGCGACATCGTCATACTGGTTTGCGGTCCAGAAACGCAGGTGGATATCATCTTCCTCGGTCACTCCTCGATAACCCGCCTGAGCCTTCCAGTCCACCCAGAAACTCATAGGAGGATGCACATCCCGTTCGACGTTGCACAGCCAGGGATAGCCAAACATGCGCATAGAGGCCTCCAGCGACTCATCGCGGAAGGGCGCGTCCGGCCCCGCATAGGTGCCTCCCTGCTGAGCGACGAGATTCAGGCCGCTGTGAGTCACCGTTCCCGGCGGCCCGTGTAGCGAGTAGACATGGTCATCGCCGCCACGAACACGAAACACATCGAAGGCATATGCGCGCTCTTCGTCCAGCTTTATAAACGCCATGGTGCGCTGGTATTTGTCCACTCCGGCATACACCTGGGGGCTGTCTACACGCACTGCCCCGAAGTCTTCCAGTTGGCAAAACAGCTCCGGGTAGCCGCCCTTTTGCTCGTGTATCTGCTGCATCTGGTTGACCACCACCGTGTTATGGAAGATGGTGTTGCGGGTGCAGTGGAGCCGCTGCGGCCAGGTGCCGGTCTGTTCCGGATAGCCGTGGTCAGGCAGCATACAGATGCCACGGTACATGATATCAAAATTGAGCCGGTCACGATGGCCATGATTGCCGCCAGCAGTGTCGCCATAGTACATCCACAGTGCAGTACCGTCCCTGCCCCAGCCATACTCGACTGAAGCCATGCGATAGCCGGCACGGTTGGAGCCACCGATGAAGGGATTCTCCTCGCCCTCATACTGCCGCGCAATCTCAGCGATTTCCTTACTTGTCGCATCCGGATCGGCCTGGAAGATATCACGCCCCAGTCCCTCAGCGGATTCACCGTTGGCGTAGTACGCCGCCAGAGCCGCCATCGGATCTCGGGTATAGCGGTACCGTCGGGCCATAGTGTCAGCACTTACCCCAACTTTCCCGATCGAGCCGCAGCCGCCACTGTCTCCGATATTCGGCGTAGTGTAGCCCAGCACGAGAAGCCGCCACGGTGCGGTCACTGTAGCTTTGAAAGGCGGCAGGTCGCGGTAGATGTCGTGTTTGGTGTAGCCATCATATTCGGCCAGCCAGTCGGCAATCGCGCCGAAGGTGGAGCCCCAGCCCAGCGAATAGCTCGGTGCGCATTCGGCTCCGACGCCATCGCGGTCGATTGAACCGATGATCAAACCCGGAATGAAACCACCGTCAAACGTCGGAGAGCCTTCAGGCGAAGGGCGATCGGCAGGGCGCGACTGAAACAGCCAGTCAAGCCACTGTTCGGTCTCGGGGTTCGTGTTCAGTGCCAGCGCGCAGGCGGTGATAGATGACTGGTGCATACCCTGGTTGCCCATGATATCACGTTCCATCACCGCCCTTGCTCCCTCGCGCAAGATGCCGTCGTCTATGTTTTGCATCAGTAGTTCCCGACTGCCCTTGGGGTGCGGCAACTGGTACTGGCGCCCCTTCCCGGCCAGAAATTCGTACAGTTCCGGAGCGTCAGCAGTTCCCGAGACAACTCGATCCACCGATACTGCTACCGACCTGAGCAGCCCACACTCCCACACGTAGTCGGTTATCTTGCCGCCTGCAGCCCCATAGCCGCCGCTCGCGTAGCCGCCCTGGTAAGTGGGATACAGGTCGGCCAACCTGTCCATGAGCACCAAAGCCTTATGAGCATATCTGGCGTCGCCTGTGTAGACATATGCCTGCGACAGGATATCGAGAATGCTACGAGGGACAGACAGCTGCATCCAGTGGCTGTAGTACGCAACGAACTGGTACTTCTTACCGTCTGTATCGGTCCAGCCGTAACCGTCATCCACACCGTACATATGTAGCGGATCATTCGGGTCCGGATGCTCACTGTTGTATAGAAGACTGCGATCGCCCCTCTCTGGACTGAACACACCGGTCTCATCTATACAGCTTTCCAGGTACTTTTCGAAATCATTGGTCGGGAACACGGCCTCGCAGTTCGAGCAGATCACCTTCCACGGGTGCTCTAGATGATGGTTCCATTTCCACGGATAGTGCCCATAGCGGTGGATGGCCATGCCACATTTGGGACAGTAGTTGCCCTCGCCGCGCGGGTAGCACACATGTAGCGACCGTGGCAGTTCGTTTCCGGGCAGTAGCTTCCACAGATAATCATCGCTGAGCTCGACATACACCTGTGCAGCGCGAACATGCCGCTCACGCTCCTCCTGCGCCCATTCGTACTTGTCACAATTAGCGCGAACGCTTTGCAGCCTCTCTGCAGTGTACCAGCCACCATAGTCCCGGACGGCCCATGCCACAGCATTGGCCGCCACCAGGATGATGCCTGCAAACAGTAGAACCGTTAGCTCTCGTCCCAGATCGCCTACATCGGCGTTCATGGATGATACTCCTCTCTCCTGCTATCAAAATGACTGTCTATTGAGACAAATCGGTGCACCGTAGAATGGTAGCACGACAATCCATAGCCCCGGGCTCACTGCGCCTGGGGCAAGTACCTCTGGCCCGTGTCCGGTTCGCACACAGGCTACTTCGATGGAAAATTTCTCTGTCTGTCTTATGGCACCTTCCTCATACGTAGCGAAGCACACCGACATCCGGGAGGGGATCTTCTTCCTGTCGTCGAATTGTCATTTCACACATGCATCATGCATAGACTGCGGGTTTCTCAGCAACGTACGAGAGTACCCGCTCTCTATGCATTCACCCCATAATCGTCAGGCAGACCATATCCTCACAGGGGAGAGTGCGAAGCATGACGTCATCAGATTTTGGCAAGTTGCTCGCTGTTTACGAAAGCGAACTGCTCGATCATGTGGTGCCCTGGTGGCTCCAACACGCTATGGACCGGGAATGTGGCGGCATTCTGTATGGGATTGCACAGGATGGCACTGTGCTCGTCGAAGACAAATCCGGCTGGTCACAGGGCCGTGCTCTGTACACTTTTTCGGCCCTATACAATCTCGTGGGCAAGCGACATGAGTGGTTGGCCGCTGCAGACCACATCTGTGATTTCATCCTGCCCATCGGCCGCGAGAACAACTGGCAGTGGCCCGAAGCTCTGCACCGCGACGGTAGTGTGCGCGAAGGGCCGGGCCGTATTTACGCCGATGGATTCGCCATCATGGGCCTGACCGAGTATGCCCGTGCCACCGGCAGCGAAGAGGCGATAGAAGCCGCTCTGGCCACATACCGGACCGTGCGCGAGCGCATGACGGTGCCTGGACCGCACCTGGATGTGCACTTCTCTGCACCTACAGGGGTGAAATGTCACGGTATTTCCATGATATTTTCAATTGTCTTCCATGAATTAGGCAGGCTGTTGGGAGACGCAGAGATCCTGCAGGCAGGTCATGACCACGCTGTGCAGATACTCGACCATTTCCGCAAGCCTGAGAGGAAGCTGCTGCTGGAATACACCGCTCCCGACGGCGCGGAGCTGCAGGTGCCTGAAGGCCGCCATGTCAACCCCGGCCATGGCATCGAATCGATGTGGTTTGTCATGCACATCTTCCGCGACCGCAGAGAGCGTCGGCGGATAGACCAGGCTATCGAGTGCCTGCGTTGGACGATGGAGGCCTGCTGGGATGAGGAGTACGGGGGCATGTTCGGCGCCCTGGAGCTTGATGGCAGTGTGCCCCAGCCGGACGTGCGTAAGGCGATGTGGCCACATGGAGAGGCACTGTACGCACTCCTGCTGGCTTATGAGTTGTGCCGCGAGTCCTGGTGCCTGGAGTGGTACGAGCGATTGCATGAGTGGACATTCGCGCATTTCCCCGACCGTGAGCACGGCGAATGGCGGGAGTATGTAGAGCGAGACGGCAGCGTGCCGCCGGAAGATGCGCAGCGGTTACCGCAGATACACACCTTCTTCCACCTGCCCAGGACTCTTATCAGATGCATGCAGGTGCTACAGCGCCTCTGTGACGCCCGGCCACTATGATCGGAGATCACGCTTGATTTGCGCGATGTGAGCTGCAGCCATCGTGAACACCATCGTCCATGACAGCCCGTACCACGCTTGTTTCGCGCTCTCATGGCCGATCTGGCCATCGAGGCGGACCGTCGGACATAATCAGGCACAGTGAGCGTACCTTCACATGCCAAAAAAGAGGAGCGCCAGTCATGAAACAGGTCCCACCTGGAGAGGCCGTTGCACGCAAGTATCCCGAATGGATTGTCATGGTCGTCGCAAACGATGAGCAGGGGCGGCCCAACGTGATGCCTGCAGGCTGGGGCATGATTTGCTCAGGCCAACCTCTGTACGTGGCTGTTTCGATCGCCTATACCCGGTACACGTACAAATGCATCCATGCTACGGGCGAGTACGTTTTTGCATGGGCCGGCGAAGGGCAGGAGGAATTGGTCGCGCAGGCGGGCAGCACCCACGGCGGTGAGATTGACAAGTTCCGGGAGTTTGCGATCCCATGCTCCGATCCGGTAGCAATCCGTGTGCCACTGCTATCTGGAGCGGCGGCCAACCTGGAGTGCAAAGTCGTTCACGAATACGAATCAGGCGACCATGCCATCTTCATAGGGGAAGTCGTCGCGGCCCATGTGCCGGAAATCCCCATCCGCCCCATCGTCAACTTCGACGGCAATTACGCTGTAGCAGAGCCAGCTTCGCGGTAGCAGTTCGAGCTCCTGGCCACCCTGACGACAACAGAGATTGTTGCGATTTCGAGCCCTGGTGACAACTTTGCCAGGCGGCACTACTGCCCTCCATCACCACAATAATCGCACCAGACGCCTCCTCACACAGTAGCTGGTAGGGCGGCATTCATCGCTCGTCACCCCGAAGCACGGGGCTGACAGACAGAACACAAACAAAACGGGGTGTCCGGTTGATGTCCGAACACCCCGTCAGTGGTGCGATCTGGCAGTGACTGCTCATCAACATCTTTCATTCGTGAGTGGTGAAGCAGTCTGCTTGATTGTCAACTATCTCTTACCATTACCGCCCTTGGAATTGCACGAAGAGCTGCTCTTAGCTGGCTGGGACTTCGGAGCCGGCGAGCAACTGCTACCACCTTTTGAGCTTCCCGAAGAAGTGTTCTTCGAGGGCTGAGAAGACTTCGGATTTGATGGCGGGTTGCAGCTACCGCTGCCACTGTTGCCCTTGGGCGGAGTGCACGAAGAGCCCGGCTTCGGATTTGATGGCGGATTGCAGCTACCATGGCCACCGTTGCCCTTGGG